>SDBT01005229.1_pt1 | contig 21881 bp, 10 predicted proteins | sample 2277101 | NCBI WGS metagenome assembly SDBT01 (sample SAMN10404973, study PRJNA504765) | marine sediment metagenome | isolation source: marine sediment core GS10_PC15, 103 cmbsf | place: Arctic Ocean: Southern Knipovich Ridge | collected 2010 | reverse complement strand
TGATTTTTCAACACAAATCTGCATTATCTTCCCAACTCCAGTCTGGTCAATACTCTGGAATGGATCTCTTTCATAGATTCCTTGTTCAACATAAGGGCCTAAAAACTTTCCTGAATCATCCCTGCTAAACCCGCAAGTCATCTGTGTAAGATCATTAGTTCCAAATGACATAAAATCACATTCTGGGGCAATCTCATCTGCTGTTAAAGCTGCTCTAGGAACCTCTATCATAGTTCCTATCCAATAATCCTTTCCTCTATCTACTTTTAGCTCAGCTGCTACTTTTTCAATAATATCTTTTATTATTAAGAACTCCTTTACATTGCCAATTAAAGGAACTTCTATCCAGGGTAATGCTTTAATTCCTTCTTTCTTGCATTCGATAGCTGCCTCTAAGATAGCCTGTGCCTGCATCTCACTTATTTCAGGATAGGTTACACCTAACCTGCATCCTCTAAAGCCCAACATAGGATTAAATTCGTGCAGATTGCTAATAGTGTCTCTGATTTTTTGTTCATCAACATTCATTTCCTTTGCCATTTCTTTTATATCCTTATCTTCTTTGGGCAAAAACTCATGTAATGGCGGATCCAGTAATCTTATAACAACCGGCAAACCATCCATGACCTTAAACAAACCTTTAAAATCATCTTTCTGCATTGGTTTTAGCTTAGCTAATGCCTTTTTTCTTTCTTCTAATTCTCCTGCCAGAATCATCTCTCTGACAGCTTTAATTCTATCTCCCTCGAAGAACATGTGCTCTGTTCTGGTTAAACCAATACCTTCTGCTCCAAAGTCTTTAGCAATCTGAGCATCATGTGGCGTATCAGCATTTGTTTTAACCTTTAATTTTCTGAATTCATCTGCCCATTTCATCAATTTTTCAAAATTACCGCTTAACTCAGGGTCAATCACAGGTATTTCTCCTTTTATGACCTCTCCTGTAGCTCCATCTAAAGTAATATAATCTCCTTCTGTTATTTTTGCATCTCCAATCTTACAAATCTTTTTTTCTTCATCTATAATTGCATCAGAACAGCCAGCAACACAAGGCTTTCCCATTCCTCTTGCTACAACTGCTGCGTGAGAGGTCATCCCCCCTCTACTTGTCAAAATTCCTTTTGCAGCATTCATCCCTTCAATATCCTCTGGTGACGTTTCTGTTCTTGTAAGAATTACTTTTTCTCCTTCCTGTGCAAGCTCATGAGCCCTTTCAGCTGTAAAAACAACCTTTCCAACAGCAGCTCCTGGTGAAGCTGGCAATCCTTTTGCAAGAACCTCAGCTTTCCCTTTTGCTATAGGATCTAATCTTTTGTGCAATAAATGCTCAAGTTGATTAGGGTCTATACTTAAAACAGCTGTTTTTTTATTTATAAGGCCTTCTTCTTCCATCTCAACAGCTATTCTTAAAGCAGCATGTGCTGTTCTTTTTCCATTTCTTGTCTGTAAGATATAAAGCTTGCCTTCCTGTATTGTAAACTCCATATCCTGCATATCTTTGTAATGTTTCTCTACTTTTTGGTATATCTTAACAAGCTCATCATAGATTTTTGGCATCTGTTTTTTTAATTCATCAATATGCTTAGGGGTTCTTATACCTGCAACAATATCCTCTCCCTGGGCATTCATTAAATATTCTCCATACAGCTTATTCTCCCCAGTAGATGGATTTCTTGTAAATAAAACACCTGTTCCAGAAGTTTCTCCCATGTTACCAAAAGCCATTGTTTGTACATTAACAGCAGTTCCCAATAACCCAGTAATATTATGTATTCTTCTATAAGCAACAGCTCTTTTAATATTCCAGCTACCAAAAACAGCATCAATAGCCATCTTTAACTGTTCCTTAGGATCTTCAGGAAATAATTTACCAGTATGTTTCTTAACAACCTTCTTGTACTGCTCGCAAACTTTTTTCCAGTCTTCAGCTTCTAAATCAACATCATACTCTACTCCTTTTGTTTCCTTTGCTTTATCTAGAACTTCTTCAAAGTACTTATGATCAACACCCATAACTACATCGCCAAACATATTTATGAATCTTCTATATGCATCATAAGCAAACTTCTCATCATTCGTTTTCTTAACTAACCCCAAAACTGATTTATCATTTAATCCTAAATTCAAAACAGTATCCATCATACCCGGCATAGAAACAGCTGCTCCGCTTCTTACAGAAACCAATAATGGATTTTCAGGGTTTCCTAGTTTAGCACCCATCTTCTTTTCTAGTTGTGCTAATTTCTCCTCAACCTGTTTCCATACGCCTTCAGGGTATTTTTTACCTGATTTATAATATTCAGCGCAAACTTCAGTTGTAACAGTAAATCCAGGAGGTACAGGTATACCTATATTAGTCATCTCAGCTAGGTTAGCTCCTTTCCCGCCTAACACTTTCTTCATTTCCTTCTTTCCTTCTTCAAAGCTATATACCCATTTCTTCGACATATTATAACCTCCTATAATATTTACTTAAGAACTATATAAGTTTCAAAGCTATTTATAAATCTTATGTATGTATTTTAACAGTTTGGGTTAGAAATAGATATATCTATTTAACATACTTCCTCAAAACATTAAAATTTTTTTATAATTTTAATGTCCCAAAAATTTATTTTAATAAATTTTTAAGGATCCCCATAGCCTTCTTCCCATCAATCTTACCCTTAAACTTGCCCATTACAATCCCCATGTAAGCTCCAACAGAAAGGCCCTTCTTACTTTCAACTATTTTCTTAATCTCTTCCTCAATTTCTGAATCAGAAGCAGCAGCATATTTATCTAAATCAAACTTTCCTTTTGCATAATCAATTAGAACATCTATAACAACATCCTTGCTTATCTTTCCTTCATTTAGATAAGAAAATATCTCTTCCAACTCTTTATCAGTAAGCTTATCAACATCAACACTAAACTTTCTTTTAACCTCTTTTACAGTTGATACAAGTGTAGAGGCAATAAATGCTGGTTTAACATTCTTAAATTTATCAACAAAACTTTCAAATAATTCTAGCTTATTGGATTTGGCTAAACCTATGGCTAGATCATGGGTAATCTGATGTTTTTCAGCTAGTTTTTCTGTTTTATCTGAGATTAATTCAGGAGTTTCTATTTTTTCTAATCTTTCCTTTGTTATTATTATCGGAGCAACATCTGTCTCTACATACATCCTATCAGCACCAGGCATTGGCCTCAAAAAAGAAGTTGTAAAATCTGGTTCTGCCTTTCTTACTTCCTCTTTTAATTTTTTTCCCTGCTTTATTAGGTCTAGTTGCCTCCTAACTTCAAATTCAATAACCTTAGGTATAGAGCGTAAGTCTTGGAATCCTTTAATCTCTGTCCTTGCTCCTCCTTTTATAGAAACATTAACGTCTTGTCTTATCGTTCCAATTCCTCTTTTGCATGCCCCACTACTTCTCAAAACCATACCCAAATAAGTAGCAACTTCTTTCGCATGTTCTGGACTTTTAATGTCCGCTGCTGTCCCAACTTCAATTAGAGGAATTCCCAACCTATCCAATCTATAAGTAATGGATTTATCATCTTCCTTAATTTTCTGTGCTGCTTCTTCCTCCAAGCATATTAGAGGTATTCTTACTCTACCTAAAGAAGTATCTATATGACCGTTCTGTGCAACCAAAATTGTTCTTTGAAATCCGCTTGTATTTGAACCATCTACAACGGTTTTTCTCATCACCTGCAATTCATCAACTATTTTTACATTAATTAGTAATAAGGAAACCTGTAGAGCAGTATCAATAGCTTTTTCACTTGGAGGATAAGGAGGAACATCATCGTATTCAACTAAACAAGTATCTTCAGAATTACTTACATAAATGAATTTTTTTCCTTTAGCCATCTCATGTTTAGCAGCTACATCAACCTCCCCTAATTCCCCAGCTACTGCTCTCAACCTTCTTTCAATTTTTATGTCTGGTTCTTTAGTACTATTAATAGAAGGACAATTACAAAAAAGCTTTCGGCCGGATATTTGCTGGTGGATTTCAATACCACATTTAAAACCCAATTTACTATAATCCATACTCCTTATAGAAAAAGAACTCATTTAAGTATTTTATCTTTTCCAAACAACCTTACCTTTTTTCTTAACTTCCTTAACCCTATGCAACGGAATGTAAGTTTCTTCTTCTCTATCCAATAAAAGAAAATTCCCTTCAACCTTCTTTATTTCATTAAACTTAATAAAAACAATCTTCTTATCGACATTATCCCAATAACCAATGGAATAATCAGAAGGCTTTTCTTCTTTGCTCCATTTAATCTTATTAAGCAAATCCTTAATAGGGATCATTCTAAATATTGGTCAGGCTCTATTCTTGGATTAATCTCGCCCCTTAGATTGGTTTTTACCAATCTTTTAATCTCTTCTTCATCTTTATAATTGCCCAATAACCATGCTAATTTAATAAAAGCTGTTTCTGATATCATATCCTTCCCAGGAATAACCCCAACATTTACTAAATCAATAGCATTAGAATAAACATGCATCTGTACCCTGCCAAAAATTGTCTGTGAAGTCATTACAACTATTGTTCCATCCTTAACTAAACTCTTAATAGCACTTAGATTTCTTTTATGAATCTCGCATAGTTTATTTGGAACTCCAACAGGTGCCTGTCCTAAACCAGTTCCTTCTATCACAAGCCCTTTATAGCCCTTGTAAGATTCAAATTGTTTAGGAAACATATTAGGGTGGCATCTTATAATTCCAATTTTTTCTTCAAATTCATCTTTTACAATTAATTCTCTTTTCCTATCCTTCTTCTGATAATCTTTTTTAATAAATTCTATCTTCTTCCCTTCAAAATCAACCCTTGCAATTGCACTGTCATTCACAGGCTTAAAAGCATCCCTTCTTGAGCTATGAAGCTTTCTTGTCTTGCATGCAGGTAAAATAACACATTTATCATCATCCATTTTTTCATGCATACAAATAGCAACACCGGAAAAATCTGTTTTAGCAATAAACTCTGCTGCACATATCAAATTTACAGCAGCATCACTAGAACCCCTATCAGAACTTCTCTGGGCGCCAACAAGTATAACTGCTATAGGTAAATTTTCAAAAGCAAATGCCAATGCCGCAGCACTATACCCCATTGTATCAGTGCCATGTGTTAAGATGATGCCGTCAACTCCTTTCTTAATCTCTTCTTTTATAGCCTTAATCATAAGTTGATAATGAGCAAATCTCATATCCTCAGAGAACATTTTTGAGATTAACTTACTTTTTATATTTGCAATATCTCTTAACTCAGGAAACATCTCCAATAATTCCTCAGGTTCAAATCTTGCTACAACCCCGCCAGTTCTGTAATCTACCTTAGAAGCGATTGTACCTCCTGTATGTAAGATAGAGATTGTTGGCAAATTCTTATTGCTCTTTATCCTTCCTTTTTTTATTAATTTCTCTTTGTTCTTCTCAATCAATTCAATCTTCTTAACTTTACTTTTCTCAATCCCAACATTATACCCATTAGCTAATTTAACAACAACAGAATCAGTTTCTTCATTGGGCATTAATATACCAGTAACTGTTTCATCCTTAGTTACAACCTTTACCTTATCCCCTGGCTTTGCCATTGTTTTGAAAACCTCTTGTTTTCTAAACCTTTACGAATGCGAAGCATTCGAAAAGTTTAAAATTAAGAAGAAGAAATTATTTCTTCTTCTTTTTCTTTCCTCCTCCACAACATCCCATTATAATCACCTCCAAGTGTACGAGGAGGTGCAAGAAATTTCTATTTCTAAGCACCTCAATAATACCCATAATTAACTATATTATAAACTTTATGTTTTGAACAAAGTGAAAAACATAACGGTTTAGAAATCTCTGATTTCTAAAATGTTTTGGAATTTAGTTGTGTGCTAAGAACATAGTGTGTCGGGGTGGTTTGCCGAAAGGCGTAAGCCTTGAGCGCAACTAGGAAAATTTTCAATTTTCCGTGGGAAAATAAATTTTAGTTGTGCACTAGTGGAGAGGAACCAAGTTAAAAAATCCTTCAGATTTTTTAACCGAAGTAACTAGGCATCTCATCCTTCATCTGCTTTCCTTTAGCAGCGCTGAATTGATTACCTAGATCCTCGTAAGCTTTTTCAACATCTTTTGTTACAGAAGGTTTTACCTTGTTTAATGATTCATCAAAGAATTTAGTATCAACCTGTTCAACTTTAATATTTTCTCTTAAAGATAAAATTGCAGCCTCTCTACAAACCGCTTCAATATCTGCTCCTGCATATCCTTCTGTTTTTTTAGCAAGATCTTTTATAATTTTTTGCCTTTCATTTTCTATTTCCTTCAACAAATCAATTAGTTTTTTAAAATCATAATCTTTCCTGTCCTTCTGTTTTTCTTTTTTACCCTCTTTTTCCTTTTGTTGGCTCTCTTCATCAATTCTAAAGTAAACTATCTGTTCATAATTTGCCAACAATTCAATTTCTTTTTCATTCTTCTTAAAATCCATTGATAATCCAGATAAATATTTTTCAAATATTTTTTTAGAAAGGCCATTAATAGTTTCCTGTAACTTACCTAATTGATTTTTGTTCATCAATGGCATCCCTTTTGTATGAACCTTGAATATCTCTAGCCTTGTTTTCTCCTCAGGCACAGGAACCAAAATAATCCTATCAAATCTTCCTGGCCTTAGTAAAGATGTATCTATCATATCTGGCCTGTTAGAAGCAGCAATAACAACAACATCCTGCATCTCTTCTAAACCATCCATCTCTGTAAGTATCTGGTTAACAACAGTTTCAGTAACATGTGCTCCGCCTGTATACGCACCCCTTTTAGGAGCTAGTGAGTCTATCTCATCGAAGAATATAATAGTTGGAGCTGTCTGTCTTGCTTTCTTAAACACCTCTCTAACTGCTTTCTCCGATTCCCCAACCCATTTAGATAATAATTCAGGACCTTTCACATTAATAAAATTAGCATCAGATTCATGAGCAACAGCTCTTGCTAATAAAGTCTTACCAGTTCCAGGAGCCCCATATAATAATATGCCCCTTGGAGGTCTTACACCCAGTCTTTTAAAGCTTTCAGGATTTTTCAAAGGCCACTCTACTGCTTCTATTAACTCCTGTTTTACATCTTCTAATCCGCCAATATCTGTCCATTTAGTAGTTGGCTTCTCAATAAGCACCTCTCTTAATGCAGAAGGCCTTACAACCTTCAAAGACTCTTTAAAATCCTTCTGTGTAATCATCAAACTCTCTAATAATTCCTTTGGAATAGACTCTTCTTCCTTTAATTTTAAATCAGGCAACACCCTTCTCAAAACAACCATAGCTGCTTCCTTAGCCAAAGCAGATAAATCCGCTCCAACAAAACCATAGGTTACATTAGACAATCCCTTCAGGTCAACATCCTTTGCCAAAGGCATATTTCTAGTATGAATCTTTAAAATATCCAATCTTCCTTCTTTTGCAGGCACCCCTAGCTCTATCTCTCTGTCAAACCTTCCTGGCCTTCTTAAAGCAGGATCTAATAGGTTAACAACATTTGTTGCAGCAATCACAACAACCTTGCCCCTGCTCTGCAAACCATCCATATTAGCTAATAACTGCGCTACTACTCTCCTCTCAACCTCTCCTCTTGTTTCTTCTCTTTTAGAAGCAATAGCATCTATCTCATCAATAAAAATAATTGAAGGAGCATTCTTTTGAGCATCCTCAAATTTCTTTCTTAAATTTTCTTCGCTCTGGCCATAATACTTGGACATAATCTCAGGACCATTAATTAATATAAAGTGTGAATTAGTCTCATTAGCAACCGCTTTAGCCAATAGAGTCTTACCAGTTCCAGGCGACCCATGTAATAAAACACCTTTTGGAGGCTCTATACCTAATCTTTCAAAAAGCTCAGGATGTTTTAATGGCAGCTCAACCATTTCCCTTATCTTTTTTATCTCTTCATGTAGTCCTCCAATATCTTCATAAGTAACCTCTAATATCTTATCTTCTGTTATCTCAACAGCCTCTGGATTGAATATAACCTCTGTTTGATCAGAAATAATAACTGGCTGCTTAGGATTAGTGTCAGCAACAACAAACTTGATATCGCCAAATCCCAGGCCCGGAAATAGATCCTCCCCAAAAATACTGGAAATATCATCAAAAAATGGATTATCCATCATAGCAGTTCTTCTTCTCCTTGTACCGCCTAAACTTACAATATCTCCCTTAACAACCGCCCTGCCTAATAAACCTTGTTTAAAAATCTGAGGAGAAGCCCTAATCATAATACCCTTTTTTGCTGGCGCAACTGTTATTTTCTTAGCCTCTTTCACATCCGCTTTCCTTACCTTAACCAGCTCACCAATACCTGTTTTAGAATTCCTTCTTACAATGCCGTCCATCCTTATAATATTAAGACCAATATCGCCTGGATAAGCCCTGTCTGTTATAGCAACAGTCTTTCTCTCGCCCTCTATCTCAACAATGTTCCCTACTCTTACCCCTATCTGCTGCATAAAGCTATTGTCTATTCTTACAATGCCCTTATTTACATCATCCTGTATAGCCTCAGCTACCTTTAATTTTATCTCTTGCTCTGGCTTTTTCTTCTCCATTTCGCTATACGATAACTAAGTTCATTTTATAAACTTTATGTTTCGAACGAAGTGAGAAACATAACGGTTTAGAAACTTCGTTTCTAAAATGTTTTGTATTTGATTAAATTCTATAAGAATATTCAATATAATAAAAATAAAAGAAATAAATTATTTCTTTTCTTCTTCCTGCTTTACAGAAGGCAGCGGAATTGGTGGGGGCAAATTAACCTTCTGGCTTAAAATCAAAGCCTCAATATTGCATTTAGTCAAAACAGTATTTAATATGCCCGTCATAACATCCTTAGGCACCTTCTTTGACTTTTTCCAGTCATCCATAATAGCCTTTGTTTTAGCAGAGGATTCCATAAACAGAAGGTCTCCCCCAAGGATGATTTCCCCTAAATCAGGCTCATATTTTGAAGAGAATTCGAATAAAAACTTTAATGCACTCTGGCTTTTATCACCAAGATTAAGATCATGCTCTTTAACATCTTTTATAACAACATTATTCTTTATATTTATCTTCCCTTTGATACCTTCCTTTCTGCTTACCTTTATTTGGTTAAAATTAAATCCAAGTATTGTCATGTTAACAACCTCCATTAATTATTTATCCTTTTGGTTTCTTGTTTACTTTATAAAGTTTTCCTAAAAATATGATTTAATTTATTAATTGAAAAAATTCCAAGAACATAGGGTTCAAACACGGATTTTTCTTCGAAAAATCCTACTCATAAAGGAAAAATCCACACTTCGTATGGATTTTTCCTCTACACTCGTGTTTTCATCCATGTTCTTGGGATTTTTCCTTTATGAGGGTACCAAAAACTTCTTAAATAGTGAAAATTCCCAAATCTAACATGCCAAAATACAAACTAGTCTGCTTTGATGTTGACGGCACTTTAGTAGATAATATTGTTTATTCCTGGGAATTATTCCATAATTACTTTGATGTGGATATGGAAAAGAGAGAGGAGATGAAGAATAAGTACTTCAATAAAGAGATTGATTATCTCCAGTGGGCTTTGCATGATATGGGCATGTGGATGGAGAAAAGAGCAACAAGAGATGATTTCTTTAAGGCAATGAAAGATCTTAAGTTAATGGATGGCGCAATGGAAACTATCTTAGAATTAAAAAAAAGAGGTATAAAACTAGCCATAATCTCAGGAAGCCTGGATATAATACTAGAGAAAGTTATTCCCAATTATAAAGAATTATTCAATGATGTTTTCCTAAGCCATCTCATTTTTGATAATAATGGCAAATTAATTGACGCTAAAGTTACAGAATACGACATGATTAAAAAAGCAGAAGCATTAAGGAAGATAGCAAAAAGAGAAGGAATTGACCTGAAAGAAACAGTTCATATAGGAGACCACCATAACGATGTAGAAATAGCAAAAATTGCAGGCCTATCTATAGCTTTTGACTGCAAGGATGATACATTAAGAAAAACAGCAAAGGTAGTAATAGACAAGAAGGATTTAAGAGAAACGCTTAGATATATTACAGATTAAAAGAAAAATTGGCTATTATGTAACATTTAATCTATAAGATTAGAAATTTTAAATAAAATTTCTAATATACTTTAATGATTCTTTCATTATTTTTTTATTATCATATTTTTTTATAGTTTTATTTAATGATTCTTCAAAATTGTAAGATTTTGAAGTAGGAAAATCTTTGATTTTTCGTTTTTTCTTTTTTATTGTTAATAAATTACTTTTTGATTTATTAACTAGAGAAAAATTCTTAATTTTTCTCGTTGATTTAATCAATAATGGTAAAGCACGTATTATATTGTCAACTATAGTTATATTAGCTGTTTTAGAAGTTCTCGATAATGGATTTAAATCAATAGTAATAACCTTTTTCCCCATCTTCTTCAAAGCTAAACATCTGTCTCCATCCTCCAAAGGAACAAAAACAACATCTGCCTTCATAATTCCATTTTCATTACAATACCTTCTGTTATGCTCAATATATTTTATAATGCCTTTGCCAGGCAGTAAAACACCTTTTGCACCATTCTTAACTAAATGCTCTGCTATATTCCTTTCTCTTTTCTTAGAACTATGGAAAATATTAACCTCTATCTTAGCAGGAACAACCTTGCTTAACTTAATAATCTCTTTAGAACATAGAGCAGCAACATTGCCATTAACAGAAATAACAGGGAATTTAGCATCTAACAACAAACAAGCAGCAGCTTCTATCGCTTTCCTTGCAAAATCATGTGTCCTCTCACCTAGTAAATAATCAAAAGCCTCTCCTCTGCCATGAGCTATAAGGCCATGTACTGATGTAACACCCTTTTCTACTCCTTTAACTAGCTCATCCCTTGTTTTCAAAGATAAATACCTGGGATGTGACTTAGCAACCATATAATAACAGAATTTTCTGTTATTTAAATATTTAATGAAATACTATATATCAATCACGTCCTCATTATCATAAAGAACTTTTTCATTATGAACTATCTCTGTCCTTATAACCTGCCTGCCTTCCTCAAAACCCCATATAATACCTAAAGAAACAAAATCTACCTTGTATACCCCATCCCCAATAATAAACTTTTCACCATTCTCATCTATTACCTTATAACCCTTACCTGATTTCTCAAGAAATTCTATAAGGCTTATCTTCATTTCATCACCTACCCTAACCCTTATGTAAGAATCTGCAGGTATTCTCTCTTCAAGATTAATGCTTATGCTTCCATTAAGCCTGTACATTATCTTATCTTCATAAACAACCAATCCAGTGGGCCCTGCCCTTAAAGCAAAAGCTATTACAAATATAGTAACTACTGGCAATATCACAGATATCATATTCATTGTTTTTGTTGAAAGCTCAGGCTTAACTACCTCTCTGGCCCTTTTTATCTTAATTGTCTTTTTCATTTTTTCCTCTTCGACATAAAGTAAAATGCAAACCACCCAAAATTCATTAGTACCAATATTATAATAACTATCGCCATAGGTGATGTACCTGTTGGAGCTCCTACATCTCTTATTGCATAACCAGTCACCCCAATAATCTCTGTTTCAATAGAATTTTCCCCAACTAATGTTCTTATCATCCTTTCATCTGTTCTGTCTTCGTATTTTAAGATAAGTTTTCCTTCATACTCATCAGCATCAACACCAGTTGTATCCCAGTAGCTTACTATCTCTTTCTTTTCCAATGGTTGAAAGTCAGTTTCTGCGCTTTTTAGGTTTGCTATACTCTCACCATCTTCTGAATCAAGCAGCATTAATGAAAATGCATCCTTTACCTCTACATTACCTATATTCTCAACAAGTATATTGAATTTAGCTATATCCCCAAGTGTGAAGTCACTCACTGAAATATCTAATGGTATTAATAAGAAATCATCTGTGTAGAATGCATTTTCAGCTGTTGTAATCAATCCATCATAATTAACACTAACAATAACCTTGTAAACACCAGCTGATAGCCTTGACGAATCAATAGATGCGCTTAACTCTGCCCTTCCTTTTGCAGGAACTGGTTTTTCACCTGTTTCTACCTCATCAATAACATTATCATACATATCCATTACTGTAATAGTGGCTTTTGCACTATTTACATCCTCTTCACCAAAATTAATCAAAGGAACAAAGAATAAAATTTCATTATTTTCCTTTCTCTCAACCATATCTACCCTTGTGATAACTATATATTTTCCAGGATAAGGAACATAAACATGAAGCTGGGTGATAACTGCCTGCATTGCTCCTATCATGATATTCTCTCCTTCTCCTATCGTAACTTCCCTGATAACTATCTCTGCCACATGCAGTCCTGGCTCTTCCATTTCATTAGGAAACTCTATTTTATAACTTAATTCTTCCGAATCTTCGTCTGATTTTAATTCAACCTTTTGATCAGATAGCTCTATATACTCTGCTAAGGTTCCTCTTACATATACTGCCAGCTCAACATCTTTATGCTCATTGTTTAAAACTGTAAATTTGACTTCTTCTTTCAGATTCGGTTCAAAATACATCGTAGTCCTTCCAGGTGTTACTCCCAGAGATTGAACTATGGGAATGAGTAATAAAATCATTACAATTAGGTTTATTATTTTACATATATTCATTTTTGCTTAGCAGTTATATTATAATTATCCTCTATCTTTATCTTGCCTTTATATGGTAGCTCAGCAATAACAGCTCCTGTAATGCCCTCTAAACTAACATTAAGATCAACATTGCCATTATTCTCTAAACTATCATTCTTTACACTAATTGAAACAGCTGAATCTATCTCTAGTTTTTTTACAAAACTTGATATTTTTCCAGATTTTATTTTCCAAAAATATGTGCCTGGCTCTAACTCTATTGGATAGTTTTTTCTTTCTGTTTTGATTACAATCGGCGAAGTAAATTCCCTGTTATCGTCAACATAAATAGTATAATCCTTGTAAAGGCCATACCATTTCAGCATTACCCCTCTTTCTTTCAAATCTATCTCTGGTTTTAATGGATATATCATCATCGTTACAACTACAACTATCACAATTACATTTATCCCAATTATAGCTGTCTTTTTCATGTTACCTTCACATAATAACCTGTAAACAATATTGTTGAGGTTTTATCGCCAGAAGGCTCATCTGCTGGCACAGTTATGTTGATGTCTATTTCAGCTGAATCCCTGTCATCAGAATAATTAAACCAATAAATTCCGGTGCTGTTTGTTGTACTGAAGTTAGTCCATGAGGTTGCAGATGCTGATGAATTAAATGAACCATTTTCTGCTGGTACTCCCGAAACAGTAACATTATCTATCTTAAACTGGAAGTATGATGATTCCTCTTGTTTAGTATCCCACAAATAACTATCAACTGTCAAATTAACATTAATATAGCTATTACCATCATTCTGTATCACTATAGGTGGTGGAGCATCATCTGTAGTATCATTTTGTTCATTTACCCTCATCTCCCCAAAGCTTACATTAGCTATTGGCAGGCTAATAATAACAGATGATTGTATTGAGAAATTAAATCTGGAGCTGTTTTCACCATACGCTGTTCCATCATAAGCTCTTACCCACCATTCATACTTGTAACCATCATCAGAATAATACTTTAATGGAGGAGATGGAGTATAATTTGCATCGCTTAAGCCTGTTTCTTCCCTATCATCATACGCATTTATGAGGTTTATGAATATCTCATATGTTATTGTATCACCATCAGCATCAGTCGCATTTGTCCAGTTAAACCTGGGAGTTGTATTGTTTATTGTACCATTAGGATACGACAGATTTACACTTGATGGAAGAGTATTATTCACAACAAATGTCCTCAATAAACTCTTATTCCAATTACCTGCAGAATCATTAGCATACCATCTATATCCAATAGTATCACTCCGACCTATAGTAGGAGTTTTGTTAATAATTAACTTAATACTACTTCCACTAATACTTCCATTAGTAGCATTATCCCAGCTACCAGTTCCATTCCAAGAGAAGATATAAGAGCTTAAACCAATATTATCACTAACAGTAATATTAAATGTAGCATTACCATTAATCTTTACCAAAGTAGCATTTGTTTCATTACCTAACCATGAAGGTGCTATAGTATCTAATCTAAAGTGTATTACAGATGAATTAGCAGAACTTTCAATACCATCATAAGCGCTTACAGTTAGATTATAGAATCCATCAGAAGCATTCCAATCAGTTACATTTACACTAGTAGTTATATTTAAAGTTCCGTTAATATAAATAGAATAATTTATCGAATCCCCATCATTGTCAGTAGAAGAATAATTAATATAAGGAATATCTGAATAGTTCTTGCCATCTACTGGATAAGTTACATTAGGAGTAGTTGGAGCATAATTAACCTTAAATGTTCTTTCTTCCGTCCCATTCAAATTACCAGCCTGATCAACAACATAAGCAGTATAAGTATAGGTTCCTGAAGTTAAACCACTGAAATTATGATACAATCTCCATACCCCTGCTTGGTAAGAAGCGTTGATTTCTTCTGATGATAAAACTCTGTCAAATACCATTACTTCATCAATAGTGCCGTTGAAGTAATCTCCATCAAACCCACTTCTACCGATTGAAACAGGCATGTAATTTGTTTTTATCGGGCCTGAAAGATTTTGGTATTCCGCATAGAAACTGCCACCAGCGTCATTTTGTTTTATCAAAACCTCTGCTTCTTCTCCATTAACATACAATTTTGTATCATTTCCATCGTAAGTGGCTGCAACATGATACCAAGTATCTATCTGAAAACTATTATTTACCATTGTAATTTCTCTTTCATTATCTGAATTTGTTAATTCAAAGGTAAATGTGTCTTGATTGTTGTTATAAGAGGAAGGTGGGTATAATAATAAACCATACAGTGTATAAGGATATGAACCTACAGTATGAGACTTCGCTACTATTCTTGAATAACCCTGATCTAAAGCAGCTGGCTTTACCCATGCTTCTAGTGTAATTGCATCTGTAATATCAAAAACCGAATCATTCCCAACATCAACATAATCATCCACCCCATCGAAACTCAAAGCCTTACCCCTATAACCAGTAGTCAAATTAGGACATGTAGTTCCAGTACAACTTCCATTATTACCCCAACTAGAACTATCCACAAAGAAACTTCCATTACCCTGCTCTAACCTCCAATAACCTTTCAAGCTTCTATTCCAATCAATAAACGCAGAGTAATTATTAGAATCATCAGAAGTTGAAACATTAATATAAGCAAAGTTATTAGCAGTTGAATTCCTAGTATTATTAGCAGGAGTTGGATTTACAAAACCAATAGCAGGCTGAGTAACATCAACAGTCAAAGTTCTATTAGCATCAGCAAAATAACAATTCTCTACATCACAAATCTCACAGTTCCATACAAATGTCTTCTTGCTATCAAGATTACTCAAATTAAACCAAGCTGATGTTGAAGTTCCTGAAGCAGCTTGAGTTAAATTAGAACTCCAAGTTCCAGAATAATTATGATATAGTGTAATATTAACCAAAGCTGTATTAACTCCTTCACACTCAAATATTCCTGTACTATTAATATACCAGTTATCAAGTGGAGAAGTTAAATTAACAGTAACATTGGTTGTCCCTATTGTAACAACATCCGAAGCAGCAGTACCATTCTCAATACCATCATAAGGTATCACAGTACAATTCCAAGTTTCACCTTTAGAAGTATTCCCACTACCAACCATATCATACACAGCATTTGTATTATCTACTGTTCTATTCAATTCAATACCTTTATACCACTTATATGTATAGTTAACTACATCTCCATCATTATCAGTTGAATTTGTAGTTACATTACAATACAAATCATCAACAATTGTTGGCAAATCAGGAGTTAAATTCATACTTGGAGCACCAGGTATATAATTAACCCTGAATATCCTTTCCTCAGTTGAATTCAAATTACCTGCTTGGTCTACTGCATAAGCAGTATAAGTATAAGTTCCTGAGTCTAAACCACTAAAGTTCCTATACAATCTCCATACTCCTGCTTGGTATGAGGCGTTGATTTCTTCTGATGAAAGGGCTCTTGAGAATATTTTTACTTCGTCAATTGTGCCGTTGAAGTAGTAGGTACCAGTACCACCACCTCTATCTCCACTTCTTCCTATTGCTAGGTCTCCATTATTAGATATAAGGTTTGTAATACTAAGTGTCCCTGTTTTAACAGAAACTCCATCGATATATAGTGTAACATCACCAGAATTAAATGTCGCAGCTACATGTTTTGTACTATCTAATGGGAATAGATTTGTATCTGTTACAGCTGTCCAATCACCGCTACTATTCTTTGCCATAAATGCTAATTTTCTAGCGTCAGTTAATGTTAACCAATAATTTACTTTTTGGGGACTAACGCTTCTATTTTGTTTCCCTACAATTATTTGGTAGCTAGATAACGCATTTACTTTCACCCACGCCTCAATTGTAATCGCTGCGGTAATGTCTAGACTGCTATCATTCCCAACATCAACATAATCATCCTCACCATCAAACCTATAACCCTTACCCCTATACCCAGTTGTCAAATTAGGACAAGTTGCCACAGAACAACTTCCATTATTACCCCAACTAGAGCTGTCAACAAAGAAACTTCCATTGCCTTGCTCTAATCTCCACCATCCTACTAAACTCCTATTCCAATCAATAAATGCAGAATAATTATTTGATGAATCTGAAGTTGAAACATTCACAAACGCATAATTATAAGCAGTTGAATTCCTTGTATTATCAGCTGGCGTTGGATTTACAAAACCAATAGCAGGTTGCGTAACATCAACAGTCAAAGTTCTATTAGCATCTGCAAAATAACAATTCTCTACATCACAAATCTCACAGTTCCATACAAATGTCTTCTTGCTATCAAGATTACTCAAATTAAACCAAGCTGATGTTGAAGTTCCTGAAGCAGCTTGGCTTAAATTAGAACTCCAAGTTCCAGAATAATTATGATATAGTGTAATATTAACCAAAGCTGTATTAACTCCTTCACACTCAAATATTCCTGTACTATTAATATACCAGTTATCCAAAGGAGAAGTTAAATTAACAGTAACATTAGTTGTCCCTATTGTAACAACATCCGAAGCAGCAGTACCATTCTCAATCCCATCATAAGGTATTACAGTACAATTCCACTTTTCTCCTTTAGAAGTATTTCCACTACCAACCATATCATAAACAGCATTTGTATTATCAACTGTTCTATTCAATTCAATACCTTTATACCACTTATATGTATAATTTACAGCATCATTATCACCATCTGTAGAATTCGTAGTTACATTACAATACAAATCATCAACAATTGTTGGCAAATCAGGAGTTAAATTTACACTTGGAGATGAAGGTGGATAATTAACCCTAAATATTCTTTCCTCAGTTGAATTCAAATTACCAGCCTGATCAACAGCATAAGCAGTGTAAGTATAATTTCCTGAAGATAAGTTAGTGAAGTTATGGTATAATCTCCATACCCCCGCTTGATAACTTGCGTTGATTTCTTCTGGTGAGAGTGCCCTTTTGAAAATCATTACTTCATCTATTGTGCCGTTCATCCATCTAGATTGAGCACGACCGATTCTTAGCTCATAACCAGTCGAGTCAAAATTAGCATCTGGAACGCTTTTATTACTATTGAATACACCATTAAGATATGTTTTATATTGTTTCTCAGAGGCATCATATATAGCTACTATATGATTCCACTGATTTTCTGCTGGATTTGCTCCACCTGAAGTAAAATTCTTACCAGAACCCTCGCCAAAAAGAATATATGCTCCACCTGGAATTGCTATACGAATTCTATCAGTGTCTGTATATTTATGTATAAAACCTCTATCTGCTGTTGTGGCATATTCCCAAAGTTCAATGGTAAAGCTATTACTATCGGTAAATGCTATTGTACTATCACTTACATTAACATAATCATCACTACCATCAAACCTATACGTCTTACCCCTATAACCAGTTGTCAAATTAGGACAAGTTGTTCCAGAACAAGTACCATTATTACCCCAACTAGAGCTATCATTATAATTACCTTCAAACCTCCAATAACCAACTAAGCTTCTATTCCAATCAATAAACGCAGAATAATTATTAAAACTATCTGAAGTTGAAACATTAACAAAAGCAAAGTTATTAGCAGTTGAATTCCTTGTGTTATTAGCTGGAGTTAATCCTTGGAAGCCAATTGCTGGTTGTGTTAGATCAACAGTTAATGTTCTATTAGCATTAGCAAAGTAACATTCTTCTACATCACAGACTTCACAGTTCCATACAAATGTTTTTTCACTGTCAAAGCTAGAGATGGTGAAGTTAGCAGATACTGTGGTTCCAGAGGCTGATTTTGTTAGGTTTGAAGTAAATGTTCCTGAATAATTATGATATAAAGTAATATTAACCAAAGCTGTATTAACTCCTTCACACTCAAAGATTCCTGTAGAGTTGATATACCAATTGTCTAATGGAGATGTTAGACTTACAGTTACGTTTGTTGTTTGTAGTGTAACTTTGTCAGAAGCCAAAGTTCCATTCTCAATCCCATCATAAGGTATTACTGTACAGTTCCATGTCTCTCCTTTAGAAGTATTTCCAGAACCTATTAAATCATAAACAGCATTTGTATTATCAACTGTTCTGTTCAATACAATACCTTTATACCATTTATATGTATAGTTTACTGCATCACTATCACCATCTGTTGAATTTGTTGTAACATTGCAGTATAAATCATCAGATATTGTTGGCAAGTCTGGAGTTAAATTTACACTTGGAGCTGTAGGTATATAATTAACCTTAAATGTTCTTTCTTCAGTTTCATTTAAATTACCTGCTTGGTCTACTGCATATGCTTTGTATGTGTAGGTTCCTGAACTTAAGCCTGAAAAGTTCCTATACAATCTCCATACTCCTGCTTGATAACTTGCGTTTATTTCTTCTTCTGATAGAACACGATTGAAAATCATTACTTCGTCGATGGTGCCGTTGAAAAATAAACCATTTGTGTTTCTTGCCCCAATAAATAAATCTGCTGTATTTGGATACATTTGTGAAGCATCTTCTATTGATTCCATTAATGAACCATCCCTATAAAATTTAACATATTGACTATCGAAGGTAATAGTTAACAATTGCCATACATCTTTTGAATATATTGACACAGTTGATGATGTTCCATGATAATCTCCTTCAGGAACGATGCTATGCCTAAAGTCTACCCTCCCATTAGTAATTAAATACATTCCATAGTTATAACCAGGAGCTGTTTCTTTGTTAATTACAAATTGCGTTTTTACTTCTCTTGGTTTTACCCAAACCCCAATTGTAATCTCATCTGTAATATCTAAACTATCATCGTCAGTAGTTCTAATGTAATCATTACTACCATCAAACCTATAACCCTTACCCCTATACCCAGTTGTTAAATTAGGACAATTAGTACAAGTTCCATTATTACCCCAGCTAGAGCTGTCAACAAAGAATGTTCCATTACCCTGCTCTAATCTCCAATACCCAACTAAGCTCCTATTCCAATCAATAAACGCAGAATAATTATTGAAACTATCTGAAGTTGAAACATTAATATAAGCAAAGTTATTAGCAGTTGAATTCCTAGTATCATTAACAGGTGTTGGATTTACAAAACCAATACTAGGCTGTATCAAATCAACAATTAATGTTCTATTACTATCAGCAAAATAACAATTCTCTACATCACAAACTTCACAGTTCCATACAAATGTCTTCTCGCTATCAAGATTACTCAAATTAAACCAAGCACTAACTGAAGTTCCAGAAGCAGATTGAGTTAAATTACTTGTAAATGTACCACTATAATTATGATATAAAGTAATATTAACCAAAGCTGTATTAACTCCTTCACACTCAAATATTCCTGTGCTATTAACATACCAATTATCCAAAGGAGAGGTTAAACTAACAGTAACATTGGTTGTTCCTACAGTTACCTTATCAGAAGCCAAAGTTCCATTCTCAATCCCATCATAAGGTATTACAGTACAATTCCAAGTTTCACCTTTTGTTGTATTCCCACTACCAACCATATCATAAACAGCATTTGTATTATCAACTGTTCTGTTCAATACAATACCTTTATACCATTTATAGGTATAATTTACAGCATCTCCATCACCATCTGTGGAGTTAGCAGTAACATTACAATACAAATCATCAGATATTGTTGGATAGTCTGGAGTTAAATTTACGCTTGGTGCAGTTGGAATGACATTAAGTGTAACATTCAAAACAATATTAGTAGTAAGATTCACAGTTGAATTCGACCATTTAGAATATTCTGACGTACTAACATTAACAGTATAATAACTATAATAAACAGTATCCGTTAGATTCTGCCAGTATTCAAGCAGTATCTTCCTTGTAATGCTTCCATTTGCAGCAGTCAATTCAGAGAACTGCTGTACATCATTTACATTCCAGGCAGTAACATTTGCACCTGAAATAGCCTTGCTGCTCCTATTTGTAACATTAACATCTAGATACCAGTTTACATACAAGTCAAGTTCATCATTAATGTCAGTTTCGCTCTTATCAAAAGTTACATTAGTAAAATTCAAGAAGCTGCCAGCATCAACATCAGTGCTTGTATTGATATCTGCAAGGTTTAAAGCATTAATTATTGTGTCAGTAACTGTTGCAGTAATAACACCTGTATCAACATACAACCCATATGAAGAGGTTGTTCCGTTAGTTCTAATCACAGAATTCCTTACTATAGTGTTCAATGAGTTATCCACAAGCCAAAGCCCATATGCATCAGTATTATGGGTTGTATTTATTATGGTATTATCCATTATAGTATTTGAGCTTATGTAAATTTGAATTCCAGATGCACCACTTCCTGAGGTCGTGATATTATTATTGTTTATAGTGTTAGAGTCAGATTCTTCAATAAGGATCCCATACCCATTATCTCCTGAAGTTGTGATACTATTATTACTTACAATGTTAGAGCCAGACCCATCATAAAGATAAATTCCAGTTCCCCACTCATCTAAAGTTGAGATTACGTTGCCTGTTATATTAGAGTTTGAAGCTGTCCAGAGGAGAATTCCCTCTCCATCATATTGTGAAGTTGATATTGTGTTACCGTTTATATCGGCGCTTGAGCTTGAATAAACATAAATTCCATATCCCCAGTCACCTGAAGTTGTGATATTGTTATTGCTTACAGTGTTAGAGTCAGACCATTCGATATACATCCCCTCTCCAGATTCTCCTGAAGTTGTGATACTATTATTGCTTATAATGTTAAAGTCAGATCCGCTATAAAGATAAATTCCAACTCCCCACTCACCTAAAGTTGTGATTACGTTGCCTGTCACATTAGAGTTTGAAGCTGTGTAGAGGAGAATTCCCTCTCCATCATATTGTGAAGTTGATATTGTGTTATCTTTTATATCGGCGTTTGAGCTTGAACGAACATAAATTCCATATCCCGCGTTACTTCCTGAAGTTGTGATTGTATTATTGTTAATAGAGTTAGAGTCAGAGTTTGTATTAATAGCGATTCCATACCCATAATCTCCTGAAGTCGTAACTGTATTATTGTTAATAGAGTTAGAGTTAGAGTTAGGATAAATCCTAATCCCATACCCATAATCTCCTGAAGTTGTGATTGTATTGCCAGTTATATTGGAGTTTGAACTTTCATAAAGCCAGATTGCATTTGGATAATTTCCCAAAGTTGTGATTGTGTTATTGTTTATATTAGAGTAT
>SDBT01005228.1_pt1 | contig 21881 bp, 24 predicted proteins | sample 2277101 | NCBI WGS metagenome assembly SDBT01 (sample SAMN10404973, study PRJNA504765) | marine sediment metagenome | isolation source: marine sediment core GS10_PC15, 103 cmbsf | place: Arctic Ocean: Southern Knipovich Ridge | collected 2010 | reverse complement strand
AAGAAAAGGAAAAGATTTATATAAATCGGCAGAATGTCAAAAATAACGACGCCCTGGACGAGGTAAGCAATCGGCATCGCGAAAATTAAGGCGTTTTGTACCAAAGGCCGACCCTTGTTTCTTACTCTAAAGAAGCGAATATAAAAGACAACGAAAATTCCTACATAACTTAAAAGTCCCAATATCCCGGTAGCGACAAGGTAATCAAAAAACACATTGTGAGCCCGGTCATACCAGGTATCCGTCTGCTCACCGGGAATGAAATGTCTCGTATCAAAATATTCATCAAAAACCCGGCCGAAATTCTCCGGTCCCCACCCTAAGAGAGGGCGCTCTTTCCATCCCTCGAAGGCTGACTGCCAAGACCAAATCCGGCTCTGGGCCGACAAACTGTGGGAGGTGATATTGAAAAAGCGGGTAAGGCCGATTTTCTGCATAACGGGCGAGAAACGAACAGTGTAAAGGGACCCCGCCAAAACGGCAGCAATTACGAAAATTAAAACACCCACCGTTTTTGTTTTTTTGGAACCGCTAAATCCCCAAAAAAGGAGAAAAGCGGCGATACCCGCGCCCAAGCCCAAAAACGGGCCGCGGCTCTGGGTAAGCCAGATAATAACGATAAAAAGAATAACTAATAACCATAAAAATGTTTTGCCGAATTGGCGGTTAATTTTGCCGAAGCCGCCGCTTAACATATAAAAAGCGTAAAAGAGCGCGAAGAGAAGATAAGTGCCAACGTAGGCGGTGTTTCCCAGAGAGCCCTGGAAACGCTGACCGATTTTAAGCGGGACGCCAATAAAGCCAGTCAGCCCCAGGGCGGCCAAAAAACCGTAAGCAATCATTAATACAGCGGCAAGAAGAGATGCCCAGAAAAGCCCAAACCAATCTTTTTTGTCTTTAAACAGGAAAACAAGGAGCAGAAAAAAAATATAAAACGTCAGCAGTTGAAAGCCTCCTTCACCCCGCTCAAAGTTGGACCAGAAAGAATTGCCGGGATTGAAGCCAAAAAAACCAGCGAGGAGAAAAACAAGAACAAAAAGAGACACGGCGATGACGAGTGGCGACTTCAGACGATTCAAAATATCCTTTTCGAAAATCCTACTCTTTCCTCCCCTTAGGAAAAGCCAGCCGAAGAGGAACGAAATGAGAGCCAGTCCGACCGTAAACCGGAGGAAAACATATTTTGTAACGATGAAAGGGAAAAGCGTCTCCGTATTCACGAAGATGACGCTAAAAAGCGCCATGTAAAGGAAGAGCTTGGAAACTTTAAAAAAAGTTAACACTTCGCTACAATCATAGCATGCCTAAGAAAAACCCAAAAACGACAGTGGGTATAGTCGGGTTGGGCTACGTGGGACTGCCTACCGCTCTTGCGATAACCGACGCCGGCATCAAAGTAATCGGCGTTGATATTTCCAAGAGTAGAGTCAATCAAATCAATTCTGGAAAAAGTCTCATTGGGGAAATCCCCAACGAAAAAATAAAATCGGCTCTCAAAAATTTCCGCGCCACGACCGACTGGAAAGCAATTAAAAAATGCAACGTTGTTTTAATAACGGTTCCCACTCCTCTTAATAAGAACAAAGCGCCGGACACTTCGGCGATAGAGATGGCTGGCAAAAAAATAGCCCAAAACATGAAGAAAGGAACCTTAGTTGTGCTTGAAAGCACAACCTACCCCGGTACAACCGAGGAACTGCTTTTACCCATTCTTGAGAAAAGCGGATTTAAAGCCGGACGCGATTTTTATCTTGCCTTCGCACCGGAGAGAATTGACCCGGGTAATAAAGATTTCAAACTAACCGAGGTGCCTAAAGTCGTAGGCGGTGTAAATCAGCGATCCACCAAAAAAGCAGCGGCGTTTTACAAGTTGTTTTTGAAAAAAGTTCATCCGGTCTCTTCGGCAAGAACAGCCGAGATGACCAAGCTTCTGGAAAACATCTTCCGACTAGTCAATATTTCAATGGTCAACGAACTGAAAATGATTTCCGACAAAATGGGCATAGATTTCTGGGAAGTGATTGAAGCGGCAAAAACCAAACCTTACGGTTTTATGCCGTTCTATCCCGGCCCGGGTGTCGGCGGTCACTGCGTTCCTCTAGACCCCTTTTATCTTTCCTGGAAAGCACGGGAATACAATTTCTTCACTCGCTTCATAGATCTAGCCGGTGAAATAAACGAACTTATGCCTCACCACATTATCACCAAGACAATCTGGGCTCTAAACAATAAGAAAAAACCGCTCCGCGGCTCAAAAATACTGGTTTTGGGCGTTGCCTACAAGAAAGACATTGACGACCCGCGTGAATCACCGGCAATTCCGATTATCTGGGATCTTCATCGCAAAGGCGCCAAAGTAACTTACAACGATCCTTTTATTCCTCAACTTGACGTAATGGGCATTAGATTCAAATCCCAGCCACTCACTGCAAAATCAATTCGAAGCGCCGACTGCGTTCTTATTCTCACCGACCACTCGCAATACAACCTTAAAGAAATTTTGCGGAATTCAAAACTTATCATTGATACCCGAGGGGTAATTAAAACGAGGTCGCCGAAAATTTTAAATTGAACCGCGGTATGAAATTTTCAATTATCGGAACCGGCTTTATTTTCCCGGCCCACGTCGAAGCTATACGTTCCGTAGGTGGCAAAATTATAGATGTCGTTAACACTGCCAGAGGAGAAGATACATAGCGGGAGATGGTCAAGACCACAACTGCCGACTACATCGTCATCCTCACGCCGAACGACCTTCACTTTGAAATGGCAACGACAGCCGCAAACGCGGGAAAAATTGTGCTGTCAGAGAAACCGCTAGCAATAAAATCACAACACATTCACGAACTGGCTAAAAAACCGAACATTTTTACTACTCTCCAGCTTCATTACCATCCGACCACAAAAAAACTTAAAAAAGAGATAAACCCAAATGAGCATTATGAAATTGAAATGGATATTTCCGTTCATCGTGACGAGCAATATTACAATAGCTGGAAGGGTCAACCCGAACGCTCCGGCGGAGTTCTGGTAAATCTGGGCGTTCACTATTTTGATATATTAATCCACTTTTTTGGCGAACCGACAGAAGCAGTCCTAACTCACTTGGACGAAAAAACAGGTAATGGCAACATCACAGGCAAAAACTATACCTGCAAGTTCATGATTTCAACCGACGAGGCGCGCGATAAGCAGCGTCGCATCTTCAAAATAAATGGAGCAAATTATAATTTTTCATCAAAAGAAAACCTCTCTCACGAAAATTTGCACAGAAAAGTATATAATGATTTAATGCGCGGTAAGGGAGTAACACCTCAAATGGTATTATCTTCAATAGAACTGATAGAGGAACTGCATAAATCAGTATGATTGGTAAGAGCACAAAAGTTTGGCACAAAGAATACTCAAATATTCACTCTAAAGCCGAAATTGGCGAAAACTGTCGCATTCATTCGCATGTCTGGATAGGCGAAAGAGTGGTTATTGGAGATAATTGTAAAATAGAAGCTTTCGTTTTTATTCCAACCGGAGTAACGATTGAAAACAATGTCTTTGTTGGTCCACACGTAACATTCACCAACGACAAAAATCCTCCTTCAGGAGGTAAAGAGTGGTCGTCTACAATGGTAAAAAGCGGCGCAGTAATCGGTGCGGGAGCAATAATTCTTCCAGGAATAACAATTGGTGAGAGTACAATGGTAGGCGCCGGTGCAGTTGTTACAAAAGACGTTCCGCCAAAAACAACGGTTGTAGGCAACCCGGCCAAGCCATTAATAAAAAAATGAGTTGCGAAATCTGTTCGTTCAATAATCCGAAAAGCACAGCAACTGCCGTCTGTATAAGAAACAGGAAATTATTGGTGGTAAAAAGAGCCGAAGAGCCAAAAAAGGGTAAATGGGATTTTGTCGGCGGTTTCCTAAACGAGGGGGAAACGCTGGAAGAAGGATTAAGAAGAGAGATAAAAGAAGAATTGGGAATAAACATTGATAGAGCCGAACTAATAGGCAATTTCAGCGGAACATACACTTACAATGGCAAGAAAATACCTGTTGTGGACTCGGCCTACTTTGTCGAATTCTCCGAAAAACCTGTCCTGGATAAAGAAAATTCAGAAATGGCTTGGCTTTCTCCCGATGAAATTGACATTGCTTTTGAGAGCGGCGAAAAAATTTTGTCTAAAGTCAAAAAAATGATTCTTTCCTACGAAGAAACGGAAGAGTTGGTCAAAAAACTGGATGCCTCCGCTAAAATAGAGGAGTTTAACATTTATACTGCGCAACTGAATGGCTATGTGAGCCGGAAGTATGATGGAGAAAAACTTATTGGTTTAGGTTGGATATTTCCGCGCCAAACCCTACTCCGGAAACAGGCAGTGATTGAAGATATGATAGTTGATGAAAATTATCGTGGAAAAGGCTACGGCAAGGAAATTGTTCTTGATTTGATAAGGTGGGCTAAAGAAAACGGAGTAGAAATCATAGAACTCACAAGCAATCCCAAAAGAATTGCCGCTAACGAACTTTATAAAAAGGTTGGTTTTAGGCTGCATCCAACCAACCATTATCTGCTGGACTTGAGATAATAGCGGAAAGTTTCGTTCCTAGAATTCACTTTGACCACATTGATGCGGAAACCTACGGCATCAAAAACGGCGACACTATAGAGCTTTAACATGGAATTTATAAATCTCCCCCGCGAATACAAAACAATCAAAAATTCCATGGACGGAGCCATCTTAAAAATGCTCCAGAAAGGGAAATTTATTCTGGGCAGTGAAGTAAAACGTCTCGAAGGTAAAATCGCATCGCTCATTGGCGCGAAGTATGCCGTGGGTCTAAACTCCGGCACGGACGCTCTTTTCTTGGGGTTAAAAGCGCTTAGAATAAAGGAAGGAGATGAAGTTATCACAACTCCCTTCTCCTTCATCTCCACCGCCGAAACAATTGCGAATTGCGGCGCCAAGCCAGTCTTTGTTGATATAGATCCCGACACTTTCAACATCGACGCTTCAAAGATTGAAGAAGTCATTACTAAAAAAACAAAAGCGATAATCCCCGTTCACCTCTACGGCCAGATGGCGGATATGGGAAAAATAATGGGAGTAGCAAGAAAATACAAACTGGGAGTTATAGAAGACGCCGCCCAGGCAATCGGCGCAAAACAAAAAATAAGAAACAAATGGCGCATGGCCGGTAGCATAGGCGATGTAGGGTGCTTCAGTTTCTTCCCGACAAAAAATCTCGGAGCGGCCGGCGATGCCGGAATGGTAATTACAAATAATAAAAAGTTAGCCGACAAAATCCGACTCCTCCGCAACCACGGAGCAAAAAAGAAATACCTCCATGAAATCCTGGGTTACTCTTCGCGTCTTGATGAGTTGCAAGCGGCTATTCTTCTCGTAAAAATAAGGTTCTTGAAAGAGTGGAACAAGAAATGTCGCGCCGTAGCCGGTTTTTACACAAAAGAATTTGCTTGTCTCCCTCAAGTCAAAACACCGGTGATCATCAAAGGAAATTTCCACATATTTCATCAATATACCTTAAGAACCAAAAAGAGAGATGAACTTAAAAATTATCTCGCAAAAAAAGACATTCCGACCTCGATTCACTATCCCTCGCCGCTCCACCTTCAACCGGCTTTTAAGTATTTAAAAATCAAAAAAGGTTCTTTACCGGAAAGTGAGAGGGCAGCCAAAGAGGTCCTGTCGTTGCCGATTTATCCAGAATTAAAACCCGAAGAGCAAAAACGAATCATCGGAACCATCAAGTCCTTTCTGAAAAACTGAGGCAGTCAGACATTCTCCGGAGGCGGGTAACCAATGATATTGGGCTATCCGCCTTTGTGATTTATAATCATATTGATGATTACAGTCATAGATTATCAAACAGGAAACGTTGGTTCGATACTCAACATACTCAAAAAAATCGGGGTGGAAGCCAAAGCGTCCTCCAACACAAACGACATAAGGAAAGCGAATAAAATCATCATCCCTGGCGTCGGCGCTTTTGATTACGGCATGGAGAATCTAAAAAAACTCGGTCTCATCCCCGCTCTCAACGAAAAGGTCATCGAACAAAAAACGCCGGTACTTGGAATCTGTTTGGGAATGCAGCTCTTCGCCCAAAGAAGCGAGGAAGGTAATTCAGTCGGTCTCTCCTGGATTGATGCCGAAACGACGAAATTCAAATTCGACGAAAAGCAAAAAAACCTGAAAATTCCCCACATGGGATGGAACAACCTGATTATCAAGAAGAACTCGCCTCTTCTCGAAGGACTGGGTCCGGAAACCAGATTTTATTTCGTTCACTCCTATTATCTGAACTGTAAAAACCCAGACAACGTAACCGCTCTCTCTCTCTACGGCTACGAGTTTCCTTCGGTTGTCGAGAAAGAAAACGTCTACGGCGTCCAGTTCCACCCCGAAAAAAGCCACAAGTTCGGCCTAAAATTACTGAAAAACTTCGCAGAATTATGCTAATCCATGATTAAAACGCGAGTAATCCCCTGCCTGCTACTTAAAAATTCGGTGCTGGTAAAAACCGTTCAGTTCGGCAGTCCGCGCTACGTCGGCGACCCCATAAACGCCGTAAGGATATTCAACGAGAAGGAGGTTGATGAACTGGCCCTTGTGGACATAACCGCCACCGTTCAGAACAAAAAGCCGCCTTTCGATTTTCTGAAGAAAATCGCCGAAGAATGTTTCATGCCCGTAGCCTATGGAGGCGGAATTCGGCAACTGGAAGACATCGGGAAAATATTCAACCTGGGAATCGAGAAAGTCATTATCAACAGCCAGGCCGCGGAAAACCCCGAATTCGTGAAGCAGGCAGCCGAAAAATTCGGCAGTCAGAGCATCGCCGTATCGATTGACGCCAGAAAAAATGCCCTCGGCAACTACGAAGTGTTTACCCGAAGCGGCACCAAGACGGCAAACGTCAATCCCGTTGATTTCGCCACTCTAATGGCTAAAATGGGAGCTGGTGAAATTTTCTTGAATTCCATAGATAAAGACGGGACGATGTCCGGTTACGACCTGGAGCTAATAAGAGAAGTCTCTGATGCTGTCAACGTTCCGATTATCGCCTCGGGCGGCGCCGGCAAAAAAGAAGATTTCAGGGAAGCCGTGGACGCTGGAGCATCGGCCGTCGCCGCTGGGAGCATCTTCGTATTCTACGGGAAGAACCGGTCGGTTCTAATAAGCTATCCCACCAAAAAAGAGTTGGAGCAAGTTTTCAACTGACTAAAAATGGAAAGAAAATATCAAATCTGCACAAAATGCATAATGAACACAACCGACCTGGAGATAGTTTTTGACGAAAAGGGTGTTTGCAACCATTGCCGCAAATACAAGGAACGGGTCAAGAACGAACTTTACTCCGAGATGCCTGATGGAAAAGAAAAACTGGCGGCATTGGTCAGAAAAATAAAAAGGGACGGAGAGGGACGGGAGCACGACTGCATAATCGGCGTAAGTGGAGGGAGGGACAGCACAATGGTCGCCTACCTGACCAAAAAACTTGGTCTCCGGCCTCTGGCTATTCACGTCGACAACGGCTGGGACGCGGAGTTAGCAGTCGGTAACATCGAAAAAACCCTGAGGAATCTGGAAATTGAACTCTTTACCCACGTTCTTGATTGGGAAGAGTTCAAAAACTTGCAACTTTCTTTTCTAAAAGCCTCTGTTGAAAACTGCGAAATACCGACCGACCACGCGATAACCGCAGTACTCTTCCGCCAAGCCGCCGAAAGGGGAATAAAGTATATTTTGAGCGGAGGGAACCTCGTTACAGAAGGCATCATGCCTGAAAGCTGGAGTTATGATGCAAAAGATCTAAAGTTCATAAAAGCGATTCAAAAAAAATTCGGGAAGAGCAAGCTTAAAAACTTCCCGACTTTAAGTTTTTTCGACTGGTTCAACTACATCTTACTGAAAGGCATAAAATTTATACCAATCCTTAACTATACCGGCTACGTTAAGAAGGAGGCACGGCAGATACTGGAAAAAGAAATCGGCTGGAGAGATTACGACAGCAAACACGGAGAATCCATTTACACCAGATTTTTCCAAAACTATATCCTTCCCGTAAAATTCCACATCAACAAGCGGAGAGCGCACTTGTCGACCCTGGTCGCCTCTGGTCAGATGACGAGGAATGAAACATTAAAGGAGATAGCTACCCCTCTTTACGCGACGGAGAAAGAAGCGCAAGCCGATAAGGAATACGTCGTCAAAAAACTCGGACTGACCGAAGAGGAATTCGACAAAATAATGTCACTGCCCGTGAAAAGCTACAAAGATTATTCTAACAATCATGCTCTTTTCAACGAGTTGAACTTCATTGTTAAATTAGTCAAACGGCTTACCACCCATAACTACTGACGAAATGAAAATTTGTTTTTTGGCAAACATCGACGACAACCACTGCCGAAAGTGGGTAAATTACTTCGCCGAAAACAAGTATGAAACGCACGTAATCTCGCCGCCGTCGGACTATCTTGATGAAATAAAAGGACCAAACACTGCGATATACCTACTCAAAAACTATCGGTTGAAACCGCTAAACGCGGTCTTAAACGCAGCTTTGGTAAGAAAAATAATCAAGGACGTCAATCCCGATGTCCTGCACTCTCTCTATGCGGGCGTGAGCGGAATGCTGGGAGCGCTTGCCAACTTCCATCCTTTTTTGATTACCGCTTTCGGCTCGGACATTCTCGTCAATTCCAAATCCGTGCTCCTGAAACCCTTCCTGAAATTCATGCTTAAAAAGACAGACTTCATAAGCTGCAACGGACAAACTCTTTACGAAGAAATGACGAAACTTGGAGTAAAACCTTCAAAAATAAGGTTTGTTTACTGGGGTACTGACGTTAAAAAATTCCATCCTGCTCCGAAAAATATCAAGCTCCTGGAAAAACTGAAAATTTCCGCCGATTCACCCGTAATAATAAGCTTGAGAAATTTCGAGCCGGTATATGACGTCGAAACGCTCGTCAAAACCGTGCCGATAATCCGAAAGGACTTCGAAAACGTGAAGTTCATCATAGCCGGTGATGGAACTCTGAAAGATAAAATTCACCGCTTGGCCGGAACGCTGGGAGTCGGCGATTGCACCAAATTCGTCGGCTGGCTTCCTTATGACAGCCTTCCCGACTATCTGAATTCCTCGGACATCTATGTGTCCACTTCCCTTTCGGACGGCGACCTCTCCCAAAGCACTCAACAGGCAATGGCTTGCGGCTTACCCATCATTACGACGAAAATAGCGGTCAATGAAAGCAGAATAAACGATGGAGAAAACGGGATAATGTTCCCCCCGAAAGACCACCTTGTCCTCGCGGAAAAAATAGTCATGCTGTTGAGAAACAAAGATTTAAAAACTAAACTAGGTAATACTGGGAGAGAAACCATCGACAAACACCTCAATTACGAAAGGAATATGGAGAGGGCGAAAAACCTCTATGAAGAGGCGGTAAAATCCAAAAATTGAAATGGTCAAAAAATCAAAAAACGTCCTAGTAACCGGAGCTGGAGGGTTCATCGGCTCACATTTATGCGAGGGGCTGGTTAGAGAAAATTACAAAGTTTTCGGCTTGGTACGCTCCAAAAACAACGAACGCCTTAAACGCTTCTCGAAAAACAAAATGTTTCGGTCGCAAAAGTGCGACGTTACCGACTTGAACTCACTAAACGCAATTATAAAAAGAAACAAAATTGACGCAATTCTTCATTTAGCCGCTCTAATGCCCGGCAAAAACGATTTAGAGGATCCTTTTCCGATATTTAATACCAACATCGGAGGAACGCTTAACTTGCTTAGTTCCGCCCGAAAAAACGGTGTCCGAAATTTCGTCTACGCTTCTACCATGAGCGTCTACACGGACCCACCCGAGTACTTACCCGTTGACGAGAATCACCCGACATCACCGTCAACCGTCTACGGCGCAGCTAAATTAGCGGGGGAATTGCTCTGCCGACCTTACGCCAAATTCATGAATATCACCATATTCCGCTTCGGTGGCGCCTACGGTCCACGGGAACAAAAACACAAAGCTGTACATAGATTTATTCATCAAGCGTTAAAAAACGAACCAATTACCATCTACGGTAATGGCAGGCAGAGCACCGACCTTATCTACATTGATGATGTGGTTCGTTTGGCCATCCTGACGGTGAAAAAAAACAAGACCGGACTCTACAATCTCGGCAGCGGCGAGGAAACGAGCATTAAAAATCTAGCCCAAAAAATAATCAAAATTACCGGTTCAAAATCAAAAATTACTTCAGTTAGAAAAAAAACGGATCGGCCATTCAGATTTTTTATGGACATCGAAAAAGCCAGAAAAACTTTTCACTACTCCCCAACTAGCTTGGACCGTGGTTTAATCAAATACATATCCTTGCTTAAAAAAGAAAAAATATGATGGAAAAGTTAAAATCATTTCTCAGAAAATGGCCGCTTTTTTACCGTTTCATGCAAAATGTCTACGGGAAGGTTAAGATTTTTGTAGAATACGTAACGCGGACCAATATTGATGAGAAGGAAGAAAGAAGATGGAGTAATCGACACCTTCTGGAGGGCGATGATTGGGCTATAGAAAAATACTGGGAAGCCAGAAATCACCCAGGTACGCAGTTCCTGGTTGAAAAAATAGCGAGTTACTCACCATTCTCAAGCATTTTAGAGGTTGGTTCTAACTGCGGACCAAACTTATATCTATTGGCTAAGAAATTTCCTAAAGTTAACATCGAAGGTATAGATATCAACCCGATGGCCGTTCAAAAAGGCAATGAGTTGTTTGCTAAAGAAGGTATTTCAAACGTTAAACTTTCCCTGAGCAAAGCCGATAACTTGTCTAAGTTTCCCGACAAAAGCTTTGATATCGTATTTGCGAAAGCAGTTCTCTGTCACATAGGACCTAGTAAAGTAAGCGGGGTCATTAAGGAAATGGCCAGGGTTTCTAAAAATGTCATGATTTTGGTTGACTATCATGACCCCTCTGAAACCGACGAATCCTCTATACTGGGTACCCGGATCGGACACTCCTGGCGCTGGAAAAGAAACTGGGTCGCATTACTGAAAAAACTGGTGCCCCAAGCGAAAATTGCGCTTATAAAAATTCCAGAAGAGGTTTGGGAAGGAGATTGGGGAAAAATGGGATATATTATTAAATTTTGTCTTCAAAAATAATCATTAGTTTATGATAAAAAATAAAATCATCATTTACTCCCCCACCTCCCTAGATAAAGGTCTCACCGAATACATATCGGAACTCAACCGATGATTAAAAAAATAAAATCGGCATTATTCGCGGTTTTTAAGGGTGCCTACAATGTTTTGAAACGGACCCCGCTCCGAAAAATCCCGGGCATGCTTGCTCTCTCGAATTTATTCTTTCGAATGTTCTGGCCGAATGAAAACATCATCAATATTCAAGGGTTCAAGATGTATATTAACGTCAACGAACCGAATAGGGCTCTTAGGGAAACGTTTCAAGGTTACGGTATGGACCTAATTCATGAAGAGGCAACGACAAAACTTTTCAAGGACCTCGTTAATCCGGGAGACGTAATCATCGACCTTGGTGCCAATATCGGCTATTTCACGCTGCTCGCCGCCAAATTGGTCGGCCCAAGGGGAAAAATTTTCGCTTTCGAGCCAGAACCGCTGAACTTCCGCTACCTCGTCAAAAACATCAAGATAAATAAACTGGGAAACGTAAGCGCTTTTCAAAAGGCGGTGTCCAATAAAGAGGGGTACACCGATTTATTTGTTTGCGGTTACGACTCGGGGCACCATACCATCAATCAAGAATCGGGAATCGAAGCCTACCGACGTAGCCGCTCGGGAGAAACCAGAAAGATAAAAATCGAAACGGTAACGCTGGATAACTTTTTGAGGGAAAAAACGACCGCGGTAAACGTGATGAAAGTGGACATCGAGGGCGCCGAAAATCTGGCTTTGGAGGGGGCGAGACGAATTCTGGAGCAAAACAGAAGCATTAAGATATTTCTTGAGTTTTTCCCCCTACTCATCAAAAAGATGGGTAGCTCTCCAGAAAATTTGATAGACACGATGCTTCACGAATATCAATTCAATGTTTTTATCATCGGCCAAGATTATGATATGAAAGATTCCGACTCGCCCCTCACGGCCATCAAAGACTACAAAGATCTGGCCGCCTTCATAAGAAACAACGCCGACCACGTTAACCTTTACCTCTCACGGGAACCCAAAATGGGTTAGTCATGAAAAAAGTCCTAATCATCGGCTACTTTCGTCCTTTCTTTCTTTATGGCAGTGCCCGGGTTCCAGGGCTGGCAAAATATCTTCACGAATTCGGGTGGCAACCAGTCATTCTCACACCTCTCGATATGAAACCGCCCACCGACGGCCGGTTTCGTATCGTACAAACGCCTTATCCTGGAGACATTCTATCTCTCTGGAGAAAAATCATCAGGAAATTCATAACCGTCAAAAAAGAGGAAAGTCTTACAGAAAAAATAAAAAGTATGCTGAAAATCCGCTCGACAAAATCAATAATCGATAGGGCGCTTACGTTGTATCAGGAATTTTTCGCGTATCCCGACGCCGAAAAAAAATGGCACGCTCCAGCTCTCCATATCGCCCGCTCGCTTCTCCAGGAGGAAAATTTTGATGCAATAATAAGCGTCTGGCCAATAACCGCTCACCTCATCGCAAAAAATCTCAAGGCGGAATTCAACGTGCCGTGGGTTGCCGATTTCCCCGACCCGTGGTCGGAAAACCACGATTATCCCTACGGCAAATTCCGAAAACGACTGGACAGAATGTTGGAAATAAAAACGTTGAAAGACGCCGATATATTGACCGTGGCTTCACCAAGTTTCGTGGACAAACAAAAATCTTTGCACCGAAAAAAAGTCATGATGATTAGTCACGGTTTCGACCCCGACACCATGAACATTCCACCGCGACCACTAACGGAGAAATTTACCATTTCCTATACGGGAACGATATATCGCGATGACAGACAAAACCCGGAAAAAATCCTGAAGACGCTAAGCGATCTCATAAAAAGTGATTTAATTGACCGCGATAGAGTGAAGTTACGTTTCTACGGAAAGTACCAAACGTGGCTCGACGAATTAATTGCCCAAAACCAGCTTCGGAACGTAGCAGTTCAGTACGGTCAGATTCCACGGCAAGAGTCGATTTCCCGCCAGCAAGAATCGCAAGTCCTTTTGCTTATGGGGTGGGAAAACCCGAAAGAGAAAGGTTTCTATCCTTTCAAGATATTCGAGTATCTCGCGGCGCAAAGACCGATTCTCATAACGGGTGGGTCGGACAACGAGGACATCAAGAGAATAGTTCGGCAAAGCAGGGCAGGCGTTGCGGCGAAGGAGGTTCCCGAAATCAAGGAAATCCTCCTGAAAATGTACGGTGATTACTTGAAAAACGGCGCCGTTCCGTACCGGGGACAGCGCCGGGAAATCAAGAAATACAACTCTCGCGAAACGGCGCGCAAGTTTACCGCCGTTCTCGACTCGGTTTCTTAAAGGCGCCGCCCGCCCTTTCCTTTTTTTTATGAGGTTCTCGTTAACTGCCTGCACTTTTTCCAAGAGCTCCAAACGAACCCCAATTTTCCTACCTAAATCAAGCCCAGACCGATTATTCCTATTTTCTCTTTCATTGATTTCATTGAAATAGTCGCATAAAATAATACCTAAATCAATGAGATTAACCCGCTATTCCATGTATCGCCGAATTAGTGAACTGTTTCCCGAAAAAATTCGCGGAAGGATTTTAAGTATCAGCGAACTCGGCGACATATCCTTTTTAGTTGATAGTAAAAAAAGTGAAATTACTGAAACGCATTACCCGGAGGTTAATATGCAAAAACTGCCTTTTAAAAATGAATCCTTTGATTACGTTATAAGCGACCAAGTTATTGAACATTTAGAAAACCCTTCCAAGGCAGTAGAGGAATCTCACCGGGTTTTAAAGCAGGGCGGCGTTGCCATACATACAACCTGTTTCATAAATTACCACCACCCGTCGCCAAAAGACTACTGGCGGTTTTCGCCGGACGCACTAAAATTCCTGTGTAAGAATTTCAGTGAAATACTCCAATGCGAAGGTTGGGGTAATAGATTTGCCATTTTAACTTGTTTCCTTGGAGATAGATTCAGAGCTATAGAAATACCCGATCACAAGTGGAGCTTCCGCCATTGGTTAGCTACTTTCAAGGAAGATAAATATTATATTCTTACCTGGATAGTGGCGAGAAAATAATGAAGGAGTACGACAAAACAAAACAATTTCACCTCACGCCCTGGGAATTTTTGGCAAAATTAGATCTCTTAAACTGGATGAGGTATGCGGCTATTGTAAAAGAGCTTACGAATCAAAAACCGCAGTCGGTACTCGAAGCGGGGCCGGGCGAAGGAGTAATTAAAAACGTGATGAAGAATTTCGTGGAAAAGTACGACACTCTGGACGTGAATTCCAAACTCTCGCCGACTTACGAGGGCGATGTCCGCGACCCAAAAAACGAACTGCGGGAAAAATACAATTGTGTAATCGCGGCTGATATTCTGGAGCACATTCCTTTCGGCGATTTAGAAAAAGCCCTTAAAAACCTGCACTCCTATCTCAAAAACGGCGGACAGGCACTCATAACCATTCCTCACCGCACCTGGTTCGTTTCCGGAATGAGTTGGCTTTTCAACTACCGCGAACTCATGTTAAGAGCGCCTGATTGGCTAAGAACATTCTACCACCGGTTTGTCAGACGGCGAAAAAGCAATCCAATAGACCCGGATCATGAGTGGGAAATTGGTGATGGTAAACACTCTGTTAAAGACGTGGAAGATAAAATGGGAAACGCCAGCTTTAAGATGGGGAAACGTGAAAAACTACCTTACGTTGATTTTTGGGTTCTAAGGAAATAACAGACTTGGCTAACTATGAAAAAAGTACTAATTATCGGCTACTTTCGTCCTTTCTTTCCATTCGGGAGCGGCCGGGTACCATTACTTGCAAAGTATCTCTCTGATTTCGGGTGGCACCCCTTGATTCTCACTCCTCTCAAAACGACACCACCCGCTAACAGTCGTTTTACTATCCTCGAAACACCCTACCCCGGAGACGTTTTCTCTTTTTGGCGAAGAATGTTTGGAAAATTTGGATTCGAAACAACTAAAAGTATCACTGAACAAATCAAATTTAAGACCGGCATCGTTTCGGAAAACTCCTTTATTGAGAAGTCGAGAACGATTTATCAAGAATTTTTTGCCTTTCCCGACACCGAAAAAAGGTGGCTGAAATCGGCTCTCAAGACAGCAAGACAATTCCTTGCAAAAGAAAGAGTTGACGCCATTCTAAGCATTTGGCCGGTTACCAGCCACCTGGTTGCCAAAAAACTGAAAGAGGAATACGAAATCCCTTGGATCGCCGATTTCCCCGACCCCTGGACCGAAAACCACGATTATTCCTACGGTCGAATCCGCAAATACTTCGACAGGAAACTGGAAATGAAAACAATCGTTTCTGCCAACGCACTCACAGCCGCAGCGCCAATCTGTGCCGAGAGAGCCAGCCGCACCAACAATAAACCGGCTGAAATACTATTCCACGGATTCGACCCAGAAGTCGTAAACAAACCACCAGCTCCCCTCCTCCCCGGCAAATTCACGATAACCTATACGGGCACCCTTTATAGAAAGCACAGCCCTGAAAAAATACTGCTCGCCATTCACAACCTTCTCTCAACGCGGAAAATAAAAAAAGATACTTTTGAGCTAAGGTTCTTCGGACCGAAATACGCTTACTTGGAGAAACTAATCAATGATTTCAACCTTCAAGATGTTGTGAAACAATACGGAATTGTTCCTAGGGAAGAAATTCTTAAGCACCAAAGAGAATCCCAAATTCTCCTAATTTTCGGCTGGCAAGATAAGAAAGATTGGGGCACCATGCCTTACAAAACCTATGAATACCTAGCTGCCCGGCGACCGATTCTCGTGAGCAGCGGTTATAAAGGCGACTACATAACCAAGGTTATCGAAGAAACAAAAACCGGCGTGCATGCACCCGACGTAAAATCACTTGCAAAAACGATCTTGAAATATTATAAAGAATACAACCAGAACGGTTCCGTCCGCTACTTGGGAGATAACAACCTAATTGACAACTACAGTTCAATAAAGACGGCAGCTGGATTCGCCAAGGCCTTGGACAAAATATCCCAATCTGGTAAAAATTCCCAAAGAAATGTTCGATAAAATATTAATACTGTCTCCCCACACTGATGATGGAGAACTTGGTGCCGGAGGGAGCATCGCACGTTTTGCAAGCGAAGGAAAAAAAATATATTACGCCGCTCTTTCAACCTGCGAGGATTCGGTTCCGGACGGCCTCCCAAAGAACATCCTCGGCGAAGAAGTAAAAGAAGCCACCAAGACGCTCGGCATACCCCCTGAAAATGTCTATATCAAACACTATAAAGTCCGGCATCTTCCTAGCCATCGCCAAGAAATTCTCGAGGAACTCATTAAAATCAGAGAACAAATCAATCCCGACCTTGTTTTCACGCCCGCTTTAGGTGACGTTCACCAGGATCATGCCGTCGTTGCGGAAGAATCACTTCGGGTTTTCCGCTACACAAGTATTCTGGGTTACGAACTGCCTTGGAACAACACTAATTTTACAACGTTATGTTTCATCCATTTGAACAAAAATCATATTGAGAGAAAAATTGACGCCTTGGCTCAATACAAAAGCCAGGTCAAACGACCCTACATGCAAAACAAATTCATGGAGCACTTAGCCAAAGTACGAGGAGTTCAGGCCAAAACCGACTATGCTGAAGCTTTTGAGGTTATAAGGTGGCATCTTAAATAAATGAAACTTAAGCCCTTAACTGTGTTAATGACCGGCGCCGGCGCGCCGGGAGCACCCGGAATCATAAAGAGTTTAAGATTGGTGAAAGAGAGAAAAATAAAAATCATCGGTGTGGATGTAAACTCCGATGCCGTCGGTTTTGCGATGGTAGACAAACATCATCAAATACCGAGGGGTAGGAACAAACACTTCATACCTAAACTGTTAAACATTGCCAAAAGAGAGAAGGTTGATGTCATCCTACCGCTTGTCACGAACGAATTAGAACAACTAGCCAAAGGTGTGGACAAATTCGAAAAAGCCGGTATTAAAGTGGGCATCTCGCCTCTCTTGGGGCTGCGCATTGCCAACAATAAACATCTACTCATGGACCTTGCCGAAAATCTCGGCATACCCGTGCCGAGGTTTTTCATCGCCAAAACCCAAAACGAGATGAACAAAGCAATTAAAAAACTTGGCTATCCTAAGAAAAACGTCTGCATAAAACCGCCGGTTTCAAACGGCATGCGCGGTTTTCGCATCCTTACGGAGAAAGTAAATATGGCAGATCTTCTGCTGAATCAAAAACCAACCGGAATCTACACGACTCTTAGAGAACTTAAACTGGTCCTGCAGCAGGCCCGGCGATTCCCTCCACTCCTCGTAATGGAATATCTGCCGGGACGGGAGTACAGCGTTGACGTCCTCGCTAAAGACGGTAATGCCTTGATTGTCGTGCCACGGGAACGGTTGGTTCTCAAAAACGGAATTAGCTTTATCGGAATGGTTGTTAATAACAAAAAAATCATTAACGCGACTGAAAAACTTGTGCGGTCACTTAAATTAAATGGGTGTGTCGGATTTCAATTCAAGGAAGATTCTCGGGGTGTACCAAAATTAATTGAGTCAAATCCGCGACTCCAGGGTACCATTGTTCTTACTACCGCTGCCAACGCCAATCTGGTTTATCTGAATGTCAAAATGCTCCTAGGTGAGAAAGTTAAAAGTCCCGGAATCAAGTGGGGAACGAAAATGGTCCGTTACTGGGAAGAAATTTATTACGACAGGGGTGGAAGGAGCTTTAAAATATGAGAAACGGAGCCGTATTTTTGGACCGGGATGGTACCATCAATGAAACTAAAAGAGGAAACTTGAAAACACCTCGTGAATTGAAGCTTGTGCCCGGTGCCGGACAATCCGTCCAAAAATTAAACAAGCTCGGCTTTAAGGTGATTATCATCACTAACCAACCAGTAATAGCCAGAGGTCTCGCCACCAAAAAAGAAGTGGAACGCATAAACGCCGCATTAACCGAAAAGTTAAGTAAAAGAGGTGCTCACATTGATGCAATTTACTACTGCCCTCATCACCCAGAAGCGACTCTCCGAAAATACCGCAAACGGTGCTACTGCCGAAAACCGAATATCGGTCTTATCCAAAAAGCAATCAGAAAATTTAAAATAGACAAGAGGGATAGTTTTATAATCGGTGACAGCACGGGGGACGTTTTAGCCGGCAAACGTGCCAGACTCACCACCATCCTCGTTAAAACCGGTCAGGGTGGTCTAGACGGAAAACACAAGGTTAAACCCGACATCGTGGTAAGTAATATTTCCGAAGCCGTCCGGTTCATCGCAAAAATAAAACCATGAAGAATTATCCTTTCGTCAGCATTATCATCCCCTGCCGCAACGAAGCAGATTTCATAGACAAATGTCTTGACTCGCTTATCGCCAACGATTACCCAAAAGACCGTATGGAAATCCTGGTTATTGACGGTCTTAGCGAGGACAGAACAAAAGAAATAATTGACATCTATGCTAATAAATATCCATTTATAAAACGAATTGAGAATCCGAAAAAAATAACTCCCGTGGCTTGGAACATCGGCATCAAAAACTCCAAAGGTGAAATAATTTCGATGCTAGGCTCTCACTCAACGTATTCGAAAAATTATATTTCAAAAAGCGTTCAATACTTGAGCGATTACCACGCTGATGTCGCAGGCGGCGTCCTAAGGGCAGCTCCGGCAAGAAATACTCTAGTTGCAAAAGCAATCGCCTATACCGTGTCTCATCCTTTTGGCTCAGGTTTATCCTATAAAGGGGGGCTTAATAAGGTGAAGTGGGTTGATACTGTTTTCGCTGGATCTTATCGCAAAGAGATACTGGAGAAAACGGGCCTTTTCAATGAAAACCTGGTGAGAAGTCAGGACATGGACTTTAACATTAGGTTAAAGAAGGCAGGCGGGAAAATCCTCCTGGTACCGGAGATCGGTATTACTTACTACCCAAAATCAACTTTTAGGGAATTTTTAAAACACAACTTCAAAGATGGCATCTGGGCAATCTTGCCGCTTAAATTCGGAGCGACTCTTTTTAAACCGAGGCATCTCATACCGTTAATTTTTGTAACCTCTATCGTGATTGCTTTATGTCTGTCTATATTCATTTCCTACTTCCTCTATATTTTTCTTTTCATTGCGGGGCTTTACCTGACAGTCTCGTTCACCTCTTCAATCCATATATCCATAAAACACAGGAATTTCATCTACCTCTTTCTTGCGCTTATAGCATTCGCCATCCGTCACTTTGCTTATGGAATTGGCTCGCTCTGGGGTATCCTAAAACTAATCTTCTAATGAGAAACCGCTCTATCAACTCTTGAATCGGCAGGGTCATCATTTACAATGATAAGCTCAAACTCTTTAAAATTCTGCTTGAGAACACTTGCAATCGCTTCTTTGAGATATTCTAGTCTATGAAAAGCAGTAATAACAACGCTTACCTTAGAATTCATAATCTATTTTTTCTTTTTTATCCTAAGGAGTTTCTCGTTTATTTCATCAGCCGTCTGTAAGAGTTCCAGCCTAGCACCTGATTTTTTGGAGAAATCAATAAAAGCCTTCACGTCTTTCGGGAAACATCCTTCGCTGTACCCCCGATAACCGAAGTGAAAAATATCCAAGTGACTCTTGCCAATACGAGAATCGGCGGCGGCTGCGTCTTTTATTGTGTCATAATCCAAGCCAAGATTATCGCATAAATCGTAAATTTGGTTGGCGAAAACAACTTTAGTGGCTAAAAAAGCATTGCTGAAATATTTAACCATCTCCGCTTCAGTTGCCCGCATGGTTCTCATAAAAGGCGCTTTGGGAAGCAGGTTCAAAATCTTTTTCGCTAAACTCTTACTTCTCTGGGTGTAACCGACAATTTGACGCTCCGGTTTTATGAAATCCGCTTTTGCCGTCTTTGCTCTCAAAAACTCGGGATTGAAAAGGATTTTGTGTTTCGGAAATTTCTTCTGAAACCCCTCGGTTGAACCGGGGATGATAGTTGACTTCAAAACAACGATTTTAGGCGTTTTTAGGTTTCTAAACGACTCCAAAATTGCCGAATCGTCATACCCTCCTTTTTTGTTATAAGGGGTGGGAACAGAGATAAAAATTATATCGGCCTTGTTAATCTCCTCCACCGAGCCGATTTTTTTGTATTTATCGTAAAGGAATAAATCAACTTTAGGCTTGCGCCTCTTCTCAAACCAATACCCTAAGGTGCCGCCGACATATCCCAAACCTATAATTCCTACTTTATGCCTCATTTATTTAAATCAAAGAATACCTTATTATAAACATTATTAAAACAAGCTTCAAAATTACCATGAAGAATCGTTTAAGCCTGGCCGCAGCCGGCAAAAAATTCCGAACTAAAAATATCTCCAAACGAGTGAAACAAATTGTGATTTCCCCCATTAAAGAGATGTCTATTTTGGCCGACATTGAAGCCGAGAAGAAAGGACCAAAAATAATATCTTTCGGTCAGGGTATTCCCTATTTTGACACGCCGCCTGTAATTAAGCGCGGGATGAAAAAAGCGCTTCAAGAGCCGGATACCGCCAAATATACACTTGAGCCGGGCATCACTAAACTACGCGAACTCATTGCCCGCGACCTCAAGCGGCGCAAGAACATCAAAAACATCAAACCGAAAAAAGAAATTATGGTCTCGGGCGGCTGTCAGGAAGCAGTGGCTTGTGCTCTTGCAACCGTAATTGACCCCGGTGACCATGTGCTTTTACCCGAGCCGGCTTATGCCTCACACATCGAGCAAATCATCCAATGGGACGGTAAGCCAATTTTCGTACCGCTCAACGAGAAAAACGGCTGGAAACTGGAAATTAGAGAACTGGAAAAAAGAATCACCAAAAAAACCAAGGCGATACTTTTCAGCAATCCCTCAAATCCGACCGGCGCCGTTTTCGGTAAAAAGGAGTTAACTGAACTCGTCAAATTGGCTAAAAGAAAAAACCTGATAATAATCACCGATGAAACCTACGACTTCCTGACCTATGACGGGACAAAACATTTTTCGCCAGCAAGCATTTCGGCTGTCCGCGACCGGGTGATTTTGTGCGGCAGTTTTTCCAAAAAATATGCAATGACCGGTTACCGCATCGGGTACACCTTCGCTGAAGAAGGAATAATTGACCATATGCTAAAAGTTCATGACGCCCTGCAGATTTGCGCCCCGGCTATTTCCCAGAAAGGCGCGATTGCCGCTTTAAAGGGTCCGCAAAAAAGCGTTCGCGAATTCAAAGAGAAGCTCACCAAGAACCGCGAGATAATGTGCCGTGAACTAGATAAGCTTTCGGAGTTCGTTGAATACCAGAAACCTGCCGGGGCTTATTACATTATGGTCCGTTTTAAAAAACCGAAAATGGACTCGTTTAAGCTGGCTTTAAAAATCCTCCGCGAGGCACGAGTGGTTACAATCCCCGGAGCGGCGTTCGGCCCATCATGTAAAGAATATCTAAGATTTTCTTTTGCCGGCCGCCCAGAGGAGATAAAAACAGGTTTCAGAAGATTGAATAAGTGGTTCAAATCAGCGTAAACTGAAGTTAATGAAACGCCTGTTCGACATATTCTTCTCCGGCTTGGGACTTATAATCCTCTCCCCTGTTTTTTTAGTTTTGGCGATTTGGATAAAGCTGGATTCATCGGGACCGGTTTTCTACCGCGGC
>SDBT01005227.1_pt1 | contig 21884 bp, 22 predicted proteins | sample 2277101 | NCBI WGS metagenome assembly SDBT01 (sample SAMN10404973, study PRJNA504765) | marine sediment metagenome | isolation source: marine sediment core GS10_PC15, 103 cmbsf | place: Arctic Ocean: Southern Knipovich Ridge | collected 2010 | reverse complement strand
TTAGCTTATGATTTAGTTGGAAGCACCATTCATGATGGAGATGATTTCAAGTTCAAGATTGTCTGCGAGACACCTACATCAGAATTAGATTCATTTCTAATTGGAACCGATGGTGTTGAGGAGTTAATTTCTTCAAGCAAAAAGATCCTTCCCGGTTTGAAAAAACCGATGGGTCCAATCAGCCAATTTTGGACAGAAGACCGCTATTTTGCTAATCCAGATAATGTCCGGCGACGACTATTCCTTGCCAATCGAGATATGGCAATTCCTGATTGGGAAAATCATTCTATGCGCAAAGAGAATGGTCTTCTTGTTGATGACACTACTTTAATTGTTGGACATCGAGAAAGGGGTGAGATAATTTGTCAATAGTACAAGGCTATATAGATGGCAAGATGATAGTTCTTAGCCCTAGTAAAACTATTGGTAAAGGTGGAGAGGCTGATGTCTACGACATTGGTAGTGGCTTGGCTGCCAAGATATTCAAGTTACCTGGCCACATTGACTACACAGGGAGTCCTAATGAGCAACAGGCTGCAAGGGATCGTATCGATGAACATCAGAGAAAACTGCCTGCTTTTCCTCGAAATCTTCCACCTCGCGTTATTGTTCCGAAGAAACTTATAACCGATCAGGCCGGGAAGAGAATTGTCGGTTATGCGATGAGGCTCTTAAAGGGTACAGATGTATTACTTCGGTATTCTGATAGGTCTTTTCGGGAAGCCGGCATTAAGAATGAGACAGTGGTGTCGATTTTTCGAGATCTTCATTCGACTGTTGGAGGTATTCATCAAGCCGGCGCTGCCATAGGCGATTTCAATGACCTTAATGTTCTAGCTTCAGACACTGAGGCATATATTATTGATGCTGACAGTTTCCAGTTCGGACAGTTTCTTTGTAAGGTCTTTACTGCTCGGTTTGTCGATCCGCTTCTATGTGATCCCCATAAGAATAATCCGGTGCTTTGCAGACCGCATACTGCTGATTCTGATTGGTATGCTTTTGCTATCATGCTGATGCAGTGTTTACTTTTTGTTGATCCCTACGGTGGTGTTTATCGCCCGAAAGATCCTTCAAAGAGAATTCCGCATACAGCTCGACCAATGAATCGCATTACGGTCTTTGATCCTGAGGTGAGATATCCTAAACCGGCAATCTCTTATGACGTCTTACCAGACGACTTACTCCAGAGATTTCACCTGATCTTTGAGAAAGATGAAAGAGGAGTTTTTCCACTTGTCTTGCTCGAAGAAATAAGGTGGACTAAGTGCTCATCCTGTGGGATTGAGCACGCTCGCGGAATTTGTCCTAGCTGTGCTCAAGTTGCAGAAGCGGCTATAAAGGAGGTCACAATTGTCCGTGGAAAAGTAAGAGCAACAAGTATCTTCAGGACTACTGGCACTATCCTATTTGCTGCCTTTCAAGGTAACAAATTGAGTTGGCTTTATCATGAACAAAGTCAATTCAAGCGGGAGGATAATTCAGTAGTCGCAAAAGGGGAGCTTGATCCGCAAACACGATACCGTCTATGTGGAGAGAAAACATTGATGGCTAAAGATGGTCGATTAATTACTCTCTCGCTAGGGGAATCGCCAGATAAGCTTCTTGTCGACAACTACCAGAGACTACCAGTTTTTGATGCTAATGAGTTATCTCGTTATTGGACACATAGCGGACAGCTTCTTAGAGATGGCTTATATGGCTCAGAATACATTGGTGATGTTCTGGAGAACCAGACGCTCTTCTGGGTTGGACCGGTTTTTGGCTTTGGCTTTTATCGGGCAGGCAACCTAAGCGTTTCGTTCGTTTTTAACGCCCGCAAGTCTGGAATAAACGATAGTATTCAGCTTCCCCAAATAAAAGGGCAGTTAGTCGATTCCACTTGCGTTTTCAGTAAAGACAGATGTTGGTTTTTCTACCAGGTAAATATTCTTGGCGAGAGAGTCAATAACTGTTCAGTAATTCACTCTGACGGTTCGGTTGAGGCAATAGCAGAAGCACCTGATGGTGACGGGACATGGCTAGGGACAATCCGAGGTAAATGTGCAGCTGGAAATTTCCTGCTCTGTGCTACTGATGAAGGTATTGTTAAGGTAGAACCTGACAATGGTCACATCACAGTTACCAAAGAATATCCTGATACCGAACCATTCGTCGATTCTCAATCCAATCTGTTTCCCGGATCAGAAGGATTGTATGTTGTAAGGCGTAGGGAAATAATCCGGTTGACGATATCGTGATCCAAAAGTAACGACAGAAAAAGGAGAAAGTAATGAGAACACAAGTAACAGCATTACCCGTTCCCGACTTCTTCGATTCAACAAAGGTTGAAAGTGTCTGGCGTGTTGAGTACGCCAAAAGGTTTGATGAGGCCTTGCTCTGGAAAAGAGAGCATGGCATCAAGCCAGCGGCAACTGACAAATTCCGCATTTGTCTAATGCCGATCGATGCGCAGAACACCTTCTGTTTGCCTGACTTCGAACTGTTCGTTGGCGGAGCAAGTGGAAGGGGAGCCATCGATGACAACATCCGCTTGGCAGAGTTCACTTATCGGAATCTCGGCATCATAACCGAGATTGACCCGACAATGGACACTCACACTGCCTGGCAGATTTTCCATCGCGCATTCTGGATCAATGATCAGGGAGAACATCCGATTGGTAATCAGACAGTCATCACTCTGGAAGACGTCGAGAATGGCACATGGAAGGTAAATCCGGCGGCTGCCCATGTCGCAGGGGGTAACTATATTCTCCTTCAGAAGCATGCCCTTCATTACGTGAGGCGTCTGACTGAAGGGGGCAAATATCCTCTGATGATTTGGACCTTTCACGCCTTGATGGGTGGTATCGGCCATGCTCTCGTTGCGACAGTTGAGGAAGCGTTCTTCTTTCACAACATCGCGAGAGCAAGTCAGACTGGTTTCGAGATCAAAGGCGGTAATCCATTAACTGAGAACTACTCGGTCCTTCAGCCGGAAGTTCTCGATGACGGTGACGGGGTTGCCATCGCCCAGAAGAACACGCGGTTTATTCAGAAACTTCTGGAGTTCAATGCTGTCGTCATCGCCGGTCAGGCGAAAAGTCACTGTGTTGCTTGGACGATTGATGACCTTCTGACGGAGATCACCTCCGTTGATCCCGCGCTTGCGAGGAAAGTCTATCTTATGGAGGACTGCACTTCACCGGTAGTAATTCCGGGGGTCATGGATTTCACTATGCAAGCCGACGAGGCTTTCGACCGCTTCCGTGATGCCGGAATGAACGTCGTAAGCAGCCTTGATCCGGTCGAGACCTGGCCGGGAATTCAGTTGTAAACCATAGATGAAAAAAGGAGGAACAGACAATGACTGAATCTGTAAAAGTTAACGAGCTTCTTCAGAGCGCCGAAGATGCGGGAAATCTTTCGGCTCAATCAGTCCAAGCTTTGACCGTTGTTGACCTTGGTGTCCAGATCCAAGCGGGGTTGGGTATATCAGTTAATAACGTTAAATCGAGCGAGGTCGTGTTGGTAACGGTCATGCCGGACGATTCTAGCTCGATCGAGCATGCCGGAAACTCCCAAGTTGTATCTGATGGCCACAACTTGGTTATTGAGGCACTTAGCGGGTCAAAGCAGCAGGATAGCATTCTATTGCACACCCGCTATCTGAATGGTGATGTCCTTAACAAATACTGCTTGCTTGATCAAGCGGTGAGGATGGATTCGTCCAACTACTATCCTAATAAGGGAACACCGCTTTATGATCAAGCGGTTGTTCTCCTTGGTACAGTGCTGGTCAAATCACAGGAGTTTGCTGAAAATGGAGTGCCAGTAAGAACGGTGACGCTTCTAGTCACCGATGGTCACGATGAGCATTCTACCCGGCAGACTGCTGCCACTGTTCAGCCGATCATTCAGGATATGTTGATGGCTGAAATGCATATCATTGCCGCCATGGGCATCGATGATGGACGGACCGACTTCAATCAAGTATTCGAGGAGATGGGGATCAGATCCGAATGGATTCTCACTCCTGGCAATACGCCAAGTGAGATCCGTAAGGCCTTCCAGGTCTTCTCGCAGTCGGCAGTAAGGGCATCGCAAGGAGCCCAGAGTTTCAGTCAGGCCGCAACAGGCGGTTTCGGCAGTTAATAGGGATATCTTACAAGACAGTACAAATCGGTATCTCTATCAGTCAAAAGGAGAACATTCCTAGAGACATTTCCCCCGAGGCCATTCAGCCTCGGGGGCAACTCTCTCTCTATTAGATCAAAGTTATTTAATAGGGTGAACATTAAAAAGAATTTGGTAAAGGGGGAACAGAGATGAGGCCAAGAAATGATGCGCCAATTATTCCGTCTCTTCTTGATATAGATAGCTATAAATTCACCATGGGTCAACTGGTATATCAGAAATATCCCAGCGTACCAGTGAGATATGGTTTACGGAATCGAACAAAAACCGTCAATCTTGCTGAAGTTATTCCAATTGAAGCATTAAGGGAACAGTTGGATCACGCTCGGACGCTTCGTTTTACAAAATCCGAGCTTGATTATCTGGATGGCACAAAAGAATATCAGCGTAGTATGTTTACCAGAGGCTACATTGAGTTCTTTGATGATTATCAACTACCTTCCTACGAACTATCAGTGGTTGATGGTGATTTTCAACTCGAATTTACTGGACCCTGGTCGTCTCAAATATATTGGGAGACAATTGCTCTTGCAATCATCAACGAACTTTATTATCGATATCTGACAAGCAAGATGAATCAATCTGAGTTTGATTGTCTAATCACTAACGGACTGCATCTTCTTGAGGCAAAAATCAAAAAACTTAAAGATTTTCCTGAGATCAAATTCATGGAGTTTGGGACACGGCGCCGCTTTGCTTTTTGGTGGCAAGAGCGGGTTATTGAGATATTAGCTCAAAGATTGCCCCCAACGCAGTTTTTGGGTACCTCTAATACATATCTGGCAAAGAAGTTTGGCATTGAGGCTATGGGGACATCAGCTCACGAGTTGTTTATGGTGCTAGCGTGTCTTAGGGGTGAGACTGATGCAGGAATTTTTGATTCGACCAATCTTGTTCTTGATGATTGGTGGGAGCTTTACGGGCAGGGGCTGTCAATTGCTCTTCCAGATACATTTGGAAGCGATTACTTTTTCCGGAATTGGAGTCCGGAAAAAGCACAGCAATGGAAAGGTACTCGTCAGGATTCTGGTGATCCCTTCGAATATGCAGATAAAGTGATTACCTTCTATCATCAACTTGGCATCGATTCTCGGAAAAAAATGCTTATTTTTAGCGACGGGTTAGATGTTGACTTGATGATTGAGCTTTGGAAGAGGTTTCATGATTTGATCCAAGTGGGCTTTGGTTGGGGGACAAACTTAACCAACGATCTTGGACTAAAACCTCTTTCTTTGGTCATCAAGGTTCTTGAAGCTGCCGGCCGGCCGGCTGTTAAACTCTCAGACAATATTGCTAAAGCTCTTGGTGAGCCAGCCGAGGTTGAGCGCTATAAACAGATCTTTGGATATACTGCAGATTTCAATCAAGGGGTTAGATATTGATCCCGAATTTAAACCACCCGCAACCCGCAGGTGGTTTTTTCTTATTATACCCTTGATCTCAGCACAACAAACTCTAATACTCCACTCGAATTATTCATTCGTGTTCCATGTCGGGTTTGTGTGCGGGGTCTGCGCCACGATATGACATCGGGGCTTGATTTTAAGGTGATTTTATGGTATAATAGAAGATATTGAAGCTCTGAAAAGAGGGATTGTTAGGTGTTGGTTAGTTCTTAATCTAAATAAACTACCATATGGGTGGCGTTTGGGGGATAATGGTCTTGATTACAAATATGATTTGTGATAAACTTATCATAATCTCTAGGTAGTATAAAGAAAAGGTGAGGCTGGTGATATACGAAAGATTGTTGAAAGGTTTGGCCTATAGTGCCGAACAGGCGTGGAATATGCCAGAAGGAAGATACGAAATAGATGGATGTAGTGTTTTACGAACAAAGAAGATAGTTATTGTTAGGGAGCAAGTTGACAATAGATGGAATATTGTTGCTTTCCCAAGAGTTGAACATTTTACAACATTCAAAAACGCAGTCGTTGCCTTTTGTGCTAGTGATTATCCTGGTCAGCATCAGGACAATAACCCAGCGGCAATTGGTACAATCGCTCTAACCGATTTGTCTCAAATAGCGGGTCATCAAGCCATGGTTCTGGATTATGCTCAAGCCCATTTTCGTGTTGGGAGTGAGACATGGAAGATTCCTAGAAATCTCGCAACTTATTACGGAGGTTGGCGATACCGATGCTTGAAAGAAGCTATTAGGCTCTGCGGAGAAAAAGATAGCGAATTAAGAATCATCAGGATTTATTGGGAATTTATACAAGAGGCTTCCGGAGGGTCATCGCAGAATAAAAATCAGTTTATTGTTGATTTAACTAAAGCAATGGCTAGTACTAGCTTCGTATTAGAACAAGCAGAGCGTTATATTAGAATCTTTCGATCTAGAGAACGATCTTGATAGATGGGCTTGTAAAGAGTCCATTTTTCTTTATATTAATATATGTTCTTAAATCCCCAAGCTTTCTGGGATTTCGTATTCAGTTCCATTCCAATGGATAAAAGCTAAGTTTCCTGATTGTTCAGTAAAAACCAGCATCCAGGAAGGAAAGGTTTCTCCTGTGCCATATATTTGAGTACTAATTCTTACGGGCTTTTGAGTTAATTCTTTATTGTCGTAGAGAATAGAGGATTTGTCAGCCGAGAGGATATAAGCATGATAAAGTCCATCTTTAATCTCAGTTATGACTAAAATTTCATTATCGCCATCACCGTTAGTATCTTCTTCAGAAGATATTATATATGTTTCACCAACAGGGACTTGATAAATATTAGGGGTTGTTTTTGAAGTAGGTGAAGTCGTCGGCGACGGGCTTATTTTTAATGAAGTAGTCGGACTAACAGCTAGTTTTGTAGGAATTGGGCTGATTGAAACTTTGTTTTCGGAATTATCGTTACTTCCCCAAATGAAGAAAGCCATCCAACCTAAAACAGCCACTACTAGTACAATTATAATTACAAGAAGGATTTTTGATGTTTTTGGTGTTTGTGACATAATTACCCCCAGTCTTAATTTTATTATAACTTATATTGAAATTTCGTAAAGGCTATTCTCATTTAAAACCCAGATTTTTTTTGATTTTACTGAAACATAAAAATCAGAGATATTTTCAAAACTTTCTGGAAGAACATATTGTCTGATAAAGAAACCTTGTTTATCAAATTCAAGAATTCTTTTTTGGCCGCTGTCTAAAATATAAAGAGTTGGTGTATCAGAGTCGGTATAGATTTTTTTAGGCTCCAAAATTTTATCATTTGGTGTAGGAATATTTTCAAGAGAAAAATCTTGCAGTTTTGATCGTTGTAGCTGGATGACTTCGCCATCATTTTTTAAAACATAAATTGAGCCGTCAATTGCCAAAGAGAGAGAATCTTTTAATATTTTATTATTAGTTGTATATTCGTCGCCTTCGCTGAATGTTTCTCTGCTTGATGAGTGTTTGTAAATCTGTCCTAAAACACCGTCTAATAGATATATGCTTCCGACAAAATTAGAAATCTCATTAGCAGTTTCCCAAGTATCTTCAGTATCGGCTTTTACTAGTTCTAATTTTTCTGAGCTGGCATTAAATTCATACAGGAATTGATTGCTGGTGTAAAGATATAAAGTTTTGCCCATGACTGTCCCGCTTACAAAATTACCTTTGTTTTTTGGTAGAGTAGCTACTTTTTGGGGTTTTCCTCCCAAAAGATTTGCCTTGTAGATTTCATTGTCATTGAAAATAATTGCTTCTCCAGAAATTATGAAAAACTCTTTGGAATTATTAGTTGTATTCAAAGTTACAATTGGTTCTAGTTGATCAAAGCGGGTTGTGGCAGTTAATTTATCTAATTCTTTATATGAATTTGATATTACTATTTCGGCATCATTTTTTACTTGAGAAATTTCTACAATACCTTGGGCTGTTTCAATTGATTCAATGAAGTATTCTTTGGCTTTTTCTTGATTGCCGGAAGAAAGTTCAGATTTACCATCTTTTTGGAATGCAATTGCTTCATCAAGAATTTTTTGAGCTTCGAGATTGCCAATTTTATCATTATTTCCTTTAAAGCCGATATAAAGTCCAATAATGATAATACATAAAGCTGCGAAACCGATATAAAGGAATTTTCTTCTTGTTTTATCATGCCATATGACATTTAAAAACTTAAAGAAATTTCCGATTTTATTTAATAAAAATGAGAAGAGATTTTTTACTTTGTTTTCTTTTTGGATTTTCTTTTCTTTATAGTAATGGACATAGAGTTCTGGCGAATATTCAATTTCTTCATCTTTTAAGAGATCATCACGGGAGTCTTGTGAGAGAAATTCTTTATGAAATTGATCAGTGGGTTTGGCTTGACTTTTAGTTGATTCTGTTGGAAGGGTAGGTCTGCCTGCCACAGCCTGGCGCTGGCGGGTAGGTTTAATTTTTGAAGATGTTTTTTTGAAGAGATTTGAAATAGTTTTGCCGGTTTTACTGGCAACAATTCTACTGATTGGGGCTAAAATTGTTTGACAAAATTCCGATACTTTGCCAAAAATAGACTCACTTGATTTATCAATGTAAAAAACGCTTTTAGCTGGTTGGTTGATAGGTTCTGACGATACTTCGTCTCGTAAATTAAGATCAATGATTATAAGATTTGTATTTCTTGCTTTGTTTTTACGAAGCAGTTTTGTAATTTGTGAGGCTGCTATTGAAGGGTGGTTTAGGGTAATAATTTGTCTAAGAGATTCTATTGAAAGGTGACTGAAAAGATTTTTATTAGCAATAAGAATCTTATCATGAGCTTTTAATTGCCCAGAGACAATATTAGAGAACGTTTTTAAAGGATGAACTTCTTTAATTTCTCCTAGTCCGTGTGTTAGGTGATTTACTTTGCCTTCTCTGAAAATATATGCTTCAACTCTGCCGGTGGGTGAAATATGAATATTATTATCAACAATAGTTGCTAAAATACCATTAAGATTACCGATCCAATCTGTTTCTCCATTCTGAGTAATTTGAGCCAGATGTTCGTTAACTTTTTTTAGAGAATTTTCAAAGTTTACTAAATCAGAAGTACTTCCTCCCTTAAAGTATTGGCTGGAAAAGTTATTTACGATTGATTGTCCAATTTGAGCCGAGGCAAACCAAGGCGAAAGAATTTCAATGAGAGTGAAATTTTCACCCATAGAAGACTTGCTCAGTTCTTCTGGCTTTATATATTGGCAGTTCAGGAAGCGATCATGTAATTTCCCAGCATTTGTAATTCTCGCAAATTGTATTTCGTACTTCATTTTTGTTATTATTCCTTTTAAAAATCAAATACAATTAGAAAATTATTACATTCAAAATCGGGGATAGGAGACTCGAACTCCTGACCTTACGCACCCCATGCGTACGCGCTACCAACTGCGCTAATCCCCGGAATCTTATGACACCTTTTATCTTATCATTAATAATATTTTTTTAAAACTTTCTTATCCTTAAACAGTTATAGGTTTACCGGTGATTAAAGTAAAGAAGAAGCCAACGATATTAAAAATCAAAGTCGGAAAAGTTCGATAGAAAATAATGATAAAAAGAAATAAGATAAAAACGCCCATTTGTTGTAACTTAATGTAGGTTTCTTCTCTTAAGAAAAGACTTAAAACTTTTGAGCCATCTAACGGAGGGATAGGTATAAGGTTAAAAATCATTAATACTAAATTAAAAAAGATAATCAGGATTAATAATTGTTCAACGATTGGTGGAAAAGGAACAAAGCGATAAATTATCCCAAAAAACGTTGCTAGCAGGAGATTACTGATTGGGCCGGCTAAAGAAACAGTCAAATTGTCAAGTTTAGGATTACGAAAATTATTAGGATTAACCATAACCGGTTTTCCCCAACCAAAACCAACCAGCAACAGAAAAATTGTTCCCATTAAATCAAGATGGGCAATAGGATTTAAGGTTAATCGTCCCTGTAGCTTAGCAGTCGGATCACCATAGTAGTTAGCTACCCAAGCATGAGCAAATTCATGAACAGTAATTGCTATAAGAAGTGCAATCACTATGCCGGCTATTAGAATAGGGTTGGAAAGATTAAAAAGTAACATTTATTTTAATATTAGAATTGATTTTATTTCTTTTTTATGTTATCATATAATTTGAGATTTTAATAACTTAATTGTATTGGATTTGTTTATAATATTTTAGAAAGGCAAAACTATGAAATCAATAAGAAATAATCTAATTTGTGAAATATGCGATAAGAAACCTCAGACTGGCTATAACCGGCCTAATTCTTTGCATCGAACTAAAAGAGTAATTAAGCCTAATATACAAAAATTTGAGAACAAAAATATTTGTACTCGTTGTCTAAAAACTTTAAACAAAGATTCAAAGAATTAAAAAATTAAGAACCTTCTTCGGTTTTATTAGCTCTTTCTTGATTCCAGCAATCTAAACAAAGCACGTCGTTGGGATCATTTGGTTTGAATGGGACCTTACCTTCTTTACCGCATTTTTTACAAATGATGTCATTCATTGGCCTGTTTGCTTTTTGATCTTTTTTATTTTTACGACAGTCAGGGCAGCGTCCAGGTGAGTTTTGAAGTCCTTTGTCAGCATAAAACTTTTGTTCACCAGCAGACCAAACGAATTCTTTTGAGCATTCTTTGCAACTGATAGTTTTGTCTTGATAATCCATTTAAATTAATAATACTCGTTTTATTCTTATACAACCTAAGTTCGACCATGCAAAAAAACCTTGCATTTAATAGATTAGTTAATTAATACTGTATCTTACTCTAAGAATACTAAAAGGTCTTTTTTTTGTCAAATTATGTGATAACCTAAAGATGGAAATAATGAAAAAAGAAAAAAAATTCATCGAGATTATAGAAGCTCAAATTAAGTTAAAAAAAATAAGTCATGCCTATTTAGTATTAGGTTCTATTGATATAGAAAAATTACAATTTGTTTTTAAAGTTAAAAATCCTGATTTATTATTAGTTGAGGAAAGCCCAATAAAAATCAGCCATATTCGTGAACTTATTAGGTGGGTAAATATTAAACCTCATAGTTCTAATCGAAAGTTGGCAATTTTAAAAAAAACTGAAACAATAACTACTGATGCTGCTAATTGTCTCTTAAAAATTTTAGAGGAGCCGCCTGCTGGCAATATTTTAATTTTACAGTCCTCTAAGAAGGAAAAAATACTTCCAACAATTATTTCACGATGTCAAATTATAAAAGAAATTCCTGACAAGTGTCAAGATATTCCTGAAAATTATTTGCACCCCGAAAAAATTGCCAAAATTTCTGTTCAAGAGCGTTTTAAGTATATAGATGGTATTTTGAAAAAGGACAGTTTGCATAAAAAAGAGAACTTGATTAATATAATTAATCTTTGGGAAGAATATTATCGAAGAAAAATGCTTAAAGGAGAAGAAAGTTCTGAAATATTAAATGAAATTTCTAAGACAAGAAGTTTACTTTCTACAAATACTTCGGTAAAATTTTTATTAGAAAATTTAATATTAAATTTTTAACATGAAGAAATATTTTATTTTTGTTAGTTCAATTGGAAAGAATAATATTTATAAATCTGCTGAAAAGCTTGAAGCAGGTGATAGAATTTTAGTCGAAAATGATCAAATAATAGAAGAGGGCAAAGTTGTTAAAGAACCAGAAAGTGCAATAGAAGTTGAAGAAAGTATTGGAAAAATAATAAAGAAAATGGATTTCGAAGATAATGAATTATCTTTGGAACATAAGAAGAAAGCAAAGAAGTACATTAAAGAAGCAATTAAAAAAGTTTCACGCCACAGTTTGAATATGAAAATTTTAGATGCTGATCTTTCATTTGATGAGAAGAAATTGACTTTCTACTTTTGTGCTGAAAGCAGAATTGATTTTAGAAGTTTAGTTTCTGATATGGCTAAGAGTTTTGATAAATTGATCCGTCTTCAACAAGTCGGAGGCAGGGGAGCAATGAAGTATTGTGGAGGGATAGGTAAGTGTGGCCGCGATCTTTGTTGTGCAAAATTTTTAAATAATTTAGAAAATATTACTTTGGAAATGGCTCAGGTGCAAGAATTAGCAGCCGCTGGCTCGAATAAATTGACAGGTTGTTGTGGTAAATTAATGTGTTGTCTAAATTTTGAATTAGAAAACTATAAGAAACTGAAGAAAAAAATGCCTAAAATTAACAGCTTCTTTTCAAACTCACAAGGATCAGGTAAAGTAATAGGGCATAATCTCTTAGAGGGTAAAGTGGTAATAGAGACAAAAGAAGGAAAGAAAATAGAGGTAATAGTATGATTTGGGATTTGCTAGTAATATTAGCCGTAGCAGTAATATTAGTTATTCTCGCCAGAAGGCTTCCTAGTGCTAGAGAAAAAATGGCTGAAGAAAGTGTTGTCACTGACGAAGAAATTAATTTATACGGAATTATCGCTCAAGCAGATGATGCTTTTGAGACTAAAAAATTTGAAAAAGCAGAAAGCCTATATGTAAAAGTAGCAGCAGAAGATCCTGATAATGCAAAAATTTATTCTCGTCTGGGAGCAATTTATCTCGAAAAGAAAAATTTTTATGATGCTAGAGATGCTTTTATGCAGGCATCAAAATTGGAACCTGAATTATCTTCGCGTTATATTAATCTGGGGCTGGCGTATATGGGGTTAAAAGATTATTTTAAGGCAACGACAGTTTTCAAAAAAGCTTGTTTATTAGACCGCAAGAATAAAAAATATAAAAAACTTTTAGAAAAAGCTCAAAAATTGCTCGAAAAAGAAAAGAAAAAGCCGTCTTCTAAGTGAATATTTGTACTAAATACATGCCTCTAAGGTAACTATCTGAAATATTATTAACCAGCATAATATAAAAATAACCCATCTCTTGGGCTTTTTTAAAACAGGCCTTGAGCGAATCGAACGCCCGACTGTGGTTTTGGAGACCACCGTTTTACCACTAAACTAAAGGCCCATATTTTTAATTTTTTTTTGCCTTAGCAATCTTTATTTCTTTATGCAAAGTATGCTTTCGACATTTTTTACAAAATTTATTAAGTTGAATTTTCTCTTTGTTTTCTTGAGGATTTTTTGAAGTAAGATAATTTTTTGATTTGCAAACACTACATTGCATATCGAACATTATACTTTTAGATTTAGCCATTTTCTACCTTTCATTAATTTATAGATTTTTCTTTTGAATAAATTAGCCGATGAGCGGATATCCCACTAATGATGGGACACCGCTTCGCGTTGGCGAACCGCTGACCTACTGTTTATCACCGAAGAGTAATTTGTATGGAGCCGGAGGCGGGATTCGAACCCGCGACTTGCTGTTTACAAAACAGCTACTCTTCCGCTGAGTTACTCCGGCAAATTACTCGCGGGACCCCGCTTCGCGGTGGCAAAACAGTTGCTCTTCCACTGAGCTACATCGGCATATATATATGAATAACAACCGCCTAGCGATCCATGTGGAGCCCACCACCGGATTCGAACCGGCGACCTTCTCCTTACCATGGAGGTGCTCTACCAACTGAGCTAAGTGGGCATTTGCTGGGAGAGGGATTCGAACCCCCGAAGGCATAAAGCCGCTTGATTTACAGTCAAGTGCGTTTGGCCGCTTCGCTATCCCAGCCTATTTCACCCCCATATCTGTCCATATTCTACTATATTTTATTTATATTCTCAACTCAAAAAAAGAAAATTTTTAGTCCATATAGAGATCTTGACCAAGAGAACATATAAACCAACACCTAACACTCCCTCTTTCCAGAGCTTCAATATCTTCTATTATACCATAAAACAGGTGAAAAATCAAGAGGGTGATGCGATGCTTTCCTCAGCTCCTGTTTTATATAAAAATGACCCAAGAAAAGGGTTATTTTTTATATTCCTAGATTTAACCGTAATAATATACAGATATTTAAATGAAAACAACTTGCTAAAAAAGAAAAGACCCAAGGTTCATAGACCAAGGGTCCCTAAATATATCGCATAGCTTCCACTAGTAGTCTTATTCCTTCTCGTTTACCTCCCCGAGGAAAGTGAAGGACGAAAAAATCAGGGGTTCGTCTTTGTCAAGGCCGATCTCTTGTCGGAGAGTGGCTCTTATTTCGTCGAGTAAGTCTATATCCAGTACTTTTTTATCCAGCCTTAATATAAAGTCACGATGAGCTTCGCCTTCTGGCAATTGGAAATTAGTACATGCATGATACACATACATCTTGCTTTCGCCTCCTTTTCGATAGGGTCGTGTTTTTCTGAGATAGAATACATCTTTTGTTTGTCTGAGTCACAATCAGATCTATTATTCTAACACTTTTGTACTAAAAAGTCAATAGCGAACTGGTCTCAATTTAGAATTTTGATATACTAAATAGTAGATATAATTATATAATATATTTAGGATGGGATAATGAAGGATGACGAGAAATTAAGCAGATCTATTAAAATTCTTATTGGGATCGGGATAGCTATTGTGGTCGCTTTAATTGCTATTGGAGTATTAATCTTTTTTAGGTGGCGATCATCAAATCAAGATCCTACTCCAACACCGACACCAACTGTAACTGAATCCGCAACATCGGCCCCAAAGTCAAATAAAACTTCAGTTCCAGTTCAAGCTGATACTCCAGCCCCAGCTGATACACCGGAGCAAGCGCCGGAAGCAAATTATGATGGCACATATTCCGGAAGTTCTGGAGTTTCAACGGGAATAACAAATATGACGCTAACTGTCTCAAATGGTCAAATAGGTGGTAATGGCACATATGTTGGTATGTACAACGCTGTAATTAGTGTTAGTGCTTCGGGTAGTGTTGATGGAGGCGGAGGAGTATCTGGTAGTCTTTCTGGTTCAGGAGAAGTTTCTGGTACAAATGTTACTGGCAACGGAACTTATTCAGGAAGTATCAGTGGAAATACAATGATTATAAATTACTCTGTCACCGGAAGCGGTGGAGGTGAAACCGAAAGTTATTCAGGTTCGATGACTTTAGTTAAAGGCTAACTTCGAGCATCCTTAATTTTGTTCTGTTAAAATAAAAAACTGATTGACAGTATAGGTTGTCTATTATATCCTTAAATTAAGAAGTAATTGAGCTCCATTAAGGAGGGAGTTTGATTGTTACAAATAGTAGTAAAAAATTAGTAGATATTCTTCTTAAAGAAGGTAAAATTCGGAAGGATCTTGTTTCTAGTTGGCAGAATTTGACAAATTCCGAGCTAGAAAAGCGTTTAAAATCTGAAGGAATTCTGACAGAACAGCAGATTGCTCAAAGTTATGCTAAAATTTATGATTTACCATATATATCTTTTGAAGATCGTTCTGTAGAAAAAGAGGTTTTAGAGTTAATTCCAAGGAATTTAGCTGAAAAGTATAAAATAGTAGCTTACGATTTAGAAAAGAATCCTACATCAAGCGGAGACACAACCAAGACATTAAAAATTGCTGTTTTTGAACCAGGAAAACTGACAAGTAATTTAAAGGATGTTCTTGATAATTTAGAACAGAAGAAAAATATAAAAATAGATTTAGCAATATCCTCACCAATATATTTTAATCAATTAATATCGCAATATCCTCCAAGCTCAGAACAGGCAGTTCCAGCTAATACAGCTCCGCCAGAAATTAAAGAAGTTGAATCTAAACCTAAAACACCTCCTCCCGCAAGCCTAAGCCAGATTGATTTAGAAAAAATCCAAATACCATACGAGGTAATTGCCAAGTTTCCAGAGGATATTGCCCGAAAATATAAAATGGTTGTTTTTGAAGCACCGCATCCGTCGCTAATTAAAGTTGCCATTGCTAATCCTGATGATCGAAAAATTAGAGAGATTTTGGATTTTATTAGAGAAAAAAATGATATTGCCATTCAAGAATTTCAGGCAAGCCCTCATCAAATCATTCGGTCTATGAAATTTTACCAGAAGCCAAAGCCTCAACCCAAACCAAAACCACCACCGTCACTGGCTGAAGCTCCGCCGCCAGAAAAAAAAGCTCCCAAAGAAGAACCGGTAACAGAAGAAAAAGACAAAGCACCTCAACCAAAATCACAACCGCACAAGCCTCTTAAGGAACAGCCTTTACAAAAAGGTCCACGAAAGTTTGTTTTAAAACCAAAAGCGACCGAAGAAAAGAAAGAAGAAAAAAAGGAAGAGAAAGAGAAAGTTAAGGAAGAAGTTCCTGAAGTCAAAGTTCAAAAAGCACAAGAGGAAGAAAAAACTAAACAACCTCAAGTATTAGTAGTTGAAAACAATATGGATCAGTTTGTTGGTGAAAGTGTTAAATCAGCCGAAGATTTAGAAGCTGTGGCAGAAACTGGCAATGTTCCAAAAATAGTGGCTGCTTCTATAATTTTAGCGGTTACCAGAAAAGCATCAGATATTCATATAGAGCCAGGTGATAAGAATTTAAGAATACGTTTTAGGGTTGATGGTATTTTAAAAGATATAATAAAACTACCAATTTCTTTACAACCGGCAATTATTTCGCGTATCAAAATTCTTTCAAAATTAAAGATTGATGAAACACGTATTCCTCAGGATGGTCGTTTTGATGTCGTTGCTATTGGTCATGAAATTGATTTAAGAATATCAACCTTGCCAACAGTTCATGGTGAAAAAATAGCCATGAGAATTTTAGACAAATCAGCTCATATTTATTCCCTGGAGGAGCTTGGATTCGAAGGAAGAAATCTAAAAGTTGTTATTGATAATATTTCTAAACCTTATGGTGTTATTTTATCTACCGGTCCTACTGGCTCAGGAAAATCTACTACTTTATATGCTGTCTTAAATCGTATTTCAAACGCATCTGTAAATATTATAACTTTAGAAGATCCAGTTGAATATGAGGTTCCTGGGATTAATCAGTGTCAGATAAAACCAAAAATTGGTTTTACTTTTGCTAATGGCCTACGGAGTGTTTTACGTCAAGATCCTAATATCATTATGGTAGGCGAAATAAGAGATGCAGATACTGCTTCATTGGCAACTCATGCGGCTCTAACAGGACATTTGGTTCTTTCGACTCTGCATACTAATGATGCCGCCGGAGCTTTACCAAGAATTACAAATATGGGTGTAGAACCATTTTTAATTACTTCTTCGATTAATGTCATTATTGCTCAAAGATTAGTAAGGCGTCTTTGTCATAAATGTGTTCGACCAGCTAATATCCCTGAACCAATTCAAAGAGAAGTAGAAAAAGAATTAGCATCTTTTAATTTGCCAACACCTTATAAATTCTTAGAAGGAAAAGGATGTTCAGAGTGCGAACAAGGTTATAGTGGTAGAGTCGGGATTTTTGAGGTTTTAATAATGACAGACAACATAGAAAATACTGTTATTACAAGAAAACCTTCTTCTGAGATTAAAAAAGAAGCACTTAAAGAAGGAATGATCACTATGAAACAAGATGGCCTAATGAAAGCAATTAGGGGTGTTACAACGGTTAACGAAGTTTTAAGGGTAATTTCAACATAAAATTATTTAATTTAGGAGGGAATTATGCAAATAACTTTAACGCCAGAAATGAAAGAACTTTTAGATCTGGCAATCAAACACAAAGCCTCAGATCTCCATTTAACAGTTGGGGTTCCACCTGTTTTAAGGGTTGATGGCAGGTTGTCATCAGTGCCAAACAAGGCGCTTCTTAATTTAGATGCAGTTACAAAATTAATTCAATCTTTTATGACAGAGGAACAGATGAAGGTCCTTCAGGTTAAAAAAGAAATTGATTTTTCGTTTGGCTATCAGGATACTCGTTTTCGAACTAATTCGTATTATCAAAAAGGGAATATTGCTGCTTCTTTGCGCTTGATTTCTAAAGAAATCAAAAGTATTTCCGAGTTAAATCTTCCTCCAATTTTAGAGAAATTTACAACTCCTTCCCAAGGATTTTTTATTGTCACTGGTCCTACAGGCCATGGAAAATCAACTACCCTGGCGGCCATGGTAAATCATATTAATAATTCACGATCAGAACATATTATCACAATTGAAAACCCAATTGAATATATTTTTGAGCATAAAAAATCAATTATTTCCCAAAGAGAAGTTGGCTCTGATACAAATTCTTTTGCAAGAGCTCTGCGCAGTTCTCTTCGTGAAGATCCCAATGTTGTTTTAGTAGGGGAGATGCGAGACTTAGAAACTATTGATGCCGCCTTAACCTTGGCAGAAACAGGTCATTTAGTCTTTACGACTTTGCATACAAATTCAGCCGCCCAGACTACTGATCGTGTTATTGACGTTTTCCCTCCCCACCAGCAGCAACAGGTGAGAATGCAGCTTGCAAATGTCTTATTAGGGGTAATTTCGCAAAGACTAATCCCCCGTACTAAAGGAGGTCGCATTGTTGCCTGTGAAGTAATGATGGCAAATTCTGCAGTTAGGGCAAATATTAGAGAAGGAAAAACCCATCAATTACCAAATATTATTCAAACATCTGCTTCTGAAGGAATGATTTCTATGGATAAAGTCTTGGCAGAATTAGTTTCAAAAGGCGAAATTACGATTGATAATGCCTTAAATTGGGCCTTAGATCCCAAAGCATTTAAGATGATGGTCTATTGAACAAAGCTCAATAGAAAATTTCTAATTATTATAATTTTTAATTAACCTAATAAACAAGTTTGTTTTCTTCCACCTTCGTGGAGCGAAAATTAAATCCCAAGTTTCCAATATCCCAAAATTTTTAGTTATTGAATTATTAAATCATTTTTTAGGTCAATTAGATTAATTAGAGCAATTAGGTTAATTTACTTCTTGTTGTATTTCAAAACTTTGTGTTATACTAAACTTATAGTTATTAAAAAGGAGTGGGATAGATGAAAGACATAGTTGTTTTTTCAAGGGTTACTAATAGAGATAAAGTATTCTTTACTCGTCAGCTGTCTGTTATGGTCTCTGCCGGTTTGACAGTTGATAATGCAATTAATCTTTTGAAAAGCCAAACCAAGAATCCTAAATTAAAGAAACTTTTAAATCAGGTCCATCAAGATATTCTTGGAGGAGATCAGCTTTCAGTTGCTTTAAGCAAATTTCCTAAAGTTTTTGATAAATTCTTTATTGCAGTCGTAAGATCTGGTGAAACCTTAGGAAAACTTGATATTGTTCTAAAACATTTAGCTGACAGATTAGAATTCTTTCAGACTTTTTCTGGTAAAATTAAGTCAGCTCTTGCATATCCTATTTTTATTATAGTGGCAATGATTGGTATTGTGGTTTTAATGATGGTTCAAGTTGTGCCTGTTTTAAAAACGATTTTTGAAGAAGCAGGGGCAGAACTACCGCTTCTTACGAGAATAGTTATGGCAATCTCTGATTTTATAGTAAACCAATGGTTACTATTAATCATCATTATAGTAGTATTAGGAGCATCATTAGTTTCATTTTTCCGCTATACTGGAAAGGGAAGATTTTGGTGGGATGTTATTAAACTGAAGACACCGATTGTTTCCTATGTATCTTATGACGTTTATATGTCCCGTTTTTCAAGAACAATGGGAATGTTAATTAATGCTGGTGTTCCGATTATTGAAGCTATTAAAATCACTGACGATGTTACAAATAACGAGATTTATTCGCGTATTTTTAAAAATGCTATATCCCAAGTAGAACGGGGGATACCTCTTTCGATACCTTTGGGAAAAGCAAAAGATATTCCGGTATTAGTTTCACAGATGATAATGATTGGCGAACAAACTGGCAGACTGGAAATGCTTCTTAATAAATTAGCAGATTTTTATGAAGAAGAAACTGACCGTAAAATTAAGACAGTTTCCAATTTGATTGAACCTGTAACAATTGTAATAGTTGGCGGAGGAGTTTTTGTGATTTTGTATTCAGTTCTTTATCCGATATATAGTTTGACAGCAATTATTAAATAAAATGCAAAGCATTTTTAAATCCAAAATCTAAAGCTCAAATGCCAAATGAAGCAAAAAGCCCAAAATCCAAATATGATTTAGAAGAGAGAACCGCGAAATTTGGAGAAGATGTAATAGAATTAGTAAAAACCATAAAAGAAAATGCTATAAATCGTCCTTTAATAAGTCAAGTTGTCAGATCATCAAGCAGTATTGGTGCAAATTATATGGAAGCCGATGCTGCTGAATCAAAGAAAGATTTTAGACATAAGATTGCCATTTGTAAAAAAGAATCAAAAGAGACAAGGCATTGGTTGAGATTATTATCTAAAGCTAACCCAGAATGTTCTGAAAAATGCCGCAAATTATGGCAAGAAGTCCACGAATTATTGTTAATATTTTCAGCAATTTTGAAAAAATAATTTAGGAATTTATGCATTTGAGTTTGATTTGACATTTTTATTTTGAGCTTTGGATTTATAATTAATTTTGCCAATAAAATTAGTGGTCGGTCTAATTTTGGGAAATAATACATAAAAATAAATTAAAAGGAGAAAAATGAAGAAAAAAGTTTACCTTGAGAAAAGTCGAAAGGGTTTTACTTTGATTGAATTATTGGTTGTTATCGCTATTATCGGAATTCTTGCTGCTATGATTTTGGTGGCATTAGGTAGTGCGAGAGAGAAGGCAAGACTTGCTTCAGGGAAGACAACAACGTCAGGGATATCAGCTGCATTAGCAATTTGTGCTGATAAGCCAGGAATTGCAACAGGTGATTATACTAGTCCACCAGCGGCAGGTGCAGTAGTTTGTACAGGTGAAGGAACTACTTATCCTAGCCTAGCTGCTTCATCTTGGACCTGGACGTCTATTGCTGCTGTTGATCCTCTAAATCCAACAGTAGTTGCATCATGTGCTGCAGGTACATGCAATGCGCTTGCAGTCACTGCAAGCTGTACGATGACTAATTGCACGTTTACTGATTCAACCGGTGCTGCTATTTAATCAAGTAGATCACCTCTTTGCAGAATGGCATATGCCCAAAGGGGTGATCCCTTGAGTCTTCAAATTTTATTGAAGAAAAAAATAGGAGGTTTTATGTCTATTATTTGTCCCCCGAAGGGAAATAAAAAAGGATTTACCGTAAGTAAATCGAAGGCTCGTCATGAGCGTAGCCGAATGGGCTTTACCCTCATAGAACTGTTAGTCGTCATCGCTATTATTGGTATTTTAGCTGCGATAATTTTGGTGGCTCTAACTTCAGCCCGCCAGAAAGCAAGAATTGCTTCCGGTCAAACTTCCCTTTCCAGTATCCCGCCGGCACTAGTTTTGTGTAGATATTCAGATAAAGAAGTCAGAGTTCCACCTGGAAATAATAATATAAATATTTGTAGAGATCAAAATGCTACAGATGCGACATATCCAGACTTAACTCAAAGTGGATGGCGATACTCTTCAACTACTGTTTGGGGTGACAACGATGGTGTTGAAATAGCTGCCTGGTGTGAGGAAAATGTTTGTGGAAGTTTGCAAGCTGCCTTATGTGGAATTACTGGTTGTACATTCCCTAGACCCAATTCCTTTGATGTTCTTTACTGGCGAGGTGCGAAATTTGGCTCGTGGGTAAGGACTCAAGTTTGGTTTTCTCAAGAACCTGATAGTGTTACTTGTAAGATTGATGGCATAGATGTGGTCCCAGTTCAATACGCCGTTGGAAGACTATGGAGTAATGTGATGCATTACTGTATAGCAGCGTCAGATGGCATATCCCCGGATATAACTGAAATTAGTGCTACGCAAGGTACTAAAACAGTTACTAAAACATGGAATGCCAACTATTAAATAGTTAAAATTTAAAAATTTATGAATTTATTTTTTTACATAATAGTAATATTATTCGGGCTTTCGGT
>SDBT01005226.1_pt1 | contig 21887 bp, 28 predicted proteins | sample 2277101 | NCBI WGS metagenome assembly SDBT01 (sample SAMN10404973, study PRJNA504765) | marine sediment metagenome | isolation source: marine sediment core GS10_PC15, 103 cmbsf | place: Arctic Ocean: Southern Knipovich Ridge | collected 2010 | reverse complement strand
CACCACTATTAATGCTCATAACATATATTATGTAAACTACTGGCTTGATAATAAACTAATATACCCCACCCTGCAATGTGGCGTGGATCATTCCTGCTTTTTCATATTAAAGGTGCATGGGACTACACTCACATACTGACTACTTTACCCATTTACCTGTAGTGTAAATTATTGCACTATTGGTGTGTTCATTGTATTATGTAGTTTAGAGGGCAGAGGATGGCGGTGTGTTGCAATTTGCATCATTTACAGCAACAGCCTCCCGAAAGAGGCTGCGCGTAGGGGAATGAAATGTTGGTGAGTGGTTATATGTAGGCTGCTGTGGTATCTCTGTTATATGGTGCCGGGTGGAGTGCCTGTGCTGTCCTCTACGGGCTCTTCCTCGGCTTCCGGGTTAAGCATCTGGTCGATTACGTGGATTTGGTTCTCCAGACCGTTGAGCTCCATGCGGAGTTCGTCGGCGGTAATGACCAAGGTGGCTCGTTTAGCCTTCATACGGTCTTCAAGGGAAGGTTTGTCTGCCATAGATTACTTACCCTTGATGGCAGTGGCCACATCAACCGCAGACTGCCCGAGCAAATAGGACACTATCACAGTCACGATGTTGCGGACTGCTTCCGGATCGAGTGGGTTGGCGAGTTGGGAATTGACAGCGAGGAATATTGCCGACAATACCGCCACCAATAACTTACGGCTAAGGAATGCTTTCAGCTTCTGCATGATGTTACCTCCATTAATAAATGAATACTACGGTGCTTGGTTTGTGTGGGTCTACGTCCACATGGATAAACTTCTTATGAATACCTATGCGGCTAAACCCGACTGTGAATAAGGCTTGGAGAATGGCAAACCGCTTCTTGGAACTGGTTGCTTTGATGTCCGCCCCCATACCTCGCAAGTGAGAGGACTTGGGAGTGCCTCCGACGCGCCTATTATACTTCTCACATCTACACCCCGAGTTAATGATAAAAGGCGTATGCGCCATATCCCTTGCCTCCTCTAAGAGGGATAGTAGACCAAGGTCGATGTTGTTCAGCCCGCACCCGCATTTACAGGTGAACTCGCTCATTTTGAACCATAACATAATGTCCTCTGCATTTTTTACTTGACAAGGTGTTAAAGTGGTGTTAGATTGCTTACCTTCTTTCATAAGTTTAATGGAATACGCCCGCAGGAGTAAGGAGGCTACGGCTGCCCGATAATTCTGCGGGACTTTTAATTTATGCCTTCTCCAATGCCTCGTATATACGCCCTACCAACACTGTAACGTATATTACCCCCACCAATTGCTTAATCAACGCAAGTTCTTCTGCTGTAAGTTCAACATGCCCTTTAGCGCCCATTATCTTCTCCGCCAACTTGTACCGTTCAAACTTCTTCTGCCCGTCTGTCGTATCGTTAGGGGCAGTGTATAGAAGCGCCCTGACGCAGGCTGTACGCAGAGTAATAGGTTTGCCTGTCTCATCTTGTATATCCTCGCCCTCGAACGTCTTGAGGGGTGTTCCGTTCAAACTAATCTTCATTGTTCGTCCTCCTTTTAAATGTTATGCTGACCAGTAAAGTGACATACCACTTCCTGATACTCTTAAATATAGACCAATCTGGGGCATACCGTAAGCTGGAAAGTCGGTTATAGCTGTAGTTGGGTGTGTGTGGGCTTGCGGTGCGTTTGCGCCCGTTACATCTGCATTATTAGCAATCCCATTTAATTTTGTCTTGTCTCCTTTATTCATAAATCCATCCGAAACAGCTGCGACAACATCAGCGTGAAGTGCACCCCCGCCTCTGTTTCCGTGGACTCCGTCGGACATAATGGCGCCAACATTTATGGCATCGGTCACGTCTGCAAGGGATTCTATTCCATCAAGTTTACCCGCATAAGTTAAGGTCATATAACCGTTGCGGGCAGCCGTAGCCGATAACATCGAAATTGCAGGAGTAGTTCCACCTGACGAGGCTACAGGAGCAGAACCAGTAACAGCAGTAACCGTACCGGGTTGTGCGCCCGATGCAACACTATTCAGTTTTGTCTTATCTGCCCCTGTCATGAATCCATCGGCACCAGCGGCAATTACATCGGCGTGAAGCGTACCACCGCTTCGTGTCCCATGAGCACCATCGGTCATGGCCGCAGTGACATTTGTGGTATCGGTTACATCCGCGTTGGTTTCTATATTATCAAGTTTGGAACCGTCTGTTGCAATATCTCTGCCATCAACTGTACCAGCAACAGTAATATTACCGAGATGGTCTACTTTAAATACTACTGTACTATGGATGCCTGTAAATAATGCACCTGTTTTTCCCGCAGCGATAGCAGCGCATATTACACCCTTTGTATCGCTTGTGGTAGTTTCAACGTTTTGTGCATATATAACAGCCTCATCGTGTGCGGATGATATATGAAGTCTTATATTAGTGCTATATGCGTTTATTGCTGCAAAGTCAAAACCACTATCACTGTCTTCAATGCGTATTATACCCCCATTCACGGAACTTATTAGTATACCTGGTATAGACCCAACAATGCCATCATCAAAAGTCATAACATTGGGGTTTCCGGCAATACTACTGTAAAAGCGCATTGTATTATCTGAGTTATCCATCACCATCCGTTTGCCGCTTGCCGCTGTTTGCATCAACCCCAATACCGTAAATGACCCAGCACTCTTATCCCATTTCATGCCTTTGTCATTAGCGTAATCCCCAACTATCACATCACCTACGTCTGCACCCCCTACTAACGCCACAAACACATCATTACCACCATCGTCGATAACCTGTATACCTGTGTTGGCGTCCGGGAATATAAGCACCCGTGCGCCTGCTCCTGCCGACTGCACCGATACACCACTAATAGTGTTCCCGGTGTAATCTGTTGCGTCTGCCGCCGTATTGGTAGCCGTTACGTCTGCTGATGCCTCTGCGGGTGCGTTGGTCGTGTTCAATACGTCTATGTCCGCTTCCGCATTGACCACCGCAGCCCACCCTGCCGTGAATACTGTGGTGCCTGCGATGTTTATTCGATTGGCGGATATGGAAATCACACCCCCATTCACCGCATTGGCCGTCTGAGCAGTTAATCTCGCTACTGCAATATCCCCGGCGTTGATTTTAGTGGCGTTCAAGTCGTTGATTTTAGCATTGGTCACAGCCAGCAATGCAATCTGAGCCGTATCTACCGCGAGTAGTCCGATTTTGGCATTGGTCACAGCCAGATTGGCTATGAATGCCGTCCCAATCACCATATTGGCAGAGGAATTCCACACAAGAGTGTGCGTGCCCCCTGTGTTTATGGCTATCATGAAGGCGGTCGTACCAAGTGTAGGATGTGAGGCTGACGTTGAGTACGTGGCGTTGCCGATTGTCCAGTAGATATACGCAGAGGACGTGTTGCCTGCGGTGATAGGATAGCTTGCCCCGTTATACACAACACTATGAGCATTCCACGCCACCTCTCCCGCACCCGGACTGTTATTCGTCCATGAATCCGCATCGAGTATGATGGCTTGGGTGAACATCTTAGTGGCTGTTATTGAAAAGTCGTCTATATCCGTAACCACCACGCCCAATGTACGTCCGGAAATCCCATATATGATGCGAGGGTAGTAGTCTGACGCCACGCCCGACGTATTCACCGCCCGTATCCAGTAATACCGCGTAACATTAGCTATCCCCACTGAATCAACATATGATATGCCCTTGACTTCAGCTATCTTGGATGCCCCGGCAATGTTATTGCTCGCCGCCCTCCATATTTCCATGTGGGCAAAGTCATAGTCAGTAGGGTTCGTCCATGACAGTGTAATTGTGTTGAGGGAGCCGGCTGTGGTGAGTGTGTCTGGAGTGATAGGCACTGCGAGCTTGCCCTGAACGGTTATTGTGTTGCGGGGGGCATCCTCCATTGCCTGTTCAGTGCCGTCCGGGCCAATAGCCCTGACCACCACCTCGTATTCATGCCCCACTATGAAGTCATGGACGAGCGTAGTCTTCTTATCGTTCACTATAGGCTTCATTATACGCATTATAATAGTGGCTCCTGGTATAGTCTGCGCCATGCGTCCGCAGAGGATGTTGGTATGTTACCTATGTTATGGGTGATTTTGGATACGAATACGTGCCACTCGTTACCGTTAGCTATCTTATATAGTACCACGTCGTCAAGCTCGTAGAACGCTAATACGTCCCATTCCCCTTGCCATGTGAGGACATCATCAATAAGCAACCAGTTAGGGTTCTGGACACCAACAACACCTGTAGGGGTGAATGTACCCCCTACGCCTAATAGAAAGGCAGCAACATTAACAACTGCCCCTGTGGGCGTCAAAGTACCCCCTACTGCCTGTGCTGTGTTCTTCCGTGAACCAAACCCGGAATCAAACCCGGAACTAAATCCACCCGGCATAATCTACCTCATGGTTTGAGTGCTTTGGCATCTTTGACAAGTGCCTTTACATTATCCATTTCCGCCTGCAAGTTTACAATGTGCTTCTCCAATGCCATAATGTCAATAGTGCCTTCACCTTCAGAGCCTAAATCTTCACCAGTGTCCGGGTTGTATTGCTTAAACCGAAGTGTTGGACGGTCATTGACGAGCAGCACCTTCACGTTGTCGTTGCCAGACGCCTTAACTTTCTTGTAATCTCTGATGTTCATAGTGCCCTCCTGTTAATTATAAAATGGTACATAGTAAGGGGTAGCTCCAATAAGTATTTCAATCCAGCCTTGTTCGGCATCAGTTTCAGGATCGCTGGATGGTGTATCGGAGGTTGCTGTAAGTTTGAATATAGGATTCCCAGCACTAATTCCAGATAAATCTATCAATCCATCTGCACGCCAACTAATGCTTGCACCATTATAAAGTAAATAATCTCCACTTCCACTCAAATTACTATTACTTAAATCAATCCCTCTTGTAGCTGTACCGAGATTGCGAATATCTAAACCGGTTGTTGTACCTACCAACCCATCAATTTCGAGTCTTGCTCCAGGGGCTGTATTACCAATAGTAACATCACCGTCTTGTGTGATTATCAATTTAGATACGCCATACAAGCCCTGAAAATCATATAGGTAATTGGATCCTGTCGATGTCCAAGAAGAAAAGAACGTAAATGGATTCGTACCTCCCGCATGGATGGTATGGTATGCTGTAGGAATAGCTTCATTAAACCATTCTAACTTTTCCCCACCCTTTAAACTTAATATTTGCCTCGGTGCTGTTACTCCAATTCCAACCCGTTCATTGGTAGTATCCACGTTTACTATAGGAGTACCGCCATCAGTATCTAATATCTGGAAGAAAGTTGTGCTGTCTGCTAAAGGTCTAAGTATTATTTGGTCTGCACCGGAAGCCGTATGCCTCAAAACTGCTGAGGCGAGAAAGTCCCGTATATCCTGTGGGCTTATATCCCCTGTTATGTTGTCGGCGAGGAGTGATTGTAGTGACGCTCTCGTTCTTATCGTATCTGCCATAATTAACCTCCCGACGCGCAAACAAGCTGATAGGTAAAAGTTATTTGGTCGTTGGCTACGACTCCGATAGCCATAAACACTGATCTATCCATGAGGTTGCCCACTACGGCCAAGTTAAATAGTCCATGCTCGGTAATAGAGAATGTTCCGGCATATGTGTGGGTGGCTACCGACTTATAAATATTCGCCGTAGCACCTTCTGCCTGCGTACCAATATCCCGTGCCTCTCCAGTCGGTGTTCCCAACGTCGTATCACCCACCGCCTCCGCTATTATCCCCGTACCGCTGTCATGGTACTTGTAGTTGCTGAATGCTGCCACAGACGCCTTTAACGTGTCCACAAGTTGCTGTACGAATACATCCGTTACGGCATGGGTGCTGATGATGCCCAAGTCCTCCACCGTGCCATCCGCCCTCTTCACTACAGCGCTCAGGGACGCGTACAGAGGCACTATCCCATACAAGGGAGCAATCCACCCTATCCAGAAGTCTCGCATCCGTACAACCGTTCCAGGATGCTTCCTGCGTAACCATAGGGCTAACTTACTTAATATACGTTTATCCATTATGTCCTCCCGTTTGATAACTTCTCTAAACGCTCTATACGCCTTTCTATATCTACAATTTTAGTTCCGTATTCCTCTCGCCAGACAATACTTTCCTTTATACCATCCACAGCCTTAAACAGGAACCGTATGAGTATTGTGTTGACTATGCCTACTATGAGCAAGGCAAGCAACATAACAGGTGTACCATATTTGATTAGTGTAGCCACGCTCATATACTCCATATCCAATCCCCTATCTGCTAATTGGTTGCGTTATGTTGTCCTCTACAAGACTTATATATGTCTTACCGTCAAGCTCTACTTTATCACCCTGTGCGTATATCCCCGCTTCCCACGTCCCCTGCCAATTCACATCACTCGCATCCACATCCCTGAACCACACTTCCCACGAGCCTCTGGGATCGCCAGCCACCGTATCCCATGTCACAACAATACTTGACTCATATTCACCAGTGATGCGGTTTCTGGACAATACTTCCTGTAATTGCACGTTGGAAGCAATGTTAAGCAGATTCGCCAGTAGTTCCACGGTATCGCTCGGTGGGGCAATTTTAGCCAGAGAGATTTCCCCTGCCGGGACTTCTGGGGTATCGTCGTTGGGCGCATAACTATTATACAGGCTTTCATCATACTGTACCAATGTCAGTGTTCGCATAAGCTCATTGGTACGGCTAATATCCGTAATCCTATATTTCTTTACTTGGGCGCCTCTAACCCCAAACGCATAAGGCTCGTATACCTCCGGCACATAATTCCATTCTCTTCCCCACACACTGTAATCCCCATCTCTGTCCGTCCATGTTATAGTATCGGTGTCTCCGCCACCATTAACATTCTTCCGCTCTATTGTGCCGTCGGCGTGGGATATTTCCAATTGGTGTATGCCCGCTCCCACACTCAAAGTCTTATCAAATGTAAGCATAGTTCCCATCATAAAGTCAATCGCACTACTCCCCGTATTCATTATAAGCCCATCAAAGTACACTCCCCCTCTTCCGCCTATCCATACTGTAGCGGAGGTCTGCTCCGGGTCTGTGGTAAAAGTTACCGACACTCGTTGCCATTGGTTAGCCAATGACCTGACACCATACGCACTATAGTATGCGTTCCCGGCTTCTGTTTGGATTCTTGTCGAGGATGTACTGAGTAGGTAGTTGGTCATATACATCCAACACGAAAGTGTATATGTGGTGTCGGGCTTTACTGTAAATACTTGGGCAATGCCTGCGTTGGTTATTGTAGCTCGGTGATAATAACTGTAGCTTCCATATTTGGATTGGTCTGTTGACCATCTACGCTCTGCTGCCGCAGCAGTTCCCCATAAATCCCAATACTCTACAAAACCGCTTATCCATCCAGTCTTCGGGCCCACTACTCCATCTTCAAAACTACCATTACGGGCTTGGTTATGCTGAACCTCTTTAATACGTCCGCCTTCACCAGTTGTTAGAATATCATGCTGAACCTCCACCACGTCGCCTGCCTGTGCCGCCAACGCATCTATATCCACACCAAATGTTATAATATTATTCAGGAGTTCATTGCCCAGAAGAATGAAACGGGCGATAGACCACGCTTGTTCATACGTGGTGGTGCCGTAGAGTGTTATAGCTGCAGGTACATTCAGTTGGGTGCTGCTGTCCCAGTCTGCTGTCCGTGCTGCCAGTATGGTTTTCTCATAATTACGGTTTTGGTCGTAGTAAGTTACTTCCACCATATTAATTTTCTGACTGGATTCCATGTACTTTTGAACGAACGTGTCAAGATGTATGTTACCGACTGTGAATACTTGCGTGACGTCGGTAGCTTTATCCGTGAATGCAAATATCTTCGTGCCCACTGGATACACCATGCCACGACCTTCTTGGCATATACGCAGAATGGCATCCCACACAGTTATGAATGTGTCAAACACAATGTTAAGTTCATACCCAAGTTCACCCTCGTCCGTACCGTTTGTATGCTCTGACCATGTTCTGAACGACTCATAGTCAAGACGGTCTTTATCAATCCCACACCCGTATATCGCTTCTGCATCCTCATTGCCTGCAGATGGGTATGCCGGGTGGTCTGGATGTCCTTGAGCCAGAAGGTCATATACTGCCCATGCGTGGTTGTTAGCAGCACCTTCTACCCAGCGCCCGTCTGACGGATTACCGTCTCTGTCCGTTATAAAGCGGGTATTATACACCCACACGTTGCTTCTCTCTACGTCTACTTGTACATCAATATCGCTACTGAGTTGTCCGGACGCCAATGCCTTGATGCCAAGTAGCGGTTCGCCAGGGTAGGTGAAACCTGGTGCAGACCCGTCGGCATTCTCCTCGCCATATACTATGGTTGCTACATTCACCAATTTAACAATGGATGGGGAACTCGCTGTCACCCTTATCTCATAGCTCTTATCATATATGAGCGGATCACCGTCTGGTCTGGCTTTCAGAGAGATGTTGAATATATCCTGTTTCTTACGCTTTACAACTATGGCCTCAAGCTCGCTATCATCATATGGTTTCGTATAGAAGTTGCCTGGATGAGTGAAGCCCGCGTCAAAGTTAATCCATTTATCTACACCTACACCGTTAATAACTTCCCTATATTGAGCAAATAACCTACACGTTGCCTCCACCACGGTCTCTCCTCTTAAAACACTAAACAACCCAATCGGAAACTCAAACATAATCTCAATATTGTGCGTATTTGTAAAGGTGATGGCAGGCGTAAACCAATTACTGCTGGTAGGGGTATTTGTAAGATAATAATATGTCTTGTCTGCCATTCCGGTTGTTGTGCCTTTAAATGAAAACATTATGTACGCGGTGCTCGCGGTTGGGGGTGTATCTGGTGAGGATATATAATATTTCCGGACACTCAGTACTGTTGGGTCGTAATAAATATAATAGGTATGTCCGGGCGCGAATCCCTTGGTATCTGCCTGAATAAGATATTCCACTCCTTGAAACAAGAGGTTATGCTCGTCCCACGTTACCAGACTTGAAGGTCCAGGATACCTTATACGGGCTGTTTTTGCATTTATCTCCGGTGTGTCCATAAAAAGTGTAACGTCTTGCACGAAATTGCTATATGTAATATCAAATCCCAATATTACTATCTGTTTTGGCAATCCCGGCCTTGTTTCCCATTTCACATCAACATTGTACCCTTCTATTGCCCTACCATTAATAATTATATCGTCAATGAAGGACGCCGTCCCATGCCATAATTCCCAGTTATTTGTATCTGTATAACTTATAAGACGTGTGCCATCTTTTGTACACCGATACGTTCTACCTGGTTCATCCCCGTCAAGAGGAGTACGCACAACGTCACCCCTGTTATACGTGGCTGCTGGGAATACTGATAGAGGTTGGAATCGACGAGCCGCCGCCTCACTTATTTCGTCCACCTTGTGCGAGGCTATACTATATAAGGCATATAGGCGCTGTTTGTCATCCTCCACAGTAATATAGCGATTCTTCAACGTAGGTCGCACCCTCGCCTTGCCATAAATCACGGGCATAGCCGACCCTAAAGCCGCCGTGGGACTACTGACATGCTGCCACGCATAGGACTGCGATACGGATTGGTCTTTCGTCTTATCCTTTAGGAATAGAGCAACAAGATTACCACCCATCCACGCAACAGCCGGTCCCCAGCCCGGTATAAAACTTATAATGGTCATCGCCGAGAATCCCAACAATCTCCAAGTCTGCTTGTCACCCCCTGCCGGTATAGGCATCACCATATACTCGTCGGTCTTGGCTGGATATATGTTCTCCAAGGTCAATTCAATAATCTTGCCGTTATGCGCAACCACGCATTCACCGTTATAATCCATATATCCGGATAAGGGTTTACCACTTTCCCATTTATGCTCCGTAGTGGTCGCTCCGCCAGTCAGCGGATTCAATATATTGGTTATCCTGAACATGGTCTATAATACCCTGCAATACGAGTTTGTAACGCGTCCACTCTCGACTTAATAACACCGGTAGCCTCCATCGTGTGGATTATGTGGTTGTCGCCCAAGAACACCCCGGCATGTGTAACAAGCCCTGGGTGCATCCTCATCAACACCACCAATGGTGCATCTCTGTCTGTTGGCCGATACACCTCTTCCCATATCCGTGATTCCGCTGATTCCCCCACGAGCGCATCAATAGCCTGATATGCGAATGCATCCACAGTGAAGTCTGGTATGGTTATCCCATACCGCTTAAATACCTCCATAACCAATCCCCAACAGTCTAACCCTTTAACCATATCCCTACCACCATTGACAAATCGCCTACCTACAAGCCCCTTCATCTTATCCATACACACCTCCGGCTATCCCCGGACTCCCACCAAAGTTCTGCGTGTTATCCCTTAATTTACATGCTTCAAGCGTATGATCGCATGTGTTATACCCAAGCTGTATCACAACTCCCGTAGTTACTGCCTCTTCCACAAACGGACGGGCACCATCATCCTCCGTCATCACATATACGAGAGTAGGACTTACAACATAAAAGTTATCCGCCAGAAAAAATCCATCATTGAACACCGATCCGGATATTGTAAACCCAGTATCTTTGCTTAATGCCCAATTTGCGCCTTGGGCTGCCCCGAGTGGCAGAGCATATTGGAATAGATTCTGGACAATATCCACATCGCCGAAGAATATAGTGTTTATCCCATCTCCAAGAAAGAACTCCACTGCATAGCTTGTCACAGTCCGAACAGGTTGCACATACTGGCATAATCCCCCCGCAAACTTATGCCTACAGAACCCCGGCGCATATCTATCCCGGGGGAGACGCCGACTAAGCAGGCTGGGAATGCCCATAGTGAATATGACTGCGCTTGATGTAAGTTCGCAATTTAATATCTCTACTAATTCATCAATAGCCGGTGTGGTTAAGTCAAGGTGGTCTGAATGCACTACCATGAGACGTATGGTGCTTCCTACGAGCCCTGCTGTGGCGCTTATCCGTGTCCGCAACGTGCTGTCAGCAGGCAATGCCACATCCCCTAATTGCACTCTAAGTTCCGGAAACTTCCCGCTTGTAGAGAATTCTACATCGTCCATGCCGAGTGGCATCCTGGAGTATGTATTGCCCCCTGTCGGCCAAACCACGTCGGAGCTATCGTTATCGTTGGTGTATCGTAGGGTGCTAAGTCCGGTAGTGGCAATCTCTAACAGCCATATCCATGCACCACTACTTGCTATCTTGTTCTGCTCCAACACATAGGCACCATCCAGAGTATTCATTACACTTCCTCCAGTACAAAGTCTGCCATCCACCAGAGGAAATTGGTATTGGGATGCGCCCTATACATAACCAACCCTAAAAACCGCACCGTATACGCGGTATCGTCCTCTGGGTTCGTCCATGTAAACCTATCCGCACCTCCTGACCGTGCATCCTCAAACGCCTTAACCACGTCCTTGTTAGCCTGTGTGAGCCATGTATACTTCACAGTCCATTTACGCGGTGTGCGTGTGAAACGTGCCCTTGACGTAACGTAGCCCCCTTCCGATTGACTTCTGATAGTAGGGTCGTGCGCCATAGTATCGTCGAAGTCACCCACAACCGGGTTATGGAGTTCCGTACCGCGTCTTGTTAATGTTGGGAATGCAGCCATATCTTAACCTCGTAGCCTATCACGGAAATTAGGATTTGTGTCGAGTTCTTCCATAACCGTGCTGATAATGAGTTGCCGACCATCCATACGTCTGCCGGTTTCCCGGAGATTGACAGGTATCCCCTTATTATCTACATTGATAGTCACTGCCATCTTATCCGCACCGCCCGGAAACATACCCAGACCAGTTCCACCTGTGGGATTTAGGGAAGGAACCTTTAATCCGAATTCCGCGGTAGGTTTGGTAAATATACCTCGTACAATATCCGCAAGTGTTGGTGTACCTGCTAATCTCGTCCCTTTACCTCCGGTCAGGGCATAGAGCAAATCTGCCGCCGCTATTTCAGCAATCATCCGATTAAATGAGTTTAGTATGCCCATAAACATATTCTCCATAAAGTCCTTCCATCCACCACCCTTCTCTATCATGTCCTGCATAGTATCCGCCCATGCCGACTGTATATCATCCAACACTGTTGTAAAAGCATCCACCCATGTTTTACCTGTACCGGCAGGGGGCGAGAATACCATTTTTAGCGCTTTACTCCATTCCCCCGCAAGATAACCCGTTCGTCGTGCTGTAACGCTTACAGTATCATTAAACCGGCTTAGTGCAGCCTGCTCTTTACGTAGTTTATTCCCAAACTCCTCCAATCTGTCTAATAGCTTAACAAATCTGGCATCCGGTTCCGTAATAAATACATCATATAAACCCTTCACTTCGCCGAGATAGTCTCTGAAACCTTTAAGCAGCTTACCAACAATGCCCTCTGTATTATTTATTTTATTATTAGCAAAATCTAACGTATCCCCAAAATCTGCTTTCATTTGTTTTTTGATTGCTTCCAATGATTCTGACCATATTGCGCCAAAATCTATTGATGCTTCCTTGCCCCTCTTCAAAAAATCCTGAAATACTTGCTTAGACTTACGTGCTTCAAGTATGCCGAGCCCAAGACCGAATAGGCCACCCGCACCTGCTCCGAGCGGTCCACCTATCAATGCCCCTCCTGCTGCTCCTGCGGCTGCTGCCCCTAAAGCAATGCCACCGCCGCCTATCTTCTCGAACGCAACTGCTCTCGCTGTTTTCGCCGCCCTTTGTATTATATCTTCAGAAGTCTGCTTCCAAACAGCCCTAAGCGTGTAAAGTGATGCAATTAACAATATCCATGGATTGACTATAACTGCGGCTAATCCAACCATTTTAGTTGTAAGACTTGCTATAATAAGTAATAGAGGACCGCCTATAATGAGCATCGCACTGAGCGCTGCTGTCCACTTTAATGTTACGCCTATGACTGCGCTGTTGACCTTTACATATTCCCGAAACGCCCTAAGCCTACTCCGTATCGCGTTACCCAATCTCTCTATCGAGGGCGCAAGCGTACCACCAACGATTATGGATATTCTCTGCATTTCCTTCCATAATCGCCCCAACTGCTCCGTAAACGCCTTCATCTGCTTTCCGGCGACACGTTCGGTAGTCCCACCGGCGTTCTCTATCTCGTTGGCATATTTACGCAATGCTTGTGAACCATAATTAAACAGGACAATCTGACCAGCGATAGCCCTCCGCCCAAACAATACCTCAAATACCATATTCTTATACTCATCCGTTGTTCCTTGCAACTTGTCGCCAATTTCACCCATAATGTTAATAAAAGGTTTCATTCTGCCAGTGGTATCATAGATGTTAAGCCCAAGCTCGTATATAAGGCCCGCCATGTCCCCTGTAGGCGACATAAGATTAGTCATAGCACGCCTGAGCACGGTGCCGGCCATCGAACCTTTTATGCCGGCATTCGCCATAACCCCGAGCATAGCGGTGGTTTCAGCGAGCGTGTTATTGGTTAAACGGGCTGTAGATGAGGCATACGTTAGCGCTCGGGATAGTGTGTAGAATTGCTGATTGGAACTGATGATGGTTTTGGTTAATTGGTCAGCTATCTCTCTGGTATTAGCAAACTCCAACCCAAACGCCCTAACAATATCCACCATACCTTCTACAGTCTGGGATAACTCTGACCCCATAGCGCGGGAAAGCATAATAGTATCATTAAAGGCATCCAACTGCTCAGTTACGGATAGACCCGCTGAGCCAAGAAAGTAGAAGGCCTGTGCGGTATTGGAGGCGGCTTTATTCCATCTTACAGAGGCATCCAACGCCATCTCTGACATTCGTTGGAACTGCTCGCTGGTGGTTTCGCTGACTGACGTAGCATGACGTATGGCTTTATCAAACTTACCAAACTCCCTTTCTATCAGGAATAATGACCCAAGAGCCACAGCACCCATTTTGGCGAACGTACGAGACAATGTAGTAACCGCAGCCGCAGCACCCCGCATAGATGAAGTCCACCCAGCAGTATTCAGCTTCAAATACCCTTGTACCGACCCTACGTTAAACACCTGCACCACCTCCTTTTCGCAATAGCCACTGCCAATTCAATTCCGACCTCTTCTTCTTACTCTCACTCACCGTTTTAGCAAGTTCAAGTTCATCCACCGCTTTTTGGTGCTCTTCATCCGAAGCCATACCGATACCAATACCCTGCGCAATCGTGGCAACCTTCTGCCGTCTTATCGCATCGGCCTGCCTTAACCAATACCCCCTCTGCCTCAACCCCATATCAAGAAGCTCTCGCCAGGTAAACATGCCCGGAAAGGCCGCAGCGATTGTGGTTATCTCGTCACTGCGACCCCTTGGGCGTTTTTTCCTTCGAGTTCCTCATTGATAGTGTCCATGACCTTTTTAACGAGCATAGTAAGCTTTCTCATACCGAGTTTGGCAATATCCGCTTTGTCTGCTTTTAATATCTCGGCCATGATGGCGGCGAGTTGTTCAGTATTATCGGCGTCCTCGTCCTTACCAAGTTCCATCATCTTTTTGGTTAATGCTTGGGGAATATCGTCCAGAGTATACTCTTTACCCCCCACTACAACCTCAATGGGCTCTACAAGCTCGTCAATGTTAATCTTGGTCATACTTCCTCCTTTTAATAAGCTGTGCTTTCGATTACTTTCCCAGCATGCCATAGTAGTCCTGGGCCAAGTGATGCTTCTGGGTGTGCTTTGAATGTCAACCCGTATACTCGCTGATCATTCAAGTTGAACGTCACGTCGTAATTAGGCATAGGGTAAGTACGTTCAAGGCGCATCCATGTTCCATTAACCGCTGCAATCCCTGCTACAATAGGCTTGATAAATAGCGGTAACCCCGAGTCATACATAGACACACCTACCAGACTTGACACTGTAATACCAACGGCATTAACAGTAGCACCCTCTGTAATTAAACCCGTACCTGCATCTGCAAGAACTGTGGCGAATGTGGCAAGTGCTATTCGTGTAGCAGGCACCGTCACCGAACATTCTGAAAAGCCAGAACATACAGAGTCCACTGGTGTACGTCCATGTATCGCCTCAAACACCTCCCCAGCGTCCGCCGAGGTAAGTGTGAGACGTACTTCTTCAAATATCTCGCTAATTGTGGTTGCCCCCCAATCAACGATGGCGGGTCCTATATCTCTTGATGGTCCCATCGTTCCTAAAGCCATAATACTACTCCTTTATTCCATGTTAGTTACCGTTACATCCATAGGCATGGCGAATGTAAACCGCCTATTGCCTTCATCCAGACCGGTGTAATAGGGCGTCCTGCACTCAAAGTTACAGATATACGTTAAGCCTGCTCCTATAGGCCCTATCGTTATCTGATTTGCCCTGTGCAGAAGATCAAACACGACATAGGCGTTATCCCGTGCTGTGAATCGTGATGCTGCCGCTCTCGAATAGACAACGAGAGGTATGAAACGTTTGCCGTCGAGGTATCCATCCGCCTGACCAGGGGCGGGTTCTGCCACGACTATGCACGTATCTATCGAGTTGGAATCAATGGCCAAGGCGAATAGGTCAGTTCCAACTGTAAATGCTGTGTTTGCTGCAATGTAATTTGTTAATTCCTTAATCATAGTTTTATTGCCCTCGCCACAATGCCGATGTACTGTACGCCGTGGGTGTATAACTTGGTTGACATGAAATAACGTCCTGCTGTAGGTTCTGTCTTGCTGGGGAATGATTCATGCTGTATTGCCGCGTATGGCGCATTGAATACGATACAGGCTTCATGATTGCCAGGCAGTATAGGAGTTCCGCCGTACTCATTGGGTTGGAACATACCTGTCGCAGTCTCCCCGTGCTTAACTGTAGTTCCCTTCTTAACTTTATCCACAAATAGCGCTCCTGATGCTCGCAGTTCCCCTGCTTTCCGTCCGGATCCCGCACTATATCCGGGTCGCCGTATTGGTGTCGCATTGGGGAGTCCAATAACCGTATCCGTCATGAACTTAGTCCCTGCCACAGTCAATCCCATTCTTACACGCGCGGGCATTATAGTCCTGTTAAGCAGTCGCATATTCCGTGTTACCTTTGACATATCAAGGTGCATTACTCGGCTACTAAGCAACATACACCTCCAAACCCCGTACACTAAAATCCCTTGACTTATTAATCCGCATTATACTATGCGCCTCTCCATCATACGTAATCGTATCCTTGTACGAGATGGTGTTGGTAGCTCGTGTGGCAAACCCGCTTGTGATGATTGTACGAGGACGCATGAGTATCTTCGCCATACTCACCACCATCTGCCCAACAGCATTCTCAATCCGACGTTCCCCATAATTAATAAACACCCTGACTGTTTCAGCCTCAGGGGCATTAGGCTCTTGCCATTTATCGCTCCCCTTATCCTTGTTCAGGGTTATGCTGTCTATTAGATACGAACCGATCATTGTTTCCTCTTACGCTTCAGCCATTGGTCATACATACCATGGCATTTAGCTGCTGCATGCGACCTATCCCGCTCACCCTCTTGGTTAAACAGGAAGGATATACACCGTGATACGAAATGTTCACGACTCTCATCTGTTTGTGGTTCAGGCATATTACCCTCTTATGGTGTGTTGCCTGTTTTCTCATACCAAAACAGTTTTGTATACAGGATCGCTGCTTGCGACCCAAGATTAGTTAATCGTATAAGATATGTTGTGTTAAGGGCTAATATCAATTCGAGATCGTTTGACCGGCTATCCGAGCCAGCTTTCTTATCTCCGCTACCAAATCGTATGTCCTCTAACTTGAACCCACCGGTTATTGATGTGGGATCAGAGTATATTGTAATTGTACTAACATTTGATGATGTACGATTCCTATTAACTCTTCGTATCTCAGACGTACCATCAGTCAAGTTTGGGTCTTCTAAGATTTCAAATCGCGCGTCTTCCTTATCCGTATATACTTCAAAACGCTTGAAGTGTGTGTATTTTGCCCCTGTATCAAACTGCATAAGCAAAGTACCGTTCTGGGCTACCCCTACCTCCTCATGGTGGGCAGAATATAAATCCCCTGCATGCACATTGGCGTGCGTGGTTAGCATTACTCTAATAGAATTGGCTATACCATCCTCGGTATCTAAGGACAGCGGCGGTATCAGGCTTTGATCTCTACCATCCAATACCCGTGCCGAACGTACTGTAGTTTTATTGCCTGCCATAATAAACCTCCTGTTTAGTCTGTTGCTTCATCCGCGAGTAAGTTGGTATAAGCGTCGTAGTCCACGCCTTCCTCCTCATTGCGTTCAAGATTAACCAAATATACTGGGCGTTCTGTTTCATATGCTTCAAGTAATTCCATTACAATAGGTGGTATGGGAAGTTCTATAAAGTTATCATCTTTATACCGCTCTTTAACAACCCCTGCCGCAATAACTCCCTGTGCCTGCAACCCCATACGTAAATCTAAGTCAGGCTGATGTTGCAGAAGGAAGAATGCCATCTCACACTGCGCGTCCTTCATGGCTTGGGTAGCATCGTCGGGAAAGTCATACTTGCCTGAATTAAGCCACTTGTATGCGGTTATGAGTGCAGGTGAGTTGTCAGGCGCGTCGTCCGTCCAGTAATCACTCGCCTTAATCCTATCCGTAAAGTATGTATCGGCGTCTGCTTCCGTCAACCAACTATTTGTTCCAACAATTATAGCCATAGCTCACCACCCTATTCAGCAATATTGGTATCATAGAATACAAATTTAAGGAATCTGCCAATCCTATACAATAATTTCATCATTGTTTTACTCCCCGATTTTAGCGTCCCAATATTCCAACAAGTCAGTTAAAGTTTGCTGTATGGGAATTTCTGGTGCCCATCCAGTCAAATCTCTGCATCTATTACTATTTGGTATCTGCACTGAAATATCAATTTTCCTAACGAATGGTGGGTGGACTTGAGTTTTAGCTTTCAACCCTACGATAGCCTGCATGCGTGCGAGAAAGCCCCCCATGGAGTCACACTCATCACCCCCCACATTGTATGACTCCCCAGGGACAAACTTATCCATCAACATCACATACGCCCTTACACAATCCCTCACGTCCATAACCACGCGTTTACTGCTCAATGTCCCTACGAGTATAGGTGGGTTCTGCAACCCCTTCAGTATTCTCACAATCTGGTACGCGTCCCCGGATATGGAGAATGTATGTCCGCGCCGTGATCCGGTATGGGAGAATGCTCTGGTGTTGAATAGCTGCATCCCTGTAGACCTTGCCCGTTCAGTCACGTACAGGTCTGCTGCTGCCTTACTCACGCCATACGGGTTCATAGGGGCAATCGGGAAGTCCTCTGTGATGGGTTGCCTTTCCTCTGCCACTGCCCCATACACCTCGCTCGTGCTACAATTCATAAACTTGCACTTAGGGCAGAATTCCTCCACCAGATTAACGAGATTAACTGTTCCGAGTGCGTTGGTAATAAATGTATATCGCGGATGCCTAAAGCTCGTTGGAGGATGAGACTGTGCCGCAAGATGATAAATCTCGTCAAACTGCTGCCCTTTAAATACATATCTCAAGGTGGCATAGTCCTCCAGTCCCCCATACACAAACTCAATCCGCTTAAACACATCATCTGCCACCACATCTCTAATATCGTTCTGACGCCCATTAGACGCTCTCACAAGCCCATACACCTTAATACAGTGTTCTGGGTCACTATTCAGGAGATAGTTCGCCAGATGTGGCCCAGCGAAGCCGGTTATGCCTGTTATGAGTATGTTTTTCATTTAGTCACCAATTTGTCAATAAGTTTGGATAAATTCACACGCATTGCGTTAAGTTTCCGCACACGCAACGCCAGAATACCCGCCATAATTGGGTCTACATCAAGTTTACCCATGTGTATCGGGCTTTCAAAATCCCATATAAATCCATTTATCTGGTGCATAAGCTCTTTCAAATCGTGCCATGGGAGTTTTCTATGCTTAATTTCTTCGCCGGCCATACCAAGCCCCAATCTTGCAAACTCTGCTTGATGCTCTGGGCTATCCATACGCTCTACATACAATTTTGCCACGGTAAATCTATCTACCAGTTCCCCTGGTGTCATTTCCATCACAATACCTCCAATAATTCATCATAGGACATCTTTGGTATATGAGCATATTTACTATTGGGTAAACAATTAATTATTTCCATACGTTCCGGCTGATACTTAAAGTTTCGGTTAAACCGCACTGTACCTACGCCCACTCCTGTCGGTCGTTTCTCATTCTTGAAGAACTCTGGGTCATAGTACGTATTCAGCATATTCTGCTGACTCCATTTGATTATTTCATCGTCTGACTTGCCTTCCCATTCTGGCTCAAGATAGCCGTCTGCCCCAAACAGTATCAGACGCCCGACACCCACTTTAATCAACTCATCAATGATGACCTCAAGCGAGATGGGATATGCAGGACGGCAGAGCAGTCTGGGCATGAGATAAAGCTTGTCCCCATATTTATCCAGTACCCTATTACGGGTTGCCTCATTCAACCATGTCATAGCGCAAAGCGTTGTTATGAGTAGGTTTTTGGTATCACGAGCAAGAAAATCTTCAAGGTCGGGTAACCTGAGTGGAATATCCTGTTCTGACATGCAGAAGATAACACCGAACTCCTCCCCAACCTTAAATAATACATTGTGCTCAACTGCGCTAAACCTGTTAATGCCTACAAAGCATATATTGAATTTGGCAATATCCCATATGCGGTATTCCAACTCCTTAATCGACCCACCATTCAACAGGAGCGCTACTGTACGCCCCGCTACGACATCCGAGAGCCTCTTTGTAGTCTTGTCACTCTCACGCCCTACTCTATCCGCCATAGCCTTGATAGCCGTATGGTTGATTGGATACGTCCATCCCTCCGGCTTATTTAAATCAGGTGTTATGAGAAAATCTGTCGGGTTAGGGCTCATGGATACCACCTACACATTGGGTCTGATTTATCAACGAATAGCTTTTCACACTGTATGCAGTAATCCGCTACACAACAGCGCGTGCTACACTTTCTTGGCGTATCACCGTAAAGTAACTGCTTATGTCTTTCACCGCCCCAGAATTTAAGTATGTTAGTTGGATCTGGCGAGTGCTCCCCTATCTTATACTTCTCCTGATAATATTGGTCATCACAAAAGTACACATTACCGTCCGTAGCAATATGAATCCTCAACGGCGCCCCATAACATTGCTTAAACCGCTTACTATGGCCTAAGTTCCGGTCAAATTTATGCACCACTGTATACACGTGGAACACTTCGGACTCAAGTTCATGGCATTTCTCAAATTGTGCAAGAATTTGGTCAACGTCGAAATCCTTCACGTTGAATTGGCTATTCACCATGCCTTGATGTTGCGTATCCATCGGGCGAGCAATAAAATCGGATACGCCTGTGTCTTGTGCCACTTTACACGCTTCATATATCTCATGTTGATTGAGCGGTGATATTAAGAACTTAAACCCTACATTACATCTTCTGGAACTCTCCGCCATAACCCGTATATTATCAATAACGAGTTTGAACGTCGCACACCCCTTCATCTTAGCGTATGTCTCTCCCGTACCGGCATCCACGCTTATTCCCGCCCATCTACACAGTTCGCCTATCTGTTTAACCGTATCAGGATTATGTATAACTCCATTCGAGAGTATTGCCGCATCCATACCAAGTTCAGCATTTCTCTGGAGCAGTTCCGGAAACCTCGGATGATATGTGGGTTCGCCCCCGCCTGCCCATACTACTGCCTTCACGCCCCACTTACTGAGAAACTCCAACGTATCAAGCACGTGCCCTGTATCAAGTACATGACCATGTTCCCTATACCGCGCCGAATTACACCACTTACATGACAATGGGCACTTCAAAGTAGGGTCTATGCGCGCCTGTATAGGTATTGGCACTTCCCCCTTTGCAATCTTCTCATATTGAGGGCTATACATCAAGCCCTTCCAATTGTTAAAACTATTGAATGCGTTCTTATCCGACCACTCACGTACAAATACTTCCTTACCCTGATGGCCATGATGCCCTGTGTGCCTCTCCTGTGTCATTTCACCCCCACCAATTCAGTAGTCTTACCCCATAAATACCCTTTCTTCTGCCGCGCATTCCATATCTTAATATCCCACTGTTGCTTCTCACCGCGGTTCTTGTAATGCGTATCGTCCAGAGTACCACCCGGCGCATTCGGATGGAAATGTTGCATCTTGGCGCTCTCACAGAAATGAAACTTACCCACGAGCTTAGAATACTCACCCATTTCCGTATCTACGTAGAAACGGTAATATTCCGGGCAATAAGCCTGGCCTTTTGGAAACCGTCTATGGAACTTCTTACCGACGAGCCTGAACCCATACTGAGTTATCGCCTCCGGCCAACTCGAGGGGTAGTTCGTAACATTAAGCCCAATTAGCCCATCGCCATTCGGAAACTGCTTCTTGATGTCCTTAACGGCATTCGTCAGGCAATCCTTGTCCAACGAGGTATCGTCGCACAGGAACAGCACCAGGTCTCCCTTACTCTTAGCCACAAAGTTATTCCAACACTTGCTCACCATACTGTAATCCGTCATTTCACATCGTACGCGCCAATCATGCTGATACTGTTTGGCATACCGGAATAGCTCATTCTGGTCTGTGAATAACAAAAACACACGTATACTCTTGTAATACCCATTCAATAGGGAATCCACACATACCGTACACTTCTCCTGTCGGTTAAGCGTGGGTATTGCGATGTCGATAATTGGCTCTTTCGGTAACTTAAACGTGCTTCCCTTCTTCATCCGACTCTCCTTTTGTTGACGTAGTGGTATATCAGCGTGAATGTTTCCGGATC
>SDBT01005225.1_pt1 | contig 21889 bp, 17 predicted proteins | sample 2277101 | NCBI WGS metagenome assembly SDBT01 (sample SAMN10404973, study PRJNA504765) | marine sediment metagenome | isolation source: marine sediment core GS10_PC15, 103 cmbsf | place: Arctic Ocean: Southern Knipovich Ridge | collected 2010 | reverse complement strand
GAAACCATCCTCAGTAGATCGTAGGTCATATTGGTGTAAGCCTTGCCGATGGCGAGGCCATCGCGCGGCAGGAGGCAGATTGTGTCGGTTAGCGCCTTCACTTCGGCCTCTAACTCAGCCGGCGCCACGACCCTGTTTATCAAGTTCAGCCGTTCCGCCTCAGCAGCACCGAATTCGCGTCCGGTCAACATCAGCTCTCGTGCCTTTTTGGGTCCGCAGTGGAGAATCTCTAGCGGCAAGGTCCACATCGTGCCAGAAGCCCCTAACCGCTGCTCAGTATGAGCGAAGGTGGCGTCATCAGACGCGATGACGAAGTCACACACCAGCGGGATCATCCAGGCGGCGCCAAGGCAGTGACCGTGTACCTGGGCGATCGTTGTCTTCATAGAGAGCATGATCGCGGCGTACTTCTCTGACCGTCTCCGGTCCATCATTAAGGCCTTTCGCTGGGGTGGGCGCTTTGCCTTTTGTCCTGACTCAACATCCTTGATGTCGTACATCCTGGCGATCTCGTTCAGATCCCAGCCCGAACTGAAGCACTTGCCATTGCCTTTGATGACGATCGCCTTGATATCATCATCCTCCTCCGCCCTCCGCACCCCATCCACGACCGAGTCCAGCATCTCATCCGTGAGCGCGTTGAGGCTTTCGGGCCTGTTCAGCGTGATGTAGGCGACGTTGCCCCGCTTCTCGTGGAGAACTGTTCCCTCGCTACTCATCTCTCGATTTTCCTTCCTTTGCACCCTCGGGGCGAGGTGTCACCAAGATCTCGCTCCCCGACCATGCGAATTGAGCATTCAATTCCTCTTCATTCGTGGCCCACTCCACGTACTTGCGAACCTCCTCAGCTCGCCGATCATCCTGCGCGATCACCTCCGGCGTGCCGTCAGGCCGGATATAGGCGGGCAACAGGGAGGTCCGTTGCAGGCGCTCCCCATTTATCTCGAACTTTGCGATTGCTGTCTTCCGCGCATCCGGGGCAAAAGGGTATGTGGCGTACTCGCCCCGGCCGAAGTGATCGACCTCAATACCGTAGGTGTCCACCAGTTCCGCCAGCTTTGGGTTCCTGGCCCACTCCTCCGATGGCATGTGGATGTCCATTACATAGTTACCCATGCTATAGATGACAGGTTTTCCCATGTAGAACTCGATACCCTTGAGAATATGTCCGTGATGCTGGAAGACGATGTCGGCCCCGGCATCGATAGCGCGGTGCGCAGCCTCTCGCTGGTAAGCAGCTATCACCGCCGGCTGGATGTGAATCCCAGCGTGTAGCGAAACGAAGACGACGTGGGACTGCGACTTCGCCCTCGCCACGTCCTCTTGCATCGCGGCAAGATCCGCCGGATCCACAAACGTGTGAGTCCGGCACGGCGTCCCGGGCTGGTCGGGCTCAATAGGGATGTAAGCGGTATGAACGCGCAGAGGCGCACACCCGGGGCCGTACTCGGTGGCGCTATATCCACCAAGCAGGATCGAGTTGTACGCAAGAAAGGCCACTCGGGTGCCCCTGACGTCCAGGATCGCGGGCTTTCTGGCCTCATCAATGTCTCGCCCGGCGCCCACAACCTCCAATCCGTTGGCTCGAAGAGCGGCCATGGTGTCGTCGAACGCCTCAACACCCCAGTCCATGCAGTGGTTGGAGGCGAACGACGCAACGCTGAAGACGCTCAGCGCGCCGGCATTGCCCGGTGCGGCACGCTGGGCCGATAAGGCCTGGAGCTGCGGCGAGCCTCTTCGCGAAAACGTCGTATCCACCTGACAGAAGGCGATGTCCGTCTCGCCTAGCGCCTCTTTGGTCAGGGCCACTGCCGAGAGCGGATCGTCGCGGCTGATGATGGTCCCGCCAACAGCCCCGACTATCACCGGCCCGCTTCCAGGCGCCCCGGCTGTCTCCTGTGCCGTGTCGTCAACTACCGCCGTCACTACAAGCCAAGCTCCCGTACGGATATCTCCTGGAGTTCAACCTTCCTCACCTTGAGATTCGTCGTCATCGGTAGCTCGCCGGGTTCATAGAACCGGATGTGCTTCGGGACTTTGAACGCGGCGAGGCTCTCGCGCGCGTAACTCGCCAACTCATCTTCCGTCAGGCCACTGCCCTCCCTCGGAAGGACCCAGGCGACTGGAATCTCCGCCAGGCGCTGATCGGGAACGCCGATGACGATGGCCTCGGCCACCTTCGGGTGCTTGCCGAGGACTTCCTCCACCTCCGCGGGATAGACGTTGAAGCCTCCTACTTTCAGCATGTCCTTGTGGCGGCCCACGAACCGAAGGTAGCCTTCCTCGTCCTCCTGTAGCAGGTCACCAGTCCTGAACCAGCCGTCCTGCGTGATCGCCGCTGCCGTTTGGTCGGGCATCTTGTAGTAGCCCTTACCGACGCACGAACCAGGGTAGACGTCGTGCAGCCACGCCTCCCCGGGCGTTCCGGGCTGGACGGGCTCGTGAGTATCCGGATCGACGATGCGCAGGCGCGCGCTTGGGAGAGGGAGACCAATAGTCTCGTTCCCCACCCGGGCCGAATCAGTTACCAGAGTCTGGACGGCCATACCACCGCACTCGCTGAGACCGTAGCCATTCTGAAGGGTGAGCCCCATTTCTGCGGCCTTCTCCCGGATGAACGCATTCCCCACGGGGGCGGCACAGAACGCGAACTTCCATGACCCTAGTTCACGCCGCGAGAGGTCAGGGTCTGAAAAGTAGTCGATGTAGTGTGTCGCCGTTCCAGCCGCGTGGGTGACCTGGTACTTCTCGATCGCGTTCAGGGCCGCGGCTGAGTCTCGATAAGCATCTCCGAGCAGCACTACGGTGCATCCAGTCGTTAGGCCCATGGACGTCACCCAGATGCCCCCATTTGTGAACATCGGGTAGTTTTGCAACATGACCGAACCATCTGTGAGTCCGAGCCGTTGGGCACTGAGGCTGAAGCCGCAGAGGTTTGTGATATGCATGGACAAGCCCCCCTTGGGGAAGCCCGTAGTCCCAGAAGTGAACATTATGTTGGCAACATCAAAGGGGTCTACCCTTGCCTGGGCTGCGGCCAACTCGGCATCGAGTTTCCGGCCACCCCCCCAGTTCACAAGGTCTTGCCAGCTGTGCTGGGCTGACAGCCTACCATCACCCACGCAAACGATGTGGCGAAGAGTCGGGAGCCGCTCCGAGCGGAAGCTGTTTGGATCCGACGCGTCAAGCTCGGGACAGAGCTCCCGGAGCATTTCACCCGCATCGATCTTGCCCCCGAGAAAGGCATTGGACATGAAAAGCACAGACACATCAGCCTGCCTGAGGGAGTACTCCACTTCAGGCTGCGTGAAATGAGTGTAGATAGGCGTCATCACTGCGCCGACCTTATAGATTGCGTACTGGATTAGTGCCCATTCTGGACGGTTGTTCATCCAGACCGCGACGACGTCACCCTTCTCAACTCCCAGCTTGAGCAGAGACTTCGCCAGCCAGTCGACCTGCTCCCGAAACTCAGCAAAGGTAACGCTGTAGTCTTCGAGGATGAGGTAGGTCTTGTTCCCGTAGCGGTCCGCAGCGAGGTCGAGCTGACCTGCCCAGTTCCGGACCGCCAAGCAGTCTCTGTACCACTGATCCATAAGCTGCCTACTCTGCCTGCTTCACCGGTCCCGGTAGTGGATGATCCTGTACTTGTCGAATTCCACGCGCTTGCCGGGCGGCACGACGAGGGTCGTCATCGGGTGCTCGATGATGGCCGGTCCGTCAACATGGTTGCCGGCCAGCAGGCCGTCCATATCCCAAATGGCGAATGGCTGCCATTGGCTCTGGTGGAAGACCTGGCGCTGCCCCTTCAGGGCACTCTGTACCGGCTCCGAGCTTTCCAGCGAGTACTCCGGAATGATCGGCTTAGCCTTCTCCACGACGCCCTCGATGTAGACCTCGCTGATGAATACGCCCGCTTCAGGGAAACGCGCGCCCTCAGGATACATCGTCAGGTAGGCCCTCTCGAACGCGTCGATGACGGACGACATGTCCTGGACGTTTTCGATGCGCAGAGTCGGGACGTCGGCCGTGATGCCCTCTATCTGTCCTATATACCTTGCCTGGACGCCGGCGCGGAACTTCACGGCAGATCGAGGGTGCCCCTCCGCGGCGAAGTTCTCGAATAGCGTCTCCTCCAGCTCCCGCCAGGCGCTGGTCAGCACCTCACCCGCGGCCAGGACGCCCTCGTCCGGCATGCCGGGCGTAACGAAGGCAGTGAGTCCGCGGTGGAGACGGTGCACGTGGTCAACGCAGGCACCGCCAAAGGCGGAGAACGCCCCCGCCCACGGGAAGGTGACGATCTCCTCCAGGTTGAACCCCTCCGCGAACCCCCAGAGATGAAGGGGGCCGGCACCGCCGTAGCAGAATAGCGTGAACTCGGAGGCATCGTAGCCCCGGGCCAGGAGCATCGCTGACATGTGATCGCGGGCGCGGCCATTCAGCAAACCCAGCACGCTCTCCCCCACCCGGTATGGATCTGCGCCCAGCGGCTCGGCCACCTGCTTTGTAAGCGCTTCGATGGCCCGCTCGTGATCCAGTTGATACTTTCCGCCCAGGAAGTTGTCCGGGTCGAGATAACCGAGGGCGACATCGATGTCAGACACCGTACAGGTGGGGTAGCGAAAACAATAACCGACGTCGGAGCCGGCGCTCTCAGGTCCGAGCAGGATTCGCTTTGTGGTCGGTTCCACTCGGACCACGCCGCCAGCTCCCGCGTCGATCGAGTCGATGATCAGCATTGGCATAGCGAACCGGCGATTGGCAAAGTCCGGCTCCCTGTTTACACCGACGATGCCCTTAACGATCAGTCCAACGTCAAAGGACGTGCCTCCCATGTCGGCACAGACGATGTTCTGCTTGTCGAGTAACTCGCCCACGACCTTGGCGCCGAGGATCCCCCCGACTGGCCCTGAAATCATGCTCTCGTGGAGGCGCGGATAGCTGATCTTGGCGCTCCCGCCGTAGCCCAGCATAGTCAAGAGGTCAGCCTTGTAGCCCTGATCCCGCGCCAGACTCTCTATGGCCTCCAGCTGCTCTTTGAGCGGCTGTGCCGCTGACGCCTCCACAATTGTGCTATTCAAGCGAGAAGTCTCTCGCCCCACGGGACTGACGATGTGCGACGGAACGACCCATGCGTCCGCTCCGCGGGCGGTAATGATCTCTTCAACGATCTCTGCGGCTCGACGTTCGTGGGCAGGGTTGAGGTAGCTGTAGAGAAACAGGATGGCGATCGCCCTTACTCCCTGATCCAGCAGGTAGTTCGTAGCGTCCCTGACTTCCCTCTCTGACAACGGAAAGATGACCTTGCCAGGTTCATAGTGCGCCGATCCGTAATAGCTGCCGCCGCCAATCCGTTCGGTGATCCCCCGGATGAGCTTGTGGTCCACCAACTCTGGATTATGCGTTCTCAGTTGCGCGTGGAGCCGGTCCTGGTATGACATTGACATCCAGAGTAGCCCGCGCTCCTGGTAGACAATGTGCTCGAGTCCTCTCGTGAGCAGGAGTCCCACCTTCTCGCCGGTACCGGTCAGGAGGATGTTGAGAAGGGTCGTTCCCGCATAGAGAATGAAGTCTGCATCCCGGTGAACGTCGGGGGCGGTCAACTCCCAGTAGGAGGCGGCGTCCTCGACCGACGAGAGGTAGCTCTCGGGTTCGCTCTCCCTGTTCGTGAGCGCTTTGCCGATGACGAACCGTCCCATCTCGTCGGCGAGGAAAGCGTCGGTCATCGTACCGCCGGCGTCGATAGCCAGGATGTACTGCTTGTCTCTTGACTTGCTCATGTCTCAGTCTCCCTAGGTCCCCTGGCGAGACCACTCCCGCGTGACGTCGGTCGTCATATCTCGGAACTCTACTTCGTCATCCAGAGGCCGCCCCATCCAGTCCCGGTAGAACGTGTCCAAGTCCGGCAGGAACTCGAACAGGAACGGGTCTCCCGGCAAAGCCACCTCGACCGCCAGCTGCCTGTAACAGCCTGGGCAGAGGAACTCGCGCATTTCGACGTGGTTAGGATCAGGGGCAGATTCTGCTGGCTGATAGATTTCGGCGAACTCCTCGAGGGTTGTGCGGAGCTTCACGAGCGAATAGAGCTTCCAGTTCACACGATAGTCACCGAACTCCTGTCCGCAATCGCACTTCACGACTCTCTTCCCCGATCCGGCCCGCACGATGTACAGGTGATCCGAGATGCGCATAAGGATCTTCTCGTCCCAGGACACGCGTTCCTGGAGAATCTCCAGGTAGATCCAGAACCTCTCGTCGTCCTTGGGGTGGAGTCGCTGCAGGCGCTTGACCTCCTCGTCTGGAAGACGCCCGTCCATCAGGAGACGCAGCGTCTCCTTGTCGATTCGTTCGCTAGACATGGTTCCTCCAGGCTTCTTCCGGGTTCACTCGCCAGAAGTCCGAAAGCCACTGGCGACGGGAATCCGTCATATGCTCGGGGTAGAAGTCGGAAACCAACGGGCTGTAATCCCGTTCGGCGAACCGCTCCCGTGCCCGTTTCCAGTAGTCCTGCGCTGGTATTGCCTCGCGCTTGCGGCGCTCCAGGACAGCTTTGCGGGCGGTGGTGGTCGCGCCCTGGTTCAGATTTGCAGCATCAGCTTCCGGACCTTCCACAACGACGCCGTAAACAGAAAGAGCAACGTCCGCCGTGATCCAGCCACGCCTAACGTCCTCCTCAACTCGGCCAGGTTCCCGTTCCAACGGGTCACCATAGCCGCCCGCCGCCCCCATGACCTTGATCCAGATATCACCATCCTTGAGAGTGACCGTCGGCGGCGCGGCCTTGAACACGTTCACTTCGCCGACCTTGAGCTTTCCCTCCTTGATGAGCTTGAAGCACTCGACGGCATCTGAAGGGTACGGCTCCCCCTGCTCGATCAGCTCCCGAATGTTCGTGTCGCCAAGACGCATCAGGAAGATGCCGGATATTGGGTAGCCGCCCCCTTCGCCATAGGCCAGGTGCGTTGTCCCGCTCATCCCGGCGCCGGTCGCGTGGACGCCCATGTTCGGCCCCGGATCCAGGCAGACGAAGCAGGACACCGCGGCCAGCCCACCTCGGTACTTCCCGTGTCCGCAGGAGTTGACCTGAAGCTTGCGCCCCATGTAGAAGAGCGCTGGCATGAAGTACTCCCAGTCCTCGGCCGTTCCACAGTCAGTCTCTGGGCTCCACGGGCACCAAACGGTGGACTCGCCGTCCTTGAACACCCACGCCCCCTGGGAGTAACAGGCCGTCCATTCAAAGTTCGTGAACGCCCAGGGCACTCCTCCGTTCAGCGTACCGCCACCCTCATCCGCACCCCATTGGTTATCGATAAGCACGCACTCTTCCAGGTAACCCTTCGCCAGCATCATCCGGAACCAACTGTGCACCGGGTGGGGGATGATCTTGCCGGCCGGGGTGGCGGCACTGCTGGCAGCAAACGGGTCGATAGGGTTGAGACAGGTCCCAAGCTCTGTGCGGATGTCCACGGCGAAGGCGGCGCCAGCGTTGGCCATCCCGAAGGGAGCGAACTGCGACAGAACGAACGGGAAGTAGCTCAGGCGGACAGCGCCCGGGTAGAGGTTATGGGCGTTGGGCTGCTCCCTGGAGGTGCGGTGGGAGTCGATTATCAATGTCGCATCTTTGTCCACGGAGACAGTTGTGAAGATGGAGTTGATGGAGTCTTTGTCGCCCTCTGGCCGAATCGCGGGCGTCCATCCCTTGCCCTCGATGAGATAGGCAGCGTTGTTTTCACACAGACCAGGCACCAGCAGGTCACGAATTCGCGCCAGGACGAGCTGGCGCCCCTCCTCCACGATCTCGCGCAAGGCCTGTTTGAAGTAATCGAGCCCGAACTCTTCTACGATGTCCAGCACGAAGTTGCGCAGGAAGACCGCCCCCGCGAGACGCATCTTGCAGTCCAGGATGTTCATCGTCCCCAGGCGGGTATTGCGCTCCCACATACGGTACCACCAGGCGTAATGCTCGTGATTCTCGCCGGTGCGCAAGGGTGGGTAGTGGAAGCCGTCGGCGAACATGTTCGGCGCGGCGGTGGACATGCTGCCGGGTTGGGCAGCGCCGATGTCGAGGACGTGGTTAATGGCAGCAGTCCAGCCGATCACCTCGTCATTGATAACGATCGGGACGAAGAGGTACTGGTCCGGCGTGTGGCAGACACCCACCTTGGGGTCATTGGCCTCAAAGATGTCCCCGTCGCGAATGCCGGGGTTCACCTCGTAGTCCTCGTCGATCATCCAGCGGACGATGTGGCCGAACTGGGCCACGTGCGCGATCAGACCCTGGGAGATGCCGACGGGGTCGCCGTCGGCGGTGAGAAATGTGAAGCACAGTTCACCCATCTCCCGGGCCGCCGGGGAAGCCGCAACGTAGCGCGCCCGATCGCGGCTTGAGACACAAGCATTGATGATTCGAGCGCTGAGGCGGGCGAACTTCCCGGGATCGCTTGCCTTCAGATCGAACTCCTCGATCCCCCAGTAGTGCCCCGTCTTCTCCCAGACCTGAGCCCTTCGCTCCACTAGCTCCTTCAGGGACAGCTTCTCACCGTTCTCTATATACATCTGGTTACCCCTGACTGACTTTGCCGAATAGGCAAACTATATAGTTAAACTCCCTAGTAAACAACCCCGCTCACGCCCGCTTGTCGAACCTCACGTAACTCTGTACGGCGTGACCGCACTTTTCCACGAGGCCTCTCACGCCAAGATCATTCCTCACGCCTTGTCCTGCCGCAGACGCCCCAGGAGTCGTCGCGCGATGACGATCCGCTGAATCTGGTTCGTGCCCTCGCCGATCTGGAAGAACTTCGCGTCCCGCATCCTGCGCTCTACAGCGGTGGGGCGCACATAGCCGTAGCCGCCGAAGATCTGCACAGCGTCCGTCGTCACGTGCATCGCAGCGTCGCTAGCGTACATCTTCGCCAGCGCTCCCCAGTAGGCGACGTCGGCATCATTTTCGTCCACACGCTCCGCCGCCTCATAGACCAGTAGTCTCGCCGCCTCCACGGCGGCGGCCATGTCGGCCAGCATGAACTGAAGTCCCTGGAACTCACCGATGGCCCGTCCGAACTGCACACGTTCGCGCGCGTGGGCGACGGCGTCCGCCAGAGACCCGGACGCCGTACCCAGGGCCAGGGCTCCAGCAACCGGACGCGAGCGGTCGAGCGCTCCCATCGCAATGCGGAAACCTTCTCCCGCTCCTCCGATCAACGCGGACCCGTCAATACGGCAATCATCGAGCATCAGTTCCACAGCGTGGCTGCCGCGGCACCCCATCTTGTCCTCTTTTCGGCCGACCGTGAACCCGGGAGTGCCTCGCTCGACCAGGAAGGCGCTGATGCCTCGCTGCTTCTTCTCTGGGTCGGTCACCGCGAAGACGGTCACAACATCAGCGATGTCGCCCTCGCTGATGAAGCACTTCCTTCCGTTCAGTACCCAGCCCCCGCCGGACGGAGTGGCTGCGGTCTCGATCGCGCCGGCGTCAGACCCCGCTTGCGGCTCGGTAAGAGCAAAGGCGCCAAGTTTGTCGCCGCTGGCAAGTCCCGGCAGGTGGCGCGCCTTCTGCTCATCATCTGCGGCCAGAGTGAGACACAAGCCCCCGAGGGACTGCGTCGCCAGGATCATCGCAGAGTTCGCGCAGGACTCCGCGAAGGCTTCCGTCAGCACGACTGTCGTGGCCGTGCTCAGCCCCGTGCCTCCGTACTCCTCGGGAAAGAGCGAACCGAAAAACCCATGCTCACGGATCACGGCAAGAGCCTCGACGGGGTAGCGCGCTTTCAGGTCGACGTCGTTAGCGATAGGTGCGAACTGCTCTTGAGCTATACGCGACGCCCACTGCCGTATCTGTTGGAGCTCCTCTCGCCGGTCAGATGCCACAGAAATTGACTCCTTCCCCTAGTGCAGCTGGCTCGTGTCCCAGCGGGGAGCCCGTTTCTCGGTGAAGGCCCGCGGCCCCTCAATGTAGTCCGGGTGCTTCCAGTGCTCCTCTATGATGTCGATGGAGTGCTCCACAGCCGAGGAGAGGCCGCTATCCTGGCCCTCCCATATCGCCTTCTTCGAGGCCATCATCGTGGCAGGGGAGTTCCTGGCGATGATGGCCGCCAGCTCTTCCGCCCGCTGGCGGAGACTCTCCAGTGGCACTACCTCGCTCACGAGCCCCAGCTGGAGCGCCTTCTGGGCGTCGATGCGTTCCTCGCCGGCGAGGAACACCATCCTCAGCACCGCCTCAAGCGGGATCCGGCGAGCGAGGGCGATGGGTTCCATCCCCGAGACCTGGCCAACGCGCACGTGGGTGTCAAAGAAGCTGGCATTCTCGGAGCTGATGACGATGTCGCTGTCGACCACGAAGTGCAGACCGCCACCGACACACAGACCGTTCACGGCCGTGATCACAGGTTTCCAAACCTCGTTCATGAGGGCCGTGATCCGCAGGTGCCGTGGGTGCAGTTCATCCGGGACGCCTCCTGTGGCAGCGATCTCGGCTACGTCCACACCCGCACAGAACGCACGGTCCCCTGCGGCTGTCACGATGATCACCCAGACATCGCTGTCTGCCTTGACGTCCTCCCACGCGGCCTTTAGTTCGACACCCATCTGGCGATCGAACGCGTTCAGGCGCTCCGGACGGTCAAGAGTGATGATTGCGGTGTGATCCGTCTTCTCGAGCTGTATGGTATTGAAACTCATGAACTCCACCTTTGCAGACTGATTGCTCTTCCTGCCGACTAGACTAATTCAATATCCCGTACGCCGCGGCTGACCGTGAGGCGGGCTTCCGTCTCGGCCTGAACCTCCTCGGGGGTCCAGCCAGGAGCGGTTTCCTCCAGCACCAACCCGTCTTCGGCAACGGACATGACCGCGATATCCGTCACGATGAGATCGACGCACGAGGGTGCAGTTATCGGGAGCGAGCATTCCCTGACTATGCGCGACTTCCCCTGCCACGTGTGGTTTAGCGCGACGATCACGCGTCTCGCGCAAAACGCTAGATCCTGCCCACCGCCCAGACTACCCATCGGCTTCCCCGGCAGGTGGTAGTTGGCCAGATCTCCTGTTTCCGACACTTCGAGGGCACCCAGGACGGCCAGGTCCAGATGACCTCCCCGGATCATGCAGAAGCTCTCGGCCTGGTCGAAGAGAACCATCCCCGGCTTCCTTGAGATGGGTTGGGCGCTGGCGTTGATGAGGCAGATATCCGCCTGATCTCGGTCGCTGATGATCGGCCCGAATCCCAGCACGCCGTTTTCGGAGTGAAAGAGAACTTCCTTCTCAGGTGGCACGAAGTTACTGCAGAGAGTCGGCAACCCGACCCCCAGGTTGATCACCATGCCGTCCGCGAACTCCCTTACCACTCTCAGGGCCATCGTCTGGCCGTCCATTCGCTGCTTCATCGTCCTGTACTCAGCATCCCGACCTCACACCGGTTCGTCCCACGGCTGCGGTTTCGCAGGACGAACAACGACCCGCTGCACATATATCCCCGGCGTCACGATCGCCTCAGGGTCCAATTCGCCGACATCAACCACTTCGTCTACCTCCGCAACGGTTACTACCGAAGCCCCAGCCATCGTCGCGTTGAAGGTCCTCTGGGTTCCCCGATAGACCAGGTTGCCGTATCGGTCGGCCTTATGAGCACGTATCAGAGAGAAATCACCTCTCAGAGCACGCTCCAGGAGGCAGGGCCTGCCGTCGAACATTCGCGTCTCTTTGCCGCTGGCACTAATGGTCCCGTGACCGACATGCGAGTAGAAGGCCGGGATGCCCGCGCGGGCAGCGCGGATTCGCTCTGCGAGCGCGCCCTGGCTAACGAGTTCGACCTCCACGTCTCCCTTGTCGATCAGGTCTTCAAGCGGGAACCGCCAATGTCCCGCGGCCGCAGGAAAGCTCAGCACACCGCGGGAAACCTGGCCACGCTCCACCAGAAGGCCCTGGTCGTAGAAGTCTGGCGGGAAGCGGACTATGCTACGCATCTTCTCTTTCAAGTCGGGCATGTGCTCCAGGCCCCACCCTCCGAGGTTTGCGACCAGGGTGAGCTCATTGACGCGCCTGCGCGCAACCGCCGCGATGAGATAGCTCGGGCACTCGCCCGGCCCACCAAAGCCGCCGACCAGCAGGACGGCACCATCGGACATGTCGGACACGGCCTCGTCAATCGTCGCAACCACCTTGTTGATAGCCAACGCCTTCACTCGCCCCCTCTCAACTCCGCGCTAGGCCAAGGCCACGGGCGGCGATGATGTCGCGTTGTATCTCGAATGTTCCTCCGCCGATACCTGCCGCCAACGAGGCGAGGTAGTTCTGGGGAACCCGCCCTCCCAGCTGAGCGCGAATGGAGCCTCGCCCGACCTGCCCGAAAAGGCCAAGTAGGCTCATCGCTTCGTTGGCGATGCGTCTGACGAGCTCACCTCCAGAAACGAAAGCGATTGAAACTTCTGCGTCGGCTTCCTGACCGCGGCTCTGCAGCCAGGCGACTCGATAGCACAAGAGGCGCAGCACTTCATTCGCCACCGCCAGCTCAGCCAGCGTCAGCCTCACCCGAGATTGATCCGCGACCGAGAGGCTCCCGCTCTGAGATCGAACCAACTGCTCCAGCTCTTGCAGGAGGCGTCGATTATCGGCGGGCCAGAGAACGCCGGAACGCTCAAACGACAAAGCAGTCATCAACTGATACCAACCGCGATCCTTCCGGCCAACGAGGTTCTGCTTCGGCACGCGGACCTTGTCCAAGTAGACCTGGTTAAAGGAATGGCGATCGAGGATATTGACGAGCGGAGTAACGGTAATACCAGGGCTCTTCATATCCACGATGAAGAGACTCATCCCACGGTGTGAAGGTGCGTCCGGATCCGTCTTCGCAATGAGCCAGCAGTAGTCTGCCCAATGAGCAAGGCTCGTAAAGACCTTCTGTCCGCTGATCACATAATCGTCTCCATCTTCGCTAGCCACAGTCTGCACGCTCGCCAGGTCAGATCCGGAGGACGGCTCGCTGTAGCCCAGGCAGAAGACGATTTCGCCCCGGGCTATACCCGGGAGGTATCGTGATCGTTGCTCTTCGGAACCATACATGAGTATTGAGGGACCCACCCAGTTCACAGATATCTCAGTGTCCCAGCCCACTGGCGCTCGTTCGTACGCCATCTCCTCCCGGAGTACAACCGCCTCCCAGACACCGGCGCCGAGCCCACCATATTCGGGTGGATACTGCGGTGCCAGCCAGCCTAATTTCCCCAGCTTGCGCTCGAATTCACGCTTGATTCGCCAGGACTCTTCCGATTCCTCCCACATGACGGGAGATAGCTCCCGCCAGCGAGCCGGCACCGCTTCTCGCAGGAACTCCCGCACCCGCTGGCGAAGGCTCTCCTCTTCCGGGCCAAATCGAAAGTCCACCCACTAATCCTTTGGCGCGCCGTCCGGAACGAAGTGCTGGATGTCCAGGATATTTCCGTCTCTGGCGTCGCTGAACACCGCTCGAACCCGCATGCCCATCTGAACAGCGCTGGGCTCAACCTCGCCCAGCAGATGCAGGAGATCGGTGTCCGCGCCGTCCAGCCGGATCAACGCATAGATGACCGGCGCCGAGTGGGGCTGAATCGTCAAATCGCGGTGATCAACGGTGTACGTCGTGACTACGCCGGCAGGCCCGACCTCTATCCATTCCGTGTTCGCCTTGAAGCAATCGATGCAGGTGGCCACTGGAGGCATGTAGGTCCTGCCACAGCTTGAACAGCGAACAGCCATCAGGCGTCTGTGATCCCGCAGATCAACGTAGAACCGGCTGGCACTCTCGCCAAGCGCATATTTGTACGGAATAATGAGCGCCCCGCTCACAATGAGCGGCGGGGCTGAACCGGGGCCATCGGCGCCGGCAGACACTCTACTCCTCCGCCCGTGCAGTTTTGAAATGCTGGATGTCCGTCACTAAGCCCTTCCTATCGTCAATCGGCTTGAAAACCGCCTCGACACGCATGCCCACCGACAGGCGTTCCGTATCGCACTCTTCGAGAAAGTGGGTGAATGTAACCGGCGCCCCGTCCATCAGGATGGACGCCGAAGCATACGGGACGTGCCGAGGTTGTCCGGTGCTGGGGTCAACGAAGGACTGTTCGCAGACGGCGAAAGCGAGCACGGTGCCACGAGGCCCCACTTCCGTGTAGTCCTCGCTCATTCGGACGTGGCAGCGACCGCAGACGATGCGGGGAGGCACGAGGAAGCGACCACAGTTGGGACAATCGTTGGCGTAGATCTTGCCCTCATCTCGCAGCCCGCGAAGGAAGCGCCCCACGTGGATGCCAGCGGACCAACGGTACGGCACGTTCAGTGTCCAATCCATGAACAACAGTTCTCGCTCTTGATCGTGATTCTTCACCAGACGCCTCTGCTCACGGTCCGTCCCGGTTCAGAAGGAACATTATCGTCCAGTTCGAACCGCCGTACGCGGTGGCGATCGCGCGACGTACGGGCCGTGCGACCTGACGTTCACCTCCATCGCCCCTTATCTGAAGCGCCGCTTCCGCGACGCGGATCATTGCCGAGGCACCGATCGGATTAGTCGAAACGACACCTCCCGAGGGATTGATCGGGAACTCCCCGTCAAGGCGGGTAACGCCACGCTCAGCCAGCTTCCAGGCCTCACCGCGCTCGCAGAGCAGGAAGTCCTCCATCCAGGCAAGCTCCGCCCAGCTGGAGGGGTCATACAGCTCGAACACGTCGATGTCGCGGCGCGGATCGGTGATCCCATTACGTCGGTAGAGTTTGGTGGCCGCTTCGGTCTGGCTCGGCCGCGTCGGCATCGGATCCGGCTCCCCGGCGAGCTTGAAACTCTCCAGGTGCACGGTAACGTGGTCTTCTATCCACACTGGCTTGTCCGCGATCTTCCTGGCGCGTGAACCTGCAGTCAGGACCAGAGCGCACGCACCACTGCTCACGGGACACATTTCCAAGAGCCGAATCGGGTGGACAACGACCCGTGAAGCCAGGACATCTTCGACGCTGATCTCCACTTTCGCGTGGGCGTAGGGGTTCCTCCGGGCATTGTCCGCTGCCTTCACCCTGACGATCGCGGCATGCTCCTCCTCACAGCCAGTCGCCTGCATATACTGCTGAGCGATCATCGCTTGATGGCTGATGGCGCCCGTGTAGAAGGCGCGGTCGTAGAGCGGATCCATCGCGCTGATGATGCCGGACGTCGTGTGACCCTCCTCCAACTTTTCCCAGGCGACGACCAGCACTGTTTCGAAGAGCCCCGAAGCCACGTGATACCAACCGTTACACACCGTGGCACCACCGATGGTGCCACCAGTATTCAGCTTCAGGCCCGGCTTCATGTACCCACCGCTCGCCCCAACAGCCATCAGATCGGAAAGATAGTGACCCTCGAACGTCTCCATGTTCCCCATAAGAACGGCGTCAACGTCTCCGATCTCCATATCGGCGTCGGCTAGAGCCGCCAGGATCGCCTCGTTGATCAGTTCGTACTGATTAACATCTGGCCTCCGGCTGCGGTGATGCGTCTGACCTATCCCGACGATTGCGACCTGCTCCGCCATCGTTGCCGCTTACTCCTCGGCCCCGAGAACCAGGACGCACTGACCCTGACCGCCCGCGCCGCTGGCACCGTGGGCGACAGCACGACGGGCGCCAGAAACCTGGGCCCCTCCAGCATCTCCCGTAAGTTGCCTGGCAACCTCGATCACCCTATTCAAGCCGGCGACCGTCACTGGCACGCCGGAAAGCAGTCCTCCCGACGGGTTCACTGGTAGCTGGGCGCCAATCTCAGTCGCGCCCGAGGCGGTCAACTCTCCGGCCATACCCGGCGCGCATACCCCCAGCCCCTCGAGCCACAGCAGCTCTTGATATGAGTAGTACTCGGACAGCTCTATCAGATCAATCTCGTCAGCCGGTTCGGTGATTCCCGCCAACTCATAGGCCTCCTTGGCCGCGCGCCTCAGAGCCCCTGGCTCCGAGAGCGCTCGCTGGCCAGGAAAGTGAGCATCGTAGCAACTTCCCATGCCAAGCAGCCATACAGGCCGCTCTGACAGCCTTCTCGCTTCTGCCTCAGAGGCAAGGATGAGCGCGCACGCTCCGTCAGCGGCTGGCTTCGCATCAAGAACCGAGATGGGGTCGGCAACCATCGGGGCGGCAAGCACTTCATCGATGGAGGTGGCTGGCAGGGGTTGTGCGACCGGGTTGGCCCTGGCGTTCCTGCGGTTTTTAACGACGACCTGAGCGCACTGTTCGCGAGTCACTGCATACCGTCGCATATAGGCGTTTGCCTGGAGGCCGGCGACAGTCGTGAAGTCGACCCCGAGCTGGCGGTGGTACAGCTGATCGAATCCGGCATTCTCGATAAGGGGAGCCGGCGCCTGTGACTCCTTGCAGTGCGCCACGACGAGCACCCTCTGGTGGTGGCCAGAGAGAATCTGTAACGCTGCGTAGTAAGCGGCGAACGCACCATCGCCCGCCACCTTCTCCTCAGGACGAAGGTGACCACCCGCGACGTCGCACACCGGCTGGCTTGAGATGGTTCGCCCGTCCCAGTGATCCTGGGAGCACGAGACGGTGGCATCTATTCCAGCGCCGTCTTCATCGAAATCCAGCCCGGATTGTGAAAGAACGGCTTCGACGACATCGTAGACCAGTTCCGCTATCTCAAGCTCATCGTTAGCGGGTTGAAATCGCGTTTGTGCGAAGGCGACGATGCCCACTTTATCTGCCATGCTGAACGGCCCCTCGTGAACCCCTTGGTCGTGACGGGTTAATAGGAGTAACCCTAACGGTTTATACTCGACGGTATACACCGGGGTTGACTTCGCTGTCAAGCCTGATATCGTCGTGTTTAGACCGGAGCGTACGCTAGCCAGTGCCGTGCCAAGCTAGGAGGCTGAGGACATGTCGCCACGAAGAGCTGTATCGAAGCGCCGCACCGGCGAGCAACGCCTGCGGGTCATTCAGAAGGCGTCCGAGCTCTTCCGGGAGCGAGGGTATCACGGCGTGACGGTCGACGACATCGCCAAGGCCGTGGGAGTCAGCAAGCTCAGCGTCTACTATTATCTGGACAGCAAAGAGGAGATCCTCTTTGAGGTCCATCGCATGGCTCACAGCGCTGTGCTCAGTTCATGGCGCGACGCCATAAATTCGGAGGGAACCGCCACCGAGCGGCTGGGCCTGGCCCTCCGGGGGAACATTGAGATCATCTGCTCGGAGATGTCATTCACGACGTCTTTGCTCCTGCACCTGTATGACCTGCCTGCCTCTCGACGCCGAAGCATCGTAAGGATGCGTGACGAGGTCGAAAAGCTAGCCCGTGAGGTGATCCGTGCCGGGATTGATGACGGTGAGTTCAATCCATGCGACCCGGCCCTTGTAACGTTCGCCATCTTCGGAGCCATCAACTTCATGCCGCACTGGTACTCACCCAAGGGACGACTGGGGAAGGACGAGATCGTCAATGCCTTCGTCGATTACCTGATGAGAGGGCTCATCCTATCGGCGACTCGTGGTGATCGCGATCAAGCCAAGTCCGGCCTGGCGGTCTCGAAGACGTAGCGCCATGGTGCTCGTCCACGTCGCCCTGGAACTTCCCCTCCCTGCCCTCAACGCTTGAGGGGTACCTGTGGCTGGGGCGGCGGAATTCGAACCCACGATCTACGGTTGGTCGATGTTGTCCTGGCTGGGTGCTGGCACAAGACTGGCTGAGTGTGTGTCTGCAAGAGTCGACAGCCCCGGACTACATATCCGGGAGTCAAGAAGACGGCCACTTTAGCCGGCCTGCATTAGATAGGGAAGCAACGTGGAGGGCCCGGTGGGATTCGAACCCACGACTCCCGGACTACAAGTTGCAGCGTGCGGGCCAATTGCTGAGGCTTCAGGTTCGAAATCTGGGGTGCAAACGGGGTAAGAACAGGGTGACGCCCCGCCGAAACACGGCATTCGATGCAGGTTGCATCCCAATGGCCGATGCGTTCGATGCGCCTGCGGCCGTAGGCTCACGAATCAGGACGATCCTTTGCCCCCCGCGCCGGCGCCGTGGCCATGGCGGAGCGGATCTCCCGGTCTGGTGCCCGGAGCAGGCGCGCGAAGTGGCCCGCCCGAAGCACTTGGAAGGAGCGCCCATAGTGATCTGGTGCAAAGACTGTCCCCGCTGCAACGGAGATCTTGTGAGCCAGTCGGACATCCACGGCGAGTTCATTTCGTGCCTGCAGTGCGGCTGCATCCTGGAGGGTCGCACTACTAGGCTTGAGACGAAGCCTCCGCACTACCGCGAAGATATCGCGGACCTTGTGCGCCCTCAGCGGCAGCTCGCCACCGGCGTGCCGGCACGATGATCGGATCAGGGTGAATGCAGTCCCTGCGAAGCAAGGTAGCACCGCTTCCCAACTGCACCTGGTGCTGCGGTGATCTTCGCCTGGTGGATCTGCGGGTCCGCCCTCGAGTGATGTGTGTCTACTGTGGCCGAGTGCCTCCGGGTGCGCGGCCGGAGTCGCAACGGCAGCGGCGAGCCATGGGTGTGGGGGGGCAAAATGTCATCCGTATCTAAAACAGGTCAAGCAGCCAGCCATTCGTACTCGTGATGTAGTCCGCCCAGCACCGGCCGGGCCACGATCCGCCCGGCCTGCAGCGGACTAGCCCGAGAAGGCGGACCTGTGGGAGTCTCGAGATCCAGAGTGCGATGAGGTCGCCCGTTGTTGTAGTGGGCCTCGTACTCCCGCAGCACGGCGCGGAGATGCCTCTCGTTGATGATGATCAGGTGATCCAGGCACTCTCTGCGGAGTGTGCCTATCACTCTTTCGGCGACGGCGTTCGCCTTGGGAGCCCGAATCGGGGTGAGTATCGCTTCGATGCCCAGCCGAGCTGCCCCTGGATTGAAGCTCCCACCATAGCAGCAATCTCGGTCGCGGATGACGTACTTCGGTTGTTGACCCCAGGGCGTGGCCTCAATCAGCTGTCGCCATACCCACTCTGCCGAAGGGTGGGCAGTCACGCTCAGATGAACCAGCTGGCGCCGGCCATGCGAGATGAAGAGGAACACGTACAGAGTCTTCAGAGTCAGCGTCTGCACCGTGAAGAAGTCAGCCGCCCAAATATGGGGCGCGTGGTTCTTGAGAAAGGTTCGCCACGACTGAGAAGGCGGGCCGTGCCATCTTGATCGGCGGTAGCGCCGCACGGTTCGAGAGCTGATGTCATAGCCGAGCTTGCGGAGCTCGCCCAGGATGCGCACGCTGCCCCAGCGGGGATTTTCGCGAGCCAGTCGTCGGATAAGCTCACGGACGTGCGTCGGGACACGTGATCGGCCGGGAGTCGCAGAACGCCTGCTCTTCCAGATCCAATACCGTCGCCAGGCAGTGCGTTGCCAGCGGATGACGGTCTCGGGCTGAACAAACACCACCGCCGACTGCCAGCGGGACCACAGCTGAGAGAGGAATGACCAGAAGAGGCGGTCAGAGGGGTCAAGCCTGGGTCGACGCGACTGGCGGGAGAGGACGGCGAGTTGCTGGCGGAGGGCAAGATTCTCAAGGACGAGATGCTGTTGGGAACTCAGGGCTGCGCGCAGGGCGGAGCATAGGAGCGAAAGGTAGGTGAGCAACGGTAGGCCTCCGTGGAGAAATATTGCCTCAACGTTGGCCAAACCTGCTCAGTGCGTCAACCTCCTCCAGATACGGATGACATTTTGGCACCCCACACCGGGAGTCACGGCCTCAACCCTTCCAGATACGGATGACGTTTTGGCACCCCACAACGGTTTTTCGCGCATTGACGGCTAGCTGGTGCAGCTGTTGCCGAAGTAGGGTTTGATGGCCAGCACGTCGATGATGTTGACGTTGCCGCCTGACGCATCGAGGTCGTGTCTGGGGCTGGGCGCGCCGAACACCGGTTTGAGCGCCAGCACGTCGATGATGTTGACCGTGCGGTCGTTGTTGAAGTCGACGGGCCAGGCGTTGTCGAAGGGCCCGCTCGAGCAGTGGTTCAAGCTGTCGGTGCCCACGAACGCCTCGACGCTGTCGGCGAAGCCGTCGCCGTCGTCGTCCAGGTCGTTGCAGTCATTCACGCCGTCACCGTCGGTATCCGGCTCCTCGTCGGTGAGCGTGTCTCCGTCGTTGTCGATGCCGTCGCCGCAGATCTCGGCCGGGGGGGCTGGTACCGCACACCCGGTCTGCCCGACCGGATCGGAATTGCCGTCGATCGTCATTGTCCCCTGGCCGTTCGCGCTGTTGGGGCTGTTGGGATCCTCGACGTGGAGCTCGGTGATGATGGCGGCGGCGCAAGCGACAATGACGTGAAGGCCGGGGTCGCTGCAGGTGACCTGCCAACTCCTGGTGACTACGAGGTCGACGCTCAGGTCGATCGACGTCGTGCCGAACGACACCCAGCTGGTGGGGTCTCTGGTGCAGTCAGGCGGCACGCCGATGGCCAGGTTGACGATGACGTCGACACTGGTGAGAGGGCCGTTGTTGTGCACGGTGGCGTGGACATCGACCGTGAACGGCTGACCGGAGGGAGCGTCCGCTGGTATGTCCACGGTGACGCCGGTCACCTTGACGTCGGTCAGCCCCGAGACGGCGGTCGTGTCCTGGGCCATCCCCGAGTTGTTACTCTGGTCCGAATCGACGGTCGGCAGGTCAGGCTGGATCTCGGCCTCGACGGTGAACATGTGGAAGCTGAAGTCGTCGCACTCGACTTCCCAGACCAGATCGATCGACTGCGAGACGCTGAGGGCCAGGGCCGGGACGGCAATTGTTTGGGTCAGGCTCGGTGGCGTGACGGCGCTGCAGTCGAACGGTGGCAGCAACTCGACGGTGAGTTTGCCGTCGACGGGTGAAGTCGGGCCGTTGTTGTGCACTGTAACGTTCACGTCGCAGACGAAGGGCGTGCCGGTCTGAGCTCCAAGGGGGCAATCGATGGTGACGCTGGTCACCTTGAGGTCTGCTTGGGTGTTGAAGGTGTTGGTGATGGTGCAAGAGTTGCTGCCGTTGGCCGGGAGGTTGACGGGCGTGGTGCAGCCGGAGGCGGAGTAGCCGGCGGGAACGGGGCTCTCGGAGGCGGTGCAGTTGGCAGAGCTGGAGATGCCGGTGACGGTCCAGACGGCGGGTGAGCCTTCGCTGGCGTTTTTGGGGTTGGGCAGGACAATAGTGCCGTCGTCGCAGGAAAGAGTGACGCTGACGCTGGCACCATCGTTGGGCACGAAGTCCTTGTTAACGGTGAAGGTAGCGGAGTTGAAGGTGTTCGTAATCGTGCAGTTGGCGTTGCCGTTGGCCGGGAGGTTGACCGGCGTCGTGCAGCCGGAGGCGGAGTGGCCGGCAGGGACCGGGCTCTCGGAGGCAGTGCAGTTGGCGGAGCCGGAGATGCCGGTGACGGCGAAGACCGCCGGTGAGGCCTCGCTGGCCGAGGCGCTGGCCGGGGTGACGACGCCGGTGTCACAGGTGAGCGTGACTGTGACAGAGGCAGCACTATTGGGAACGAAGTCCTTGAGGACGGTGAAGGTGGCACTATTGAGCGTGTTCGTAATCGTGCACTGGCCGGTGGCGACGAGGGCGGCGCTGCAGGTGCCGGTGGAGCTGTAGCCCGTGGGGGCCGGCGACTCGGTGGCGGTGCAGTTGGGGTCAGGCGTGAAGCCGCTGACGGTGAAGACCGCCGGTGAGGCCTCGCTGGCCAAAGCGCTCGCCGGGGTGACGACGCCGGTGGCACAGGTGAGCGTGACGGTGACAGAGGCGGCACTATCGTCGGAGAAGTCCTTGAGCACGGTGAAGGTGTCGACGTTGGTGTTCGTAATCGTGCACTGGCCGGCGGCGACAAGGGCGGCGCTGCAGGTGCCGGTCGAGCTGTAGCCGGCCGGGACCGGCGACTCGGTCGCCGTGCAGTTGGGGTCAGGCGTGAAGCCGCTGACGGTGAAGACCGCCGG
>SDBT01005224.1_pt1 | contig 21891 bp, 19 predicted proteins | sample 2277101 | NCBI WGS metagenome assembly SDBT01 (sample SAMN10404973, study PRJNA504765) | marine sediment metagenome | isolation source: marine sediment core GS10_PC15, 103 cmbsf | place: Arctic Ocean: Southern Knipovich Ridge | collected 2010 | reverse complement strand
GCATCCGCATCCGCTCCGACGTCTGCGGCCAGGGGTATGGCACTGAGTCGCTCGCTCCGCTGCTGCGGGTCGCCCTGGACAGCGGAATAGACCGCATCCGCCTCGACGTGGCCGCCACGAACACGCGCGCGATCAGATGCTACGAGAATTGCGACATGCAAATCGTCGAAGAGTTCCGGCGAGAGCACAAGGACAAGTCGGTGGATCCGACGGATCCGAAGTGGGCCGACCTGTTGCCTCATCTGCGACGCGAAGGCGACAAGTGGATGGTCCGATTCTATTGACCCATTGATTAATCAGGGAATGGGTCAGACGGCAGAAAACCTCGCGGATAAATACAAGATCCCTCGTGAGGAGCAGGACCAGTTTGCGCTATCATCGCATATGAAAGCCGCGAAGGCCCAGGACGAAGGATGGTTCGATGAGGAGCTAGTGCCGCTTGAGGTCGTTTCGAGGAAGGAAACTATTACGTTTGCCAAAGATGAAACGGTCAGGCGCGACACAACCATAGAAAAACTGGCGAAGCTGAGGCCGGCATTTAAGAAGGATGGCACAGTTACAGCCGGCAATGCCTGCAGTATGTCCGACGGCGCCTGCGCTTTGGTTTTCACCAGCAGAGAAAAAGCGAAATCTCTGGGCGCTAAGCCGCTATTTTCAGTCTTGAGCTATTCCGCCGTTGCAGTTGGACCGTCGACAATGGGCGAGGGACCGGGATTGGTGATTCCACCAACACTGAAGTCCGCCGGAATGACTATTGATGATCCCGACCTGATCGAAGTAAACGAAGCATTCGCAGTACAGATCCTCTCAAATGAAAAGGTATTGGGCTGGAACCGCGACAAGCTGAACGTCCATGGTGGCGCGATTGCACTGGGTCACCCTACAGGGATATCGGGCGCAAGAATAATGGTCACGTTATATCATGCTCTCAAGACTCACAATGGTGAGATAGGCCTGGCGGCGATTTGTGGCGGCGGCGGTGTATCCATGGCCATGATGATAAAAAGGGAGTCGTAAGATGGCTGAGTACAAACATATTGGTTATGAAGAATCGGATAAAATCGGCTATCTCACACTGCAGAGAGACGACGGTATAAACGTTCTCAATATCGAGATGATGGAGGAAATCAACTCTGTCCTGGAATCTCTGAACGGCGTCGGCAACCTGAAAGCTCTGGTCATAAAGGCCAAAGGCAAGGCGTTTTCAGCGGGCGTCGACGTGGCGGAACATACCGATGAGCTTGCCGAAAAGATGATAAGGTCCTTCCATAGAATATTTTTGCTTCTGGACAAAATGGAGTGTCCCACGGTGGCGCTGGTGCAGGGAGCAGCTCTTGGCGGGGGCTGCGAGCTGGCCTGTTTCTGCGATATGATACTGGCACGGGAGGGAGTCAAATTCGGGCAGCCGGAGATCAAGGTAGGCGTTTTCCCGCCGGTGGCCGCGGCGGCGTTCCCGCAGTACGCTCATCTGAAGAAGGTCTATGAGCTTCTGCTTGTGGGAGACGTGATACTCTCCGACGAAGCCGAGCAGATGGGCTTGGTCAACCGGGTCTATCCGAAAAAGGAGTTCGAAAAGAAATGCCAGGAGTTTGTATACAGGCTGGCCTCTAATTCGGCAGCCATTCTGCGCTTGACCAAAAAGGCGATAAGGGCCGGCATGGGAAAACCGTTCTCCGAAGCATTGGCCGTGATTGAGAATATTTATCTTAAAGAGATGATGCAGACCAAAGACGCCCACGAGGGGCTGGCGGCATTCATAGAGAAGCGAAGGCCGGAGTGGAGGGATGAGTAGGGGAGAATCTATATTTAGGATTAATAATATAATGATATTGACATTCATTTCTATAACCGACGAATAATTCCATTTTTTTCTTGACACCATGATTGCCTTCCTATATTATTAGAACGAACGTTCGATTTAATTACTTTCGGATGAGGAGCCCAGAATGCCGGAAAGCAGCACAAAATCAATCCCAGTTCGGCGTAACCGCCAGTATGAGAGACGGTTAGGCTCCATTCTGAAAGCCGCAGCGGAAATCATAGCAGACGATGGTTTCGAGGGCGCTTCTGTCCGCAAGGTTGCAGCCAGAGCCGGGATCGGGCTATCGGGTATCTACTATTATTTCAAAAGCAAAGACGAAATGCTTTTCGCCGTGCAGGAAAACACGTTTTCCATGCTGGTGAATTCTCTGGAGCAAAAACTAAAAAATGCTCATTCCCCGGCTGACAGGTTGAAGGCGGTAATAGATAACCATCTTCAATTCTTCTCTCAACAGATGAACGATCTTAAGTTATGCTCTCACGAAATAGAATCATTGTCCGGCGCCTATTATGATGAGATTCTGAAAATCAGGAGAGAATACTATAAACTGGTCAGGGATGTTATCAACGAGAATATTCCCGGATCCGGCTGCATCGATGCCAACTTGGCGGCGTTGTTTTTATTCGGCTCTTTAAACTGGATGTATATGTGGTATGACAGAAAAATAAATCCCGATCTTGAAAGACTCTCCAATCAGCTTTTGAAGATATTTCTGGAGGGAATAAAAGCAACTTAACAATTGCAGAGGAGTTATGTTCTCAAAATTTTTCGAATGGTACGATAAAAGGCATGATTATGCCAGAAACTGGCTGGCCGAAAATGGCGGTGAGGTGGTTGGCTGTTTCTGCAGCTACGCGCCGGAGGAGATAATCTACGCCGCCGGGCATCTGCCGTTGCGGATGTTAGGCTCCCATGAACCGCAGGATGTCACCGAACCGCATATCTTCGGTATGTTCTGTCCTTTCTGCCGCGATGTTCTGGCCCAGGGGCTCAAAGGGCGATACGATTACATGAAGGGGATCATGATCGCGCAGTCCTGCCTTCATTTGCGGCAATCATTCACGTCATGGAAAAAACATGTCCCTGTCGATTACGCCTATTACCTTTACATGCCGAACAAGGTGCAGACCGAACATTCCCGTCCGTATTTCAAAGGCGAACTGGAGAAGTTCAAGAAATCTCTGGAGGAGTGGACGGGAAAAACCATCACCGATGAGGCCCTGCATGAAAGTGTCGATCTTTACAACGAAAACCGTCGGCTGATGCATGATGTCTACAATCTTCGCAAGGGACCGAATCCACCGGTTACAGGCCTTGAAGCGATGGTTATGGTGGCCTCATCGTTCTTCGTCGATAAGAAGGATCACAATGCCGAATTGAAGAGGATTCTTCCCGATTTGAAATCCCGCAATCTCGAACGGGAGACGGGCGCGCGGCTGATGATTGTCGGATCGGAAGATGATGATACCGAATTCGTCAAGATGGTGGAGTCAGTAGGGGCGACAATCGTTACCGATGATCACTGCACCGGCACGCGTTATTTCTGGAACCTCACCGAATCAAACGGTGATATTCTGCAGGATATAGCCAACAGGTATATAGATCGGCCGCCCTGCCCGACCAAGGACTGGGAGGAACGCCGGCGGTTTCCGCACGTTTTGCAGCTGGCGAAGGATTTCAAGGTCGACGGCGTTATCCTGATCCAGCAAAAATTCTGCGATCCGCATGAATGCGATATACCTATCCTGAAAAACTATCTGAACGAAAATGGGTACCCGTCGCTGTTTTTGGAATTCGATGTCACAGTGCCGCTCGGGCCGATGAGGATCAGGGTGGAGGCGTTTCTGGAAATACTTGGAGAAGACGAACTATTTTAGGCGGTTATCCGCAAGAGGGAAAAGTCATGGCAGAATACAGGACAGAACCGCTGAAATGCTGGAATAAGGCCAAAGAGCTGCGGCTCAAATATTATAAGGATTATCAGGAGGCGCACAAGAAAGGCGGCATCCGCTGGACGGGCGGCGCCTGGGCGTTCGATGCCATCCCCGCCGGCCTGGGCCGCGACGTTTACAATATCACTGGCGAGCCTTATGCGGCCTCGATAGCGTTCGATAAGCCGTTTTCACAGAAATGTATGGAGGCGGCTGAAGCCAAAGGATGGGCCCGAGATTTATGCAGCTACATGCGGAATTACTGGGGCTCGATGTATCTTAACAAATATGAATTCGGTGGTGAATATCCGACTCCCGATTTCTGTTACCAGGATCATATCTGCTGCAGCCATGCGAAATGGTATCAACATGTGGCCGAGTACAAAAAGATTCCTTACTTCTGTATTGATGTCTCTGTCGGCCCATACAATGAACTCGATGAAAACAGGCTGATGTTCGTGGTCAACCAGATGCACGAGGCTATAGAATGGCTGGAGAAAATTACCGGCCGGAAATATCAGGACGAGCTATTAATCGAAGCCGTGGAAAACGAGCTAAGATCGACGTCGACCTGGGCCGAGATCTGCTATCATAACATGGCCAAACCTGCACCCCTTGATGAAAAGACCATGTATTCTCTCTATGTGCACGGCACTCTGGCCAAACATTCCAAAGAGATGGCGGATTTCTATGAGGAGCTGCGAGACGAAGTCAAATACAGGGTCGAGAATCACATAGCTGCTCTGCCTGAGGAGCGGTGCCGGTTGATGTCCGATACGCAGCCGCCGTGGGGATTTTTAAAGGTTTTTCGTTACCTGGAGCAGTATGGTGCTATATCGATCGGTTCGCTGTATACTTTCGGGTTGATCGGTATCTGGGAGACCAAGCCGGACGGCACCTGGGGACCGAGAACTACGCCCATGCAAAAGGGTGAAAAGATCACGTCCCGCGACCAGGCGTTGAGGATACTGGCTGATTGGAATCTCTCCAAGCCGGAATGGCAACATTTTTACTCTCCGCATCTGAAAACCGAGATGATGCTTCAGATTGTCAAGCAATGGCAATTGGACGGAGTTATGCTGCACCTGAATCGAGGCTGCGAAGGGCTGTCGTGCGGTATCATGGAGAATCGGCTGGGAATAGCCGAGGCCGGTGTGCCGGTCATGACCTTTGAAGGCAATATGGGAGATGAGCGTGAATTCGACGAAAAACGGGTTATAGCCAGGATCGATTCTTTTATGGAAACACTGGATCTCCGGCTATTAAAGACTGAAAAGTCGTGAACCGTGAAGCAAAGGATTGATAATATATGGGAGATATGATGACTGCAGCAGGCATCGATATAGGGGCCAAGTTAGCCAAGGTCCTGATACTGAGAGATCGAGAAGTCCTGGCCAGAGCTCAGGAGCCGGTGGGATTTGAGCCAGTGGCGGCCGCAGAGAGAGCCTTCAATCAGGCCTTGAAGCAATCCGGTTTGACTGAGAAAGATGTTGAAGTAGTTTATGCGACGGGAGCCGGCCGGAAGGTTGCGCTTCATGCCGATGACTCGGTTACCGAGGTAACGGCTGCCGCCAGAGGGGCGATATATTTTCATCCTTCTGTGCGCACGATTATAGAAGTGGGCGCCGAGGAGGGCCGGGCCGTGAAATGCAACGAAAAGGGGAAGGTTCTGGATTTTGCGATCAATGAAAAATGCGCGGCCGGCGCAGGTTCTTTCACCGAGGCCATGTCCAGAGCGCTGGAGCTCGATCTTGAGGATTTCGGGAAGATTTCGCTGGAATCCACCAAGTCGATTCCCATGAACGCCCAGTGCGCAGTATTTGCCGAGAGTGAGGTGGTTTCGCTGGTGCATGCCAAAACGCCAAAACAGGATATCGCCCGGGCGGTACATGATGCTATTGCCAGCCGTATCGTATCTATGGTCAGGCGGGTAGGGATTAATAAGGACATAGCGCTCGTGGGAGGTGTTTCTTACAATCCCGGGTTTGTGGATTCTCTGAATCGGGGATTGGAGATGGAGGTAATCGTGCCGGATAATCCGGAATATGTCGGGGCATTAGGGGCGGCGATTATTGCTGCTGAAAGGGGTAAATAATGTCTGACGAAAAGAAAGAATTCTGGCGGTGGAAAGAATATAACTGGCATGATAAAACCGGTGATTGGAAGGGAGCCGAGACAATCACCGCTGGTGCGGATGTAGGTTCGGTAAGTTCCCAAGCTGTAATTCTTGTAAACGGTGAGCTCTATGCATACTCAAATATGCGCACCGGTTCCGACAGCCCGGACAGCGCCCGAAATGCGATGGACTGGGCTCTCCAGGATACCGGTATGAAGCTGGAAGATATCCATTATATTGTAGGCACCGGATATGGGCGGGTAAATGTTCCGTTTGCCAATCGCGCAATTACAGAGATAGCCTGCCATGCAAGAGGGGGGAATCTTATGTACGGGCCGACAGTTCGGACTATCCTCGATATGGGAGGGCAGGATTGCAAGGCGATTCGATGTGATGAGAGAGGGAAAGTCACCAATTTTCTTATGAATGATAAATGTGCCGCCGGAACCGGAAGAGGGATGGAGGTATTCGCCGATCTTCTGGCCGTCCCGATCGAAGATGTCGGGGATCTGTCGCTGGATGTGGATGAGGAGCCTCCGCCTGTGTCCTCGACCTGCGTAGTGTTCGCCAAATCTGAGGCCTCTTCTCTTCTCAGGGAGGGATGGTCCAAGAAGCGGGTGCTGGCCGCCTATTGTTCAGCCATGGCGCACCGGGTTGTTACGTTACTTGAGCGCATCGGGGTGGAAAAAGATTTCGCCATAACGGGCGGTATCGCCAAGAATAGCGGCGTAATTACGAGGCTTGAAAAGGAATTGAATCTTGAATCATTGAAATCAAAATATGATACTCAGATCGCTGGCGCTCTCGGCGCCGCCCTTTTCGCAAAAACCCTGGTGGAAAAACAACGGAAGAGTGCCTGATGAAAGCCAATTACGGATATATGGACGGCAGCGGGGAATATTATATCACCATCGATACCGATTTCTGCATAAAATGTCCTCATCATAGCTGTATTGATGCCTGCCCTGTGGACATTTTCGAAATTATCGTGGATGACTACGACGATAAAGTAGCTGCTGTCAGTGATGAACACCGCAAAAAACTGAAATACGACTGTGCTCCCTGTAAGCCGATCTCCGATCGGTCTCCACTAGCGTGCGTTATAGCATGCACACCCGGCGCTATTACTCATTCCTGGTAAACAGGGAGCCGGTTTTTGCTACAGGCAAAGTCCATGTTGATCAGTATTTTCGCATGGGCGACAAATTAGGAAATCAGGAGAGCGATGGCAAAGCTGGTTTTTGAGATTGACGGACGCCATATTGAATGTTCGCAGGGGAAGACCATTCTCGAGGTGGCTGATTCGGCCGGAATCTACATCCCGCGCCTGTGTTACCATCCCGACCTACCACCCGCAAGCGATGTAACCTGGGCGGATTCCATCTATCAAGCAGATGTTAAAATTCTCGGAGAGACGCCGGGTATTGTGGCCGAAAAAGAAGCGCACTGCAATTTATGCCTTGTCGAGGTTGATGGGTGCGATGAACCTGTGAATTCTTGTATTACACCGATTGAAGAAGGGATGGTCGTACGAACAGATACAGAAAGCATAAAACAACGGCGAAAAAAAGCCTTGAGCAGAATTCTCGCCGACCATCCTCACGCCTGCCTGACCTGCGCCCAGAAGGAGGGATGCAGCCGTACAGAGTGCTCGTTGAACGTCCCGACGGATGAGCGATGTTGTATCCTCCTCGGTCATTGTGAATTGGAAAAAATCGCCGATTATGTCGGTATCGCCCCGGATACCACGAAATATAAACCGAAGCATTATCCGGTAATCAAAAGTGATCCCCTCTTCGACCGGGATTTTAATCTTTGCATCGCTTGCCTGCGTTGTGTGCGAGTCTGCAGCGACATAAGAGGTGTAAATGCTCTGGGAGCCGTATGGAAGGACGATCGAATGTGGGTGGGAACGGTTGGCGGTGCTGACCTCAAAGAAGCCGACTGCCGGTTCTGTGGTGCCTGTGTAGAGGTTTGCCCTACGGGAGCTTTGCTCGATAAAGAGGGTGTTCCCGCTGTACGAAAAGATATCCCGGTTCCATGCGTCGGGAGTTGCCCGGCAGGTATAGACATCCCACACTATGTGCATTTGATAGCAAAAGGCAGAAATCGTGAGGCATTGGAACTGATTCGATCTCGGGTACCTTTCCCCGGTATACTTGGATATGTCTGTTTCCATCCCTGCGAAGATGTCTGCCGCAGGGGAGAGATAGATCAACCGGTAGCCATATGTGCCCTGAAGCGTTTCGTGGCGGATTATGTTGCTGACACGGATCTCCTGCAAATGGAGAGACGACCTGATACTGGGAAGAAAATAGCAGTGATAGGTTCCGGCCCAACCGGATTGACAGCAGCTTATTACCTTAGCCTCTCAGGGCATCAGGTTGATTTGCATGACGATGCTGAAAAACCGGGCGGCATGTTGAGTCATTGTATCCCCGACTACAGATTGCCTCCGGGGATTCTGGAACGGGAATTGAAGATCCTGGATAGAATGAGTGTCAAGTTTATATTAAATCAGAAAATCGACAACAAATTCGGGATTCCCGAGCTTAAGGCCTGCGGTTTTGATGCGATTCTGATCGCGGCAGGAGTTTCAACAAGTAAGAAATTACTTATTCATAACTCAGATCTGGATGAAATAATCCAGGGGCTGGATTTTTTACGAACTGCTAAGATATCTCATAAGCCCCAGCTCGATGGTCAGGTTGTGGTCATAGGAGGCGGTAACGTTGCTATCGACGCCGCCATGACGGCCTTACGTCTGGGAGCGAATAAAGTCCATCTTGTGTGCCTGGAATCGGAAGACGAAATGCCGGCTCATGATTGGGAGATAACACAGGCCATCGAGGAAGGTGTGGAGATTCATCCCTCGTGGGGGCCAAAGGAATTTAAATCCCGGAATAATAAAGTATCGGGCGTGGAATTAGTAAAATGCACAAAAGTATTCGATGAGCAGGGTCGGTTTAATCCCCAATACAATGAAAATGAAACCAGCCATATTGATGCTGATTATGTGATCATCACCATCGGCCAGGAAATCGACCGAGGACTCTTCAAACATATTGAAGACCTTCATAGAGGTTCCGGGGAGCCATTGAAGATAAATGAGAATTTGGCAACCGGTATTGACGGTGTTTTCGCTGCGGGCGATATTGTGCGCGGGCCATCGTCGGTAGTGGAGGCCATAGCGGATGGACGGAAGGCGGCTGAGGTTATCGATCGATATCTGGAGGGTGATGGGATATTTGAAATTATCCCTGATCTTGCCGGCCTCGATGCTCCCGGTCTGGATGTCTCCAGCGACTCGTTCAATCGTCAAAGGCACAAAGCAAAAGTAGCCGATTCCGGGGAACGAAAATCGGGATTTGGCCTGATTGAGGAAACATTTCCGGAACAAACAGCAAGATTTGAAGCCGAAAGATGCCTGCAATGTCAACTACGGCAGATGATTACACCGGTCATCCTGCCGCCTGAGTTATGGCTATCATTGGACAAGGAAGCAGTGGAATCCGTACCCGATATTGAGGGCGTTTTCCAATTGCTCGACGCTGAGAAGATGGTGATCAGGATTTCAGGAACCGCAAATTTACGGCAGGGCCTGTCGGAATGTCTGGAAAATCCGGGTGACGCAGCTTATTTTATATGCGAAGATGATCCGATGTATACAAAGCGGGAAAGTGAATTGATTCAGCAGTATCTTCAGAAACATGGCAGGTTGCCTGTCGGAAACGATATGGAAGATGAGTTATTCTGATGGTAGCCAGCTTGATGGATAGACTGAAGGCCGATGGCTGGAAGCAACAATTCACTGCATCCGGGGCTCGATTGGAGGAGGCTGTGGACAATTACAGGACTCTGGGTTTCGAGGTCAAGACTGTTCCGGTTAAGGAGCTCGGGGGCGACGGTTGCACGATCTGTTTCGATGATGAAGGCGATGAAAGTGTGATGATTTTCACAAAAAGAGCGGGCGATCAGCCGAGTAATGAATTATTTTCGGATAATGGTGGATAATTCAAGCAGTGATTTCGATGCGTGGGAGATTATTTTTGTGAGTGAAAGGAGTTTTCGATGAAAGCGGCGGTATTTTACGGTCCGAATCAACCGTTAAAGATAGAGGAAGTCCCCACTCCGGAACCCGCTTTGGGGCAGGTCTTGGTTAAGACGGCCGCCTGCGGTGTATGCCATACAGACTTGCATTATATAGATCACGGAGTGCCGACTTTCAAAAAACCGCCTCTCATCCTCGGTCATGAGCCCTCGGGGACAATAGCCGGTCTGGGGCAGGATGTCAGCGGCTTTAAGGATGGTGATCGAGTATTGGCGCCGGCTGTCCTGACCTGCGGCAATTGCGAATTCTGCCGCACCGGCCGTGAGAACATATGCGCCGCTATGGTGATGTTCGGCAATAATATCGATGGCGCTTATGCCGAATATTTTCTTGCTCCGGCCAAGGATATTTTCCACCTGCCGGACGAAATACCTCTGCATGAAGGTTCCATCATAGCCGACGCTATATCCACTCCTTTTCATGCTATCAAGAATCGGGCACAGGTCAAGCCCGGGGATACAGTTGTTGTTCTTGGCTGCGGCGGCGTCGGTATAAATCTTGTCCAGATGGCGGCTGCAGTCGGAGGATCGGTAATTGCCGTCGATATATCGCCGGAAAAACTCAAGTGGGCGAAGAAATTGGGGGCTGATATTACCATCAACCCATCGGATGATGAGAAATGGACAAAGAGTGTCAAGAAATTGACGGGCGGCGGAGCGGATATCGCCATCGAGGCGATAGGTAATCCATCCACTATTGAGGCGGCGTTCAATACCTTGAGGAGCGGCGGCCGGTTAGTCGTGCTGGGGTATACGCATAAAGACATTTCGCTAAACGCCGGCAAGATCATGTTTCGGGAGATGGAAATAGTGGGATCGCTTGGCTGTCGTCCTGTTGATTATCCAAAATTAATCGAACTTTGCCGTCTGGGTAAGATAAAGGTTAAAGAACTGGTAACAGGCAGATTTCCTCTCGATAAGATAAATGACGCTTTTGACATTTTGAGAAAAGGTGAAGGGCTTCGTTCAATCATAACTTTTTGATTTGAGTGGTTTGGATTAAGTATTTCAAGATGTGAATTACAGGTGGTCTCTTGAATGGTATTTTTGTGGTGAAGTTTTGTTATAGAGGATTAAGGATATGAATTTTGAATTAACGGAAGATCAACTGGCGGTTCAGGAGGTAGCCCGCGGTTTCGCCGAGAAGAAATTGAAACCGAGAGCTGAAGAGTTCGATGCCGAATCGAAAATGGATTTGGGCCTGATAAAGGAGATGGGGGAACTGGGTTTGCTGGGAATCGCCCTGCCGGAAGAGCATGGTGGCGGCGGCATGGATACCGTTTCATATATGATTACGGTGGAGGAACTATCCAGGGGGTGTCCATCTCATGCGGCGGTGCTGGTATTACATAATTCTCTCTATGGAGACCCGATCGTCCGGTTCGGAACTGATGTACAGAAAAAGAAATATCTTCCCGGCGTGTGCAGCGGAGATCAGATCGGGGCGTTTGCGCTATCGGAGCCAGGGGCGGGTTCGGATGCTGCTGCTCTCTCGACTACGTATGTGAAAAAAGATGACGGTTTCGTTATAAATGGCACCAAAACATTCATAACCATGGGCGCCCTGGCGGATAGCGTAATTGTGTTCGCCACATCAAAAAAAGGTTCCGGTCCGAAGGGGATCACGGCATTCATGGTAGATAAGGGGACCGAAGGATTCGGGACCGGTACCATTGAAAAAAAGATGGGATTAAAGGCGTCACCGACAACGGAGATGATTTTTAGTGATTGCTTCATTCCTGAGAAAAATATGCTCGGTAAAGAGGGAAAAGGATTTTATGTCGCTATGTCGACTTTAGACGGTGGTAGGATCAGCGCCGGGGCACTTGCCGTAGGCATCTCCCAGGCTGCCTTCGATATTGCCCTGCAATATTCGAAGGAGCGTGAGCAGTTCGGCAAACCGATATCGGCATTTCAGGCGATCAAGTTTCACCTGGCGGATATGTCGGTCATGATAGAAAACGCCCGGCTTCAGGTCTACCGTGCGGCCTGGCTAAAGGATCAGGGTCGGCCGTATACTCTTCAGTCGGCGCAGGCCAAAGTTTACGCTTCTGAAATATCATCGCAGGTGACACATAAAGCGATTCAGATTCTGGGTGGATACGGATATATGCGGGAATACCATGTCGAGCGGATGTATCGGGATGCCAGAGTCACGGCGTTATTCGAAGGCACATCGGAGATACAGAGGCTTGTTATTGCCAGGCAGCTGCTGAAAGAAAATTGAGAGCTTCTCTACAATGAAGGAGATCACGTTTTACGGGCGAGGTGGTCAGGGGGCTGTAGTCGCCTCCGAGATCCTGGCCGAGGCATATTTTAAAGAGGGATACCATGTACAGAGTTTTCCGTCGTTCGGCGTTGAACGTCGAGGAGCGCCGGTAACTGCATTCCTGCGGATCGACAGGGAATTTATTTACCTGAGATGTATGATATATAAGGCGGATATGGCAATCGTACTATCACCCGACATCGTGAATTCTCCTACCTTCGAACCCTCATTAAAGAATGATGCCGTGATACTGGTGAATTCCAAAGAGAAAATGACGGATTTATCGGAATACCGGTCCTTTTTTGTGGATGCGACCGGAATTGCCCTTGATCACGAGCTGGGATCGAGTGCCCAGCCACTTGTAAACACCGCCCTGCTTGGGGGAGTTGCAAAGATAAGCGGCGACCTGAGCCTGGATAATATGCTAAAGGCGATAGAGGAATTGGTTCCGCAAAAAACCGAGCAGAATATTCAGGCTGCAAGAAAAGCGTACGAATCGGTGGTCGGCTTTGAGTAAATTTGTTGTATTCAAAACCGTCGATGAGATGCCGGAAATGGCGGTCAGCCGTCAATCGATGAGCTGGAATAAGACCGGTTCCTGGCGGTCGTCCACCCCTGTTTTCAAGGACATAATCCCCCCCTGCAATTACAGCTGTCCCGCTGGCGAGGACATCCGCGGCTACATGGAATTGTTGAAAGATAAAAAGATCAAGGAGGCTTTTGATCTTCTGACTATAGCAAATCCTTTTCCCGCCGTCTGCGGCAGGGTTTGCTATCATCCCTGCCAGGCTGATTGCAATCGTCAAGGATTCGATCTTTCGATCCGTATACGTTTGATGGAAAAATTCCTCGGAGACTGGGCGATCGACAACAAAATCTCACTGTCTGTATCAAAAAAAACGTCCAAAAAAATCGCGGTGATCGGGGCAGGGCCGGCGGGCTTGGCAGCGGCCTATTATCTGCGCAGGGAGGGGCTATCGGTAACAATATATGACGAAAACCAACTCCCCGGCGGAATTCTTCATTACGGTATACCGTCTTATCGACTCGATAAGGGCATACTGGCCGACGAACTTTCAAGGATCTTAAAAGGGATAGATCTTAAATCAAATATGCGGTTGGGTGCTGATTTCGATACAGGTCACCTGCTGAAGTATGACGCTATTTTTCTTGCGACAGGTGCGCATCTTTCAAAGAATATGAATATCGAGGGGGAGGATCTACCGGGGGTTGAAGCCGGCCTTGAATTCTTAAGAACGGTTAACTCCGGCTCCGGAATCGACCTGAAAGGAAAAAAGGTCGTTGTTATCGGGGGCGGAAATACCGCCTGCGATGTTGCCCGTACGGCCTACCGTCTGGGCGGCGATGTAAGCCTGGTATACAGGAGAACAGAAAAGGAGATGCCCGCTTTTGCTGAAGAGATTGAAGAACTCAAATCGGAACCGATAAAGACTGAATTTCTTGCCGCGCCGTTAAGAATAGAGAAAAATGGCGATGGGACTCTCAAGATTGTCTTTTCGAGAATGAAACTCGGCGAGCCGGATGAAACCGGGAGGGCCAGACCCGAACCGATAGAGGGATCGGATTTTCGCCTGAAGGCAGATAAGGTATTTTCCGCCACGGGGGAGGATCCGGATCTATCGTTTTTCCCCGAAGTGCGGATAGAAAGAAAGGATATCTTTGATTTTTCGCATGTGGATAAGAGATTGAGCGATAAGCTCTTTGTAGGAGGAGACATTCTACCGAACCCCAGGACAGTGCCTCATGCGGTGGGCTCAGGAAGGCTTGCGGCACTAAAGATCAAAGCATTTTTGGAAGGCGAGATTTTTAAAAAACCGAGCGATATCGTTGAAATTGCGGGCCCGGATGATATAAATACTGTTTATTTTACGCGCATCAATGCGACAAAGTGGGAAAGGAATATTACTATCGATGGTCGGCTTACCGATACGGATGCGGCGGCCAGGGAGGCCAACCGCTGTTTTTCCTGCGGTGTCTGCAACAGTTGTGATAATTGTTACAACTTCTGCCCTGATATGGCGGTTATTAAAACCGAAAGCGGTTATCATGTAAGTCTTGATTATTGCAAAGGATGCGGCATCTGCGCTGAAGAGTGCCCGCGTGGTTCTTTGAAAATGGAGAGTGGACGTTGAAAAAAGTAATCTCCGGAAACGAGGCGGTCTCGGTAGCGTTGAAGCTCTCGCGTGTGCAGGTGATATCCGCCTACCCTATAACCCCACAAACCACTATCGCCGAGAAACTCTCGGAAATCTGTGGCTCTGGAGAACTGGATGCCAGATTCGTCAAGGTCGAATCGGAACATTCGGCCATGGCGACTTTGATCGGGGCGGCGTCGACGGGAGCACGTACTTTTACCGCCACATCCGCGCAGGGACTGGCCCTGATGCATGAGTTACTGTTCTGGGCCTCGGGGGCAAGATTGCCAATAGTGCTGGTCGATGTTAACCGCGCCATGGCCGCCCCGTGGACAATCTGGTGCGACCAGACTGATTCGGTGGCACAACGTGATACCGGCCTCATGCAATTTTACTGCTGGTCCAACCAGGAAATATTAGACAGTGTAATCTGCTCTTTTAAAATTGCCGAGGCGCTTTTGATACCGTGTATGATCTGCTACGATGGCTTTTTCATCTCTCACACTCATGAGGCGGTGGAAATTCCGGACCAGGAAGAAATAGATGAATTCTTACCCCGTAGAGAAGGCGGCAACCTTCTCGATACAAAGGACCCGCAAACTTTTTCGGGTGGTACGTTGCCCAATAATTTCATGGAGTTTCGCTATAAACTCCAGAAATCGTTTGAAGGGGCGCAGGAGGAAATCGATAAAACTTATGATGAATTCGATCGCAAGTTTGCCCGTCGGTATAAAGGCATCGAACCATATTTTGTCGATGATGCCGATTCGGTTCTCATAGCTTCCGGCTCGGCGGCATCGACAGCATTTCATACGGTACGAAACCTGCGCAAAGCGGGGAAGAAAGCGGGACTTTTAAGAATCCGGCAGTTAAGACCATTTCCAGAAGTCGAGCTTCTGTCTTTGTTTAAGCCGGAGGTATCGTATGGCGTGCTGGATCGCAATCTTTCTCCCGGAACAGGCGGTGTCTTTACCCAGGAAATAAGGGCGATCTTAAATCGCAATGGACGTCAAAACAGAGTGTATGAGTTCATAGCCGGATTGGGTGGAAGAGATATAACCGCTGAGAATATTGAGATGATTTTTGACAGGCTGGCGAACGGCGAAATAGATAGATCGGAGATACATTGGATCGGTTTGAAAGATTGATGATTGAGGGAATATACCAGCTGACTTTTATGGAAAGTAATTGAATAGTATGCCGGATTACGAATTTCTGGTAGAAAGCGATTATTGCGGCCATATGGCCTGCCCGGGTTGCGGAGAGAAGATTATATTAAGACACATTCTCGGCTCCCTGGGGCCGGAGACGGTGATTGTATCGCCGGCGGGTTGTGCTGCAGTTACCGATGGTGTCTTTCCGCACTCGGTTTCGCCGGTGCCGTTCCTGCATGTGCCGTTCGGGGCAACGGCCTCGGCGGCGGCGGGCGTTCGTGCCGGTTTGGATATGCTGGGGCGCAGCGACGTGACAGTCCTGGCCTGGGCGGGCGACGGCGCCACATTCGATATCGGTATGGGTCCGTTATCGGCGGTAGCGGAGAGAAATGAAAACATCCTCTACGTTTGTTATGACAATGAAGCCTATATGAATACCGGCGTACAACGCAGCTCGGCAACCCCTTTCGGAAGCTGGACCACAACTACCCCTGAGGGACAATTGAAGAAAGAGCCAAAAAAGAATATCGATTTTATATTGGCATCCCATAAGATACCGTATATCGCCACATGCTCTCCGGCGTTCCTCGATGATTTGAGGTCTAAGATTGTTAAGGCAAAGGAGACGGCCGGATTCAGATTTCTTCATATCTTTTCGCCATGCCCGCCGGGCTGGAAATCCGATCCCAAGGATAGCATTGCAATTTCGCGTCTGGCGGTGGAATCCAATGTCTTTCCGCTTTATGAGATCGAAGATGGATCTCGATACAGAGTGACCCATGAGTCTCAGCGGCTTCCAGTATCAGAATACCTGAAACTCCAGGGTAGATTCAGATATCTTTCTCCAAAGGATACGGAAAAGATACAGGCCGAGGCCGACCGATTCTATGATTTACTCTTGACTCTTCAGGAAGAAGATAAACGATCCAGGATCATATTGGAGGAATAATGGGAAGGAAATTATCGGAGAAAGCTTTGATATATGATTGGAACAAGTGTAAGAGATTCAAATTCCGTCATAAGCGAATCCTTCAACTCGATGATGAAACCTTAAGGGATGGACTGCAGTCGCCATCCATAACGGATCCCGCTATAGAAGAAAAAATTGAACTGCTGGAATTGATGGAGCGGCTTCAAATAAACACCGCGGATATAGGGTTGCCGGGTGCGGGCCCCAGGGCGTGCGCCGATATCACGACCATGGTTAAGCATCTTATAGATAACAAGATGAAAATCACGCCCAACTGTGCGGTGAGGACGGTTAAGCAGGATATCACCCCCCTGATAGAGATTTCGCAGAAAACCGGTTATCCGATCGAGGCATGTACGTTTATCGGATCTTCACCCATCAGGCAATATGCCGAAGATTGGTCGCTGGATACAATGTTGAAACTTACCGAGGAAGCGGTGAGCTACGCCGACGGGAATGGATTGCCGGTGATGTATGTTACCGAGGATACGACCCGTGCCGATCCGAAGACATTAAGAAAACTTTATAGTACTGCCATTGATGCGGGCGCTAAGAGAATTTGCGTTTGCGACACGGTGGGCCATGCCACTCCTATCGGTGTTTATTATCTGATGAAATTTATCCGGGAATTAGTGGATAAGCTGAATCCGAAAGTCAAGATTGACTGGCATGGTCATTCGGATAGAGGCCTTGCGATTCCAAACAGCATGGCGGCCATCGCTCAGGGGGCGGATCGGATTCATGCCACCGGCCTGGGCATAGGTGAAAGAGTCGGGAATACGCCCATGGATATACTGTTGGTCAACCTGAATCTTGAAGGCATATACAATCGAGACTTAAGCGCACTTGCCAGATATTGCGAACTGGTCTCGCGGGCCTGTGGGATTTCGGTGCCAACGAATTATCCAGTGATGGGTAGAGATGCTTTCAGAACTAGCACCGGTGTGCATGCTGCGGCCATCATCAAGGCCCAGAACAAAGGTGACGATTGGCTGGCGGATCGGATCTATTCAGGTGTCCCGGCGAGTATGGTTGGGTTAAGGCAGGTAATCGAAATAGGATTCATGTCGGGGGTTTCGAATATAGTATACTGGCTAAAGGTCAGGGGAATTGAACCCACCAAGCAACTCGTTGATGAAATATTCAGAGCCGCCAAGCAGCATAACAGAGTGTTGACCGAAGAGGAAATTGAGGAGTTGATAAAATTCCAGGCCGGCGAACAAGGGGAAACGCCCCTGGATACGCGTCGTCAGGGGGAAAATGAGATCGAACCGAAAAAGAAGCCTAAAGAGCGTAAGAGAAAAAAAGCTTAGAGCAAGCCAGGTACGATCCTTCTTCTAAGGGATCGCTTAACCTGACGATTCATCCCATGCTCTAAGATAGGCCCGCTGGTTGAAACAGTTCCTTTGATTGAATAATGTAATATCTGCTGGCAATGATTGTACATTCGGTATATTATTGGATAAGTCATCTCCCGGTGATACCCGGATTCGACTGCGGAAGATAGACGATAAGATGGAACGGGGACGATTCTCGTGGAGGAAATATGAAGATTGGATTTATCGGGCTGGGGAAGATGGGAAGCAATATGGTGGAACGGTTGCTTCTACGCGGACACGAAGTGATCGTCTACAACAGATCCCGACCGGCGGTAGATGAAGCGGTAAAAAAGGGAGCCATCGGGGCCTCGTCGCATGCAGATCTCGTCGCCGGCTTACCCGACCGTAAGGTCATATGGCTAATGGTCCCTTCTGGAGCGCCGGTTGATGAAAATATCGCCGAACTTGTGAAATGCGTAAATAGTAATGATATAATAATCGATGGCGGTAATTCCCACTGGAGGGATACTCAAAAGCGATCAAAAGATCTTGCCGAAAAAGGGATCGAGATGATAGACTGCGGCACCAGTGGCGGGATCTGGGGGCTAAAGAATGGGTATTGCCTGATGTATGGCGGGAATAAGGCATCATGCGATTATCTGAAACCGATCTTCGAGGCTCTGGCGCCAGAGAACGGACATCTCTATTGCGGTCCGAGCGGCGCCGGCCATTTCGTTAAGATGGTCCACAACGGTATCGAATACGGTATGATGGAATCCTTCGCCGAAGGTTTTGAGATTATGAAGAAATCTCCGTTCGATATCGACCTTCGGGCCGTAAGCAAGGTCTGGCAGTACGGCAGCGTTGTAAGATCATGGCTGCTGGAACTGGCAGAAAGAGCTTTTGAGGATGATCCCGGTCTTGATAACCTGGAGGCGTACGTTCAGGATAGCGGTGAGGGGCGCTGGACTGTTCAGGCGGCCATGGATTTTGATGTTCCGGCTCCGGTTATCACGCATTCCCTTTTTGCCAGGTTCCAGTCGCGGGATAAAAACTCTTTTGCAATGAGGGTTCTGGCGGCGCTCAGGAACCAATTCGGAGGACACGCGGTAAAGAAAAGGTGAGCAAGCATCTGTTAAGTTAGACGGCAGATCTCGTAACGGCTCTGGAGCTCCATGTAATGCTCTTGCCTTAAAGAGACTGTCTTAGGTGATTGAGGATTGAGCGATGCAAAAACCTGATAACTGCATAATCGTAATATTCGGTGCCAGCGGTGATTTGACTAAGCGGAAGCTGGTTCCGGCGCTGTTTAACCTTTACTGCCAGAATCTGTTGCCGGAGAGATTCGCGGTGCTCGGCGTGGGTCGATCAGGGTATACGGACGATTCTTATCGCGAATTCATGACAGAAAGCATAAGCGAATACTGCAAGGAAAAACCATCGGATGAAAATCACCTGAATTCATTTTGCCGCACTCTCCACTATCAAAGAACGTCTACCAGAGGGTATGAAGAGCTGACTGTATTAAAGAAAAGACTTATCGCAATGAAAGAGGAACTTCAGACAGGCGGTAATCAGATATTTTACTTATCAGTGCCTCCCGGCGCCTACGGGAAGATTGCCCAACAGATCGGTAAACTAAAATTGAACAAGAAATCGGACGGAGTCGGGTGGACGAGGATAGTAGTTGAAAAACCCTTCGGATACGATCTGGAGTCCGCGGGCCAGTTGAACACCGACCTTAAAAGGATTTTCCGGGAAGATCAGATCTATAGGATAGATCATTACCTGGGAAAAGAAACAGTTCAGAACGTCATGGCACTGCGATTCTCCAACGGGATCTTCGAACCTCTGTGGAACAGCAAATATATAGACCGTATCGAGGTGACATCAGCCGAACAAATAGGGATCGAAAATCGCGGTCGCTATTATGATAATGCCGGCGCTCTGCGAGATATGGTACAGAATCATATCTTGCAGGTGGTCGGATTGATTGCCATGGAACCGCCGCCCAGATTTGACGCCGACACCGTCCGGGATGAAACATATAAAGTTTTCCAATCGTTACGACCGCTGAGTTCGGAGGATATTGTTAAGAATATTATACGAGGCCAATATACGGCGTCGACTATCCGGGGGGAGAAAGTTCGGGGCTATCGCCAGGAAAAGAGTGTGGCTGCGGATTCGCGCACTGAAACCTTTGCAGCCATGAAGTTTTTTATCGATAACTGGCGCTGGGGCGGCGTGCCATTTTTTGTCCGTACCGGTAAGCGCCTTCCGACCAGAGTGACGGAAGTGGTGATCAACTTCAAGAAAACGCCTCATTATATGTTCTCCCGCAGCGCCGGCGATATTAACTGTAACAAACTGGTGATCCGCATTCAGCCGGATGAGGGAATACTCTTAAAGATCGGTATGAAGCGGCCTGGCGCAGGCTATCAGATTAAAAATGTCGATATGGACTTTCATTACTCGGATCTTGCCGATACCTATATTCCGGGCGCCTATGAGCGGCTGCTTCTGGATTGCATGCTGGGCGACGCTACTTTGTATGCCAGGGCCGACGCTGTGGAGGCCTGCTGGAAATTTGTTGATCCTATATTGCAGGAATGGCAGAGTAATTCTGACATAAAGGTCTATGGGTATCCCGCCGGCACCTGGGGTCCGAGAGAAGCCAGCGATCTGTTCGACGATCCGAATATCGATTGGCGATACCCGTGCAGGAATCTATCTGATGATGGCATCTACTGTGAACTGTAAAAGAGGTTGTTATGGCATACCAGCCTATTGAAAATTATGGCCTGATCGGAGATATGCATACAGTCGCCCTGGTTGGAATGGACGGATCTATTGACTGGCTTTGTTATCCATACTTTGATTCGCCGAGCGTTTTTGCAGCTATACTCGATGATGAAAAGGGCGGGCGTTTCAAAATATCACCCTCGGTTTCCGATGGAATCACGAAAAAACAATTCTATTGGCCGGATACCAACGTTCTGGCTACCCGCTTTTTTTCTTCCGATGGTGTTGGAGAGATCCTTGATTTCATGCCCCTCAACTCATCCGGGAAAACAGAGAATAGTCGTCCCCTGATTCGCAGAATCTGTGTATTGAGGGGGACCGTTTCTTTTCGAATGGAGTGTACTCCCGCATTCAATTACGCAAGAGATCGACATCAAGTCTCAATCAAGCGCGGGGGAGCTGTTTTCAATTCGAATAATCTGAGCCTGGAATTATCCGCCTCATGCGAGCTAAGACAGACGGATAATGGAGTATCTGCCGAATTCACGCTGAATGAGGGCGAGGTTATTTCATTCGTTCTCCGAGAATTTAAGCCCGAGCCGGATGGTCGTCCCTGTTTTTCAGAAGAGGAGGTTCAACGATTATTCGATGAAACTGTCGATTACTGGCAGCGATGGATTTCAAGATGCACCTATACCGGCCGCTGGCGGGAAATAGTATATAGATCCGCTTTCGTGCTGAAACTGTTGACGTTTGATCCCACGGGCGCTATCGTGGCCTCCCCCACCTGCAGTCTACCTGAAATCATCGGGGGTGGACGCAACTGGGATTACAGGTATACCTGGATTCGTGATGCTGCCTTTACGCTTTACGCTTTGCTACGGATTGGATTCACGGAGGAAGCCGAGAAATTCATGGGCTGGCTTGAAAAACGATGCCAGGAACTCGATTTTGACGGCTCTCTGCAGATCATGTACACAATCAGCGGCGGCCATGAGATAAAGGAAGAAATCCTGGACCATCTGGACGGATATAGGGGTTCCAGGCCTGTCAGAATCGGAAATGCCGCTCATAAACAGTTCCAGCTGGACATCTATGGCGAGTTGATGGATTCAGTATATCTATATAATAAATACGGCGCGCCCATCTCGTATGATCTCTGGACTAAACTCAGGATGGTTGTCGATTGGGTATGCGAGAATTCGAAGCGAAAAGACTATGGGATCTGGGAAATGAGAGGGGAGCCGAAGCATTTTGTCTATTCCAAGCTCATGTGCTGGGTGGCGCTCGACAGGGGTCTAC
>SDBT01005223.1_pt1 | contig 21891 bp, 14 predicted proteins | sample 2277101 | NCBI WGS metagenome assembly SDBT01 (sample SAMN10404973, study PRJNA504765) | marine sediment metagenome | isolation source: marine sediment core GS10_PC15, 103 cmbsf | place: Arctic Ocean: Southern Knipovich Ridge | collected 2010 | reverse complement strand
AGACGTGACTCAGTGATTGCGGTACCAAGTACCAGTTCCTCGGCGGCGCGGCTGTACCAGTTGAGGTATTCAAGGGTCGGGCGTATGACGTGCTCGAGGAGTTGGACCGGATCGAGTCCCAGGTTCGTCATGATTATTCCCCGTCTAGTTTGCTCAGGATGCGGTCGAGCATGCGCTCAATATCCTGAATGTCTTTGGTGGTATGTTCCTGATTAACTTCCGACCTAGCGACACTTGTTTTAATGTCTCCGAGGTCTTTTTCAATGGCAACGATGCGCTGCTCTTGAGAGGCAATGGCGTCTTCGGCGTTGGCCAGGTTTGCCATGTTGGTACCATACCCTACCGCCACTACGGTGAACGCCGCGATGATGGGCCAGTACTTGGTGATCACTGTTTGTGTTCCGTTGGCCATGGTCCAATAGTACCTTATTTAGTCGCCGCGCACAAAGTCGCGTGCTGCCGGGAACGGGGCCACACCCGGGATTAACTTTGGAATAGATTCCGAGAAATTGTCGCTAACTAACTCTCCCACCTTACCTAATGCTGGTCCACTGATGGCCAGGAAGGGTAACTGCCCCCTCTCTTCGGCCTCTGAAAAATCGACGCCAAACTGTGACGGACCCAAGAACCCTGCGCGTTGGGTTATCTCCCACAGATACTCGTCGGCATCCATGCGGTCGGTGCGACCACTGCGCCCCCACAGTTTGTACTGGAGTAGCTCGCGCAGTTCCAGGCCGAGTGCTGCCAGCATAAATACCATGGCGCCGGGCAGCGCGACCTGGTACGCCTTCTGCCATGGCGTGTTGGACGTGCGCACGTTCTGGATGATCTGTTTGTTGATGGTCTCGTTCCACGAGAACATGAATGTCTTGAGGTGGAACAGGAGGAGGAACGCGGGGTTGCTCGCCCACAACGGACGCTGCGAAGCGTTCGGGCGCATGACACTCTCGTCGACGAACTGGATCATCGCGTTCGCGATCTTCTCATCGACGACAGCCGTGGGGGTAGTCGTTATATAACCAGCGGAACCGAATACTCGCTCTCCACCGTCGACCCAATTCTGAACCTCCTCGAAGGTCAGTCCCAACTCGCCCAACTCGTCCATTGCTTTCGTGTCACCCTGCGCGGCTTCGCGCGCACGGGTCTTCATGAAGTCCAGGCCAACGGCCAGTGCCGTAGCACGCGTGAAGTTCGTCCACTTCTCCAAGCCAATCGCTTTGAAGAACTTCTCGTTGATCTGCTTAGCGCGCTCGGGGAACCAGTGGTTGTCAAACTGTTCAGTCAGGATGTGCTGGTTCATGCCGTCCATGACGATGCTCCACGTACGGGCCATCTGGTTCAGCTGTGAGCCATCGGCTTTGTGGATCAGCGAGGATATATTGTCGCGGAACGCCGTGAACGCCAGCTTCGTATCCTTCGCCCTGATGGCCGGTCCCACGATATCGGGAAGCGAAGCCAGCGTAGCGAAGGGAAGGAGAAGCACGTTCAGGAACGTAGCGATCCAGGCAAAGGTTTGGCGGATCGCTGGGTCCAGCTTGTTGCCCTTGTACCTGCCGACCGCAGCGTCTACCGCGTCCAGCATCAAGAAAACTTCGTCGTCTGTCGCGCCCTGCTCTCTGGCCTGCTCCATCAGCTGTGTCATGTCACCAAAGAAGCGCTCGAACTCGGCGCGCTTGATTGACGCATCCGTGTAGCGCTCCATCACTCGCTCAAGGTCACGTACCCGGAACTCGTTGAACCGTGGGTCGTCGAAGATGCGGTCACGGTCTTTCAGGAATCCCTCGTATGGCTTGAAGCCAAACTCTCTGCCCTTCTGGAAGTGGGACTCAGTAGCACCGGCCTGTAGCATGTTGTCGATGATCCACAGCACCTGCTGTTCGTCCTGGACACCGGCCTCGACTATCATGTCGAAGATCTTGTCGCGGTTTACACGGACAAGCTCGGCGTCCCATATGCGCGGGAAGTAGTTGGGGATGACTTCGAACTCGAGTCCGCGGTCCTGCATGTACTGGTTCATCTGGCGCAGGTAGTCAGCTATCTCTGCGGCCAGCGGGTTCTGGTGCACCGCACCGGTCTGTCCGTCGAGTGCTATCAACTCATCTATCGCCGCCTTCTGCTGCTGCTCGTTCGTGTCCTTGAATATGCGCTGTATCTCCTGCCCGAAGATGCCTTCGGCCAGGCGCTTCGCGCCATAGTAAACTGTGTCGTCGCGTGCCTCACCCTTCGGGCGCTGTAGGCGCCGGGCTAGTTCCTGGGCCGCACCAAAATTCATGCTCCTAAGCCTACCGTCCAGCGTCTGCGTGAACTGCGCGTGCAGTGCCAGCATCATATCCCAGGAGCGAACGCCCGCCTGCTTGAGGCCAGGGTGGTTGTCGATGATCTCCTTGAGCTTCGTGAAGGAGACCGCGCTCATCTTGGGCTTGAGCAGGTCGTTCACGTCGAAGTCCGCAGCCCGCAGCGGCACCTGTGCCTCTGGCCCTGAGAGCGCTGCTATCTGATCATCCAGCGCATCGATCTGTCGGTTGACGTCGTCCACCTGCTCATTCAGGCGCACGATGCGCGGGTCCTCTTGGGCCTTATTAGCGATATCAGCCAGTCGGCGCCGACTAAACTCGTCGGTGAACTCCGCTGTCTGTCCAGTCAGGTTGTTAAGTATTTCGCTCGTCTTGTCCACCAGCCGTATCAGTGATTGCATCAGGTCCGACCGCTCCTCGGTGAGTTTGGTGACCTCGCTGGACACCTGCGCATCCCGCGCGTCCTCGAACGCGTCGAGTGAGCCCGGCCTTACCGCGTTCTCCACTCGGAGACTGGGTAACTTAAAGCCTGCGAAGCTAGCAGACCCAGCGCTACTGAACCAAGTAAGGAAGTCATTATGTGATCGGTTGTCTGCTACGACGCCACCCACTGCTTGCATGAATTGCTCGAAGGTCTCAGTGACTCCGTACTGTTGTGTGATCACCGCGAGTATCTTGCGCAGTGACTTGATGACCTCGTCGAAGAAAGACTCAATGGCGGTACGCGGTGGGGCGTTCTTCGCGGCGAAGCCTACGAACTGGTCAGCCATCCACTCCTCGAATGACTTGACCGCGCCAGCAGCTTCCCACTCACGGTTCAGCTTAGCCTTAAGGTCAGTCGGGAGACGGTCGTAGTGCACGAACTCGACCAGGTGACCAATCTCATGCGCCACCACTGCGAATGTGTTGAGCGCTTGGCGCTCGCTGTTCTCGTTGAGCAGGATGCGGTCAGACAAATAGATCACCGCTTCCTTGCCATTGAATATGATGCGGCCGACCGGATCTTCCGCTACGGCCTTCTCAATCTCCGCTGCTATCGGGTGGTCGGCATTGTACATGCCGCCCGCCGTTGTCCTGTCCACCACCGTGATTGGTATTCTATCCAGCCCACCCTGGAATACTAGGTCCTGTATCAGGTCCATGACCCGCAGTTGTACAGCCTCGGGCAACCCACCAAGGGCGACGTTAAGGCCGGGGCCTGCGCGGTGCCAGTTAATAGCGGATTCCGTACGCTGCTGTAGCGACGGGGCACTCAAGGATGCGGCGTTCGCTGCGGACTCTGTGGTCAGCCCTGGTGTCTGCGTTGAGCCCTCTTGCGACAGGTCGGGGTTGTCGAACACTGGCCCCTCGACGTCGACACCTGAGATGCGCTGGCGGTCGAACTCGGTCTCACCCTCTCGCAGCGGCTGCTCAATATCTGCTGTCAGGTCTGCAAATTCAAGGGTGTCAAATTCTGTGAAGTCTGGACGGTTCTCTTCCTTGGCTCGCTCCGCGAACCTGACTCTCGCTGCCTTCAACGCAGCGGTAGCTGCGGCGAGTCGTAGCTGCTCGGAAGATGTCTCGGTGGCGCCCGGTGGCGCACGTGATACAGCGGCCGCGGCCTCTCGGAAGTCGTTATCGAACTGCGCAAGTTCAACCCGGTCAGCGGCCAGCGGATCAAGGTCAGCCTGCGCTGCGGCTCGCGCCTGGGTGATGGTGAGTGAGGTCTCGCCGCCGCGCGACTCGATCAGCGTCTTGCTACTCAAGTCTTTATCTACTATGACGTAGCCCTGGTCAAGCATGCGAGCTAGTATGGTGTCGAGTCCCTGCACCGCACGGGCGACTGCGTCCTCGCGGACCTCTACGTCGCCGCGCTCGGCTATGTCTGCACCGGTGAGTGCCAGTGAAGGTAGGTCCAGCTGTGTCTCGACGAAGCCTGACTTGTTGGCCGTGCTGGGCTTCGCGTCCGGCTTGATAACTTTGATGCGCCGCGCGGGATCAGGGTTGGCGCGAGCGGATGCGGTTGACGTACGTATACCGTCAATGAATCGTAGCTGGTCGAACAACTCCTCGGCCGCACCAACTTCGTTCACTGCAATGACGAATCCGTCTGTGCCGACTACGTTCCCACTTATATCCTTGGTCTCGTTCGGTACCACTTCGATAAGGCCCGGAGCCACAGTACCCTTGAGTGTTTGTGTAACAGAATCGATAGCTTTTTGAGCGGCGGCCACAGTAGCGAAAGGAATAACACTATCGCCCCGCTGCCTAAAAGTACTAGAAACAGTAGTAGTCTTGCCAGTTTTCCTATTAGTAACAGTTCTCTTGACCGTCCTAGACTGACCAAACACCGCGCGCTGCGTGTCTTGAACAAAGATACCCTCTTGCGCCAGAGTCTCGTCAAGGAACGCAGACTCCTCGATGAAGGCATTATCCTCATCGCCATAATCCGCTGTTCGAATTTTATCTTCAAAGCTTGTCTCTGCTTCTGCGGCAGCTGGTTTGATCCGCTGCTCGGTCCAGTCAAGTATAACATTCTTGACCTCGACTAGCTGTGCTGCCACGAACGCTGCCCGCTCCGCGGCCGGGAGTTTCGCGGCCTGCTCCTGCACTTCCTCAATGATTTGGTTCACGTTGTCAGCCAGTTCCTGGAACTCAGGTCCAACACTCGTGCGAATCTGCTCGTCTATGAAGTCAGCCACGTCCTCAATAGAAGCTATGTCGACCCCATCGCCAGCGACCTCTCTCGCCTGGTCCAGTCCAGCCTGCGCAGCGACGCGCACGCCAGCGAGTAGGGGGGCGACTGTGTCGATCATGAACTTGGCACCGGCGTCGCGCAGTTCCTGGATACCCGGCAGCAGTGACTCAGCCGCCTTCCTACCCTTGGGGGCAACGATCCGCTCGGCGTTGCCAGTGACAAACTGGCGCATGCGCTCGGTACCCTTCCGTACGTTGAGGTTATGGGTCACGGTATCGCGTGCGGCGGTCACGCTACCAGACACGCTACCAGTTATGGTACCAATCAGGGCACCGGCCGCAGCTGAGTCGGCTATGCGAAGCAGGTTCTCGGGGGAGGTAATGTCGAAGGTCGGGTCATGGAACGCGCGCGCGGTCAGCGCGATCAGTTCCTGCGCTGCCTCGGTAGAGCCTTCGAGCAGGTTCTGCTGGCCAGTGGCCTCAGCAATGTTCCGGACCCAGCCCTTGGCTACCCTCGGTGCAACCCCAGGGAAAAATCGTTTCAGTATGGACCCGGCCAGCACGCCTTCCAGTGCGCCAGCGGCGGTACCGAATGTGAGTGCGGTTGCTGCGACACTTGGTCCAGAGAAGCCAGCCTCGACCAGTTCGTTCTGGATGCCAGCGGTCTCCAGCGCTGACGCCAGCGGGATGACAGCTGTAGCCGCGCCCCTGACCATGGCCTTGTTCATCAGTCCCTGCTGTATCGGATCGTTGAGCATCTTGACCATACTCTGCCTGATCTGTCGCTCGGTGATCCTCTCACCTGTGACGAACGCCTGCTTGCGCATGTGTGCTGTGGCCGCGTCGCGGACCCGCTTACGTATACTGTTGGCCGCGGCCTTGCGCGCAATGGTTGCGCCGATGCCGCCAGCGGTCAGCATGGAAGCAAGCGTCAACGACTGACTGCCTGCCACACCCGCGGCCCACAGGAAGAAGTCACCTGCGTTCTCTATGTTGGATATGCTACCTACCGCAGCCTCGACACCTTGTAGGCGCTCGTCGGTCCCTTCCAGCCCCTCCTTAGCAAACCCACGCAGTTCGTCGGAGTCAAAGGACTCACCGATGACGCTGGCCAGGCCAAAGAATGTTTCCTGGAACTGAGTTACGTTGCGGCTGGCTCCCTTCTCGAACTCTGCCCCTAGCCCCTGTGGTTCTAACTGCTCGGTACGTCCGGGTAGGAATTGTGATATATCAGCACGCTGGTCTGGAGTTCCCTCAACGGGGGCACCCGGCTGGGCGCCTACGAACTCTGAAATATCAGCGCGGGGGGTACGCTTCTTATTGAAGCTAGAGATATCAGCGCGCGGCGGCTCGGCACCGGCACCAACGAACCCGCTTATGTCAACGCGCTCGACCATGGGTTATCGTCCCTGTTCTAATCTTAGGCGGTCTTCTACTGCTGAGCGGAATGCCGCTTCATCTAGTTGCGCGTCAGCCTGATCTTGCGCGTTACCTGATCGCAGGTATTGGTCGCGTATACCCTGGAGGTCAATCCCCGATGTCAGTTGGAAATTCTGACCCTCAAGCAAATCGAACTCCTTAACTATACGCATCATTTCTGGTGAGCCCGGCTTTATATTCTTAAACAATGCAGCGGTGCTCTTACGCCCGGAAAGGAATTTCCATTGAGTAAGAATTGAATTGGCGTAGTCACTCTTTGCATCTTCGAACTGTGTATACACCATCCACATTAGCTGCAAGTCATCGCGTTCAATATTGCCAAGCTTGGACAGATCGATGCTCTCCCCGTCTAAGCCAAACATCGCGCCGCCATGCTGTTGAAGGAACAAGTGGAATCCCCACTCTCTGCGCGCCGCGTCTTCGAGCACGTACCTTTCTGCTTCCTTGGGATCGGGTATGTGAGCCCGGGAAAACTCTTTAACTAATTCTGATTGCTGAACTCCCAAAACAGATTTATCAGCAGCACCTTGCGCGCGGGTGTTGATTACCATCAGTTGGCCATCTTCCGAATGGCGTGCAACCTGCCCATTACCCAAGTTCATGAAGCTGAACTTCGTGGGCGTGCCTTTGAATGCTTTGCCTGACATCACGTCAAGGTACTGTTCGCTTGTCATGAGTCCGTTGCCCAGCATAAAGGCAAACGCCGAATGCTGTTTCTTAGTCATGGTGCGCTGCCCGCCACGGAGGTCGTTGACCGCACGCGTAGCCACGGTGTTGTTCACTTTGAACGCCTCATCCGTATACGCGCGTCCGGGCGCGGGGGTCTCTAACGTAGCAGCCGCTGTGTTCTGTGTGAAATCGCTGTTACCGACTGGGATGTTCTCACCCTCGATGCTCCTGTCCAGGTCCTGTAGGTGGCCTTCGCGCACCCTATCAGTGTTGTCGTGTGCGGACATTGCCGCTCGGTTGGCCTGCGCTATCTCGGGATTGTTCTTGTCGATACCTGTGCCCTGCTCCAGCCCTTGCGCCATCGCTTCGGCATTGGCAGTAGCGTGAGCCACGGCAATCGCGCCCCGCTGCTCCCAAAAGATCCTATCCATTTCTCGGGCTACGTTGGGGTTCTCTCTCATGATCCGCGGGCGCGTGCGTGAGTATGTGTCCAGTTCACCGACTGGGTCCAGCCTGATGCGCTTCCGCATCGCTGCCCCTTGCGGGTCATCAATATCGACGGTGGATGAATACTGTGCAACAGCATCCCTGTTGAGTTCTTGCTGCAAGCGTGCCTGCTCAAGCACGTCCTGTCTGTCACCGGTCTCGCCGGTAATGAGCTTCTGCTGATCCGCTCGGAACTGCTCAGCAAATATCGCGCCTTGTTCCTTGGCCGCTTCCCACTCCTCAGCGGTGGCCAGCCCTTCGGGCACTTCACGCTTCGTGGCTCCAAAGCTCCCGCTCGGTACGAACGGGGTAAGGGGGTCACCCTCGCCTGATGGCACGTCCAGATTACCGCTGACAAAATCTTCGGTGAGCATGTCGTCCAAGTGCGCCAGGCCCTCTTCTCTGATACCTGAGCCCTGCGGCCCAATCTCTCTCGCCGTGTCCAACTCAGCTTGCGGGGTATTAAGTACCGGCTCACCAGTTTCATCCACTGAGAACTGACTGGGTTGCTGCGCACCCGGGTCACCCTGTGACTGAGTCGCTTGGTTACTTTGATCTGCGACACCCTGTAACCCAGCGTCGCGCGCTTGGGCCGCGGCTGCGCGGTCACCATCTTCTTGCTGAAACGCGCCTTGAATTTCTCGGCCAGCCTCTTCTATACGTAACTCTTTACGCGACTGTGCGCCAGCCGCTGTGGTAGCTGGATCAAGGTGTCGAATCGATTCAAACTCTAGCTTCTCATCTTCGGTCAGGTCACCTCTCAGCGACCTCTGACCAAGCTCGGCGGCCCTGTTGGTGTCTCTGAAACGCTTTGCGTTGGTCCGGAACGCTTCCGTGCGCTCACCGGCGGCGACCTGGTCCAAGCGTAAGCGCTGGTCCTGTCGTTCAGCGGTGCGTTCGTTCAGCTTCTGCTGTTTTCTACGCGCTACAATTTGGTCTCCAACTTGGAAACCTGATACAAATCCTGTTGCAAAACTACCCATTACGCTGCTGCACTCGTCACTATTGACTTAACTATGGGTGCCACCAACGGCCCCACGACTGGAATAAAGTTTGCAGCGATACCTGCTATGGCACCGATACCGCCCGCCTTCTTCTTGGCGAACGCTGCCTTCGCTTTCTCAAAATCTATATTACGCGTAGTTGCATCCACAGCCAAATCACCTCTGCCTTGGCCCAACTGAGATTCCGTGATACCGCGTAATCCAGCCGCTGCGCCCTGCGCAATGGCACCTGCCTCGGCCTGCTTCTCTATGACCTCTTCTTGCGTACGAGTAGCCGTGCCCAATAGCTGATCACGGATCGTACCTGACGACGTCTTTGAACCACTGACTCCCCGCTCAAACGGATTGATGACGGTGTCATCCGCAAGTCCACTCAGCGCTGATACTTCCTTTAGTGTCATAGCGTAAAGCCTGGTAATGTTGGCCCTTGTTGCGCCTTACCTGGTTTTTGTATGCTACCCGGCGGCAAGTTATCAAACTGCCCCGGTGGTTTCTTCTTGAACAAGTCAAAGATACCATCGCCGTCCTTCGGACTTATGGCACCGGCCACCGCCCCTGTAAGCGCGCCTAATTGCTCTGACCGAATATCACTCTTGGTGTTTGCAGTGATCTCTTGCTGTGTGGTGAGTGCGTCTTGAAGATTACCGGCTTGCGACAGTTGCCGTAGCCCCTGCCCCCTGCGCCGCATAGCACCGCCGGTAGAGGCTATACGATCTTGCAATAGACGTTGATCGAACTCGGTATTGGTTGCATTGACTACACCGGACAAACCTTTTGCCCGGCGTATTGCATTCTCAGTGATGTCATTGGCGCCGACAGCCTGCCCCTTCTGAGCAAACTGCGCGTCAGCAGCTTTTGCTTGGACTAACGCCCGCCGGTCAGACGTACGTCCACCCGCCAGGTCACGCAACCCAGCGTCTGCTATTCCAGTAAATTCTGCGCGCTCGGCGTCTAGTGCACCCAGCGCGCCGCTTAACTTACTAAATCCAGCTGCCCGTTGACGAAGTTTAGGTTTGCTGCCGAAAAAGCCCATTGGTCCTCCAGGTGTGACCTACCAGTGTACCTTATTTCTCGGCCGGTGGGTCAAGTAAATCATATACGGAGCCGACAACTGCCGGGCCGTAGATGGCGCCAATGAGTTCTTTCAGAAGCACAACGTCCTTGGCTTCAAGGTCGAGTGCCTCGTCCTTGGTGCTGATACGCCTGAGCATCTGATAAATCTCATACTTCTGGTCGCCCGTCTTGTATTTGGCCGGGTCAGCCGAGAGGCAGGCAATCTCGAGAGCCTTCCTGACGGTCATGTCCTGGAGGTCGCCCTCGGGGCCGGTTTCTTTCATGTCCTCGCCATCGTACTTGATAAGCGTGTCTGCAAGAGTGATTTTCATCTTCTTAGTTCCTGTGTGATTTCAGAGTGATAGGAGTCGTGATTATATACCATGTCCGGAGTAGGGTCTACGGCCTGGGTTTAGGATGGTCCCATTTTCTGGATGCGTATCCAAGACCCAAGATACATGCTTGTCAAATTACCTGCCTCGGTGGTAGATTGTGACCACTGAAAATCCACGGTCCCAGCCATTGTGGCGTGAGTTTTGAAGAATCCGCTTATCTCTACGGCCATAATTTCATCGCCAGTAAGCAAATTGATAAAATTCGAAGACGTCGCGAGGCCGCTGTCGTCTACAGGGGCACCGTTAGCTGTCGATCCCCTTGCAGAATGTTTAATGCGGCTATCCACGAACGTTTGTGTAGGGTCAAACCTGAAAAGAACATCGGCCGTAGTAAGGGGATTTGAGATCAAAAGGTAACCTACGAAACTGTACATAGTGGCAGCGTCTATCGTGAACCCCACCATATGCTCATCATCGGTGAGGGTGTTATTCGCTCGGGTGTTAGTTGCAGTCTTAAACTTAGTTTCAAAGCCTAAGTTCACAAGTGCGGTTATCGCGTCGCTAGCCCCGGTGCCACCCTCTGCAATCGGGAGGTCGCCGGTCACGTCTGTGGTCAGGTCAATCAGACCAAGTGTAATTGCTTGGGTGGAGATTGTAAGATAGTCAGGCGTGCCCACCAGGGTCACGTCCGTTGAGTTGTCCGTGCCCGCGACGTCCACGACTAGGTTCGTACGGGCGTCGCCCGCGCTGCTCGCGGCGGTACCGCCGTCTGCGATTGCTAAGTCAGTAGTCAAGGTCAATGATGCTGCAAACAGTGCGCCGGTGTTAGAGTTGAACGTCAAGGTAGTAGCGGCAGTCTTCGGTCCCAGGTCGCCGGTCGCACCAGTTACGAACAGTGGAAAACATGTGGTGTCGGTAGTCTCGTCGGCAACCGTAAATTGGAGAGGAGTTCCACCGGTCAGGTCAGACGTGGTGAGCGCGCGCTCAAAGCCGCCGCCCGTCAACTGGTTGTCGACCTCAAAGCCGCCGCTCAACACTGCAAGCGTGCGCGCCGTCTCTATTGCGTTATGGAACAGTTTAACGTCGGCGTCAACTACGGCCTGGATCGCCAGTTCGTCGCTGGTACCCATGGTTATGTCGACGCCGGTGTCGCCGTGCAGGGTGGTAAGTGCATCCCCATCTATGGTCAGCCCTACGACTTCAGCGGAAGCGGCATCTGTAACAGTTAATATAAGGTGCCCGCTATCAATCTGGTTCTTAAGTTGTAGCGCGTCATCGCCAGCTGTGTGACCAAGTAGCGCGCGGACTGTGTCGTCCTGGTGTGACAGCGCAAGCTCGCGGACCTCGGTGTCGGTGCTCGTGTCACTCTTGACGGCCACGCGGCCAGTGGCCTCAGTATGTAAACGCAAAATACCAGCGTACATCATTTGTATGCTGCCGTTGGCGAATATCTCAAGAGCATGCTCGGCTGGACCGGGATCGCTGAATCCATCAACGGTGAAGCGGAAACGATCATCGGCAACGAAGGTAAATAAACCATCGGGATCAGCACTTAGCATTGTTTGCTGGGTTGACGCCGCGTTATTCAAAATAAATTGGAGGCTCCCGCTGTCAATCTCATTGCGAAACACTATGTTGCCGCCTGAACTCTGCCCCCAAGAACCACGCGAGGTTCCATCGGCGTGTACAAGCTCTATACCACGAAATTCAGCGTCTGTGTCCCCATCACTGTGAACAAATAAACGACCAGCGCTTTGCGTGGAGACACGCTTGAACTGACCTGACTGCGTGTAGTACCACTCAGTCGGGCCAGCGTTATCAATCCGCCCAATGGTAACGGCCTCTTCAACACTACCTAGAAGGAAGGTTTGTCCCTCACCACCAATTTGCGTTGCGCCGCCAGGGATCAGTCTGATCATTGTCTCGGTGGTTGGACCGGCAGAAGTATTCTGGATGAAAGTCCAGCCACCTATGTTTGAGTTCGTAAGGTACAGGTCGTCGTTGGTCATCGTATTACCAAGTTCCCACTGCACCGTGCCATCTTGGAACGCGCCTACTAACTTTCGGACTTCGGTCTCGGTGCTGGTGTCACTGAATAGGGTCAACACGCCGCTCGGGTCTGCCTGCACGCGCTTGATAGTTCCTGAGTACATCGTGCTGTTGCGTGCCTCGATGTCCTGGCCCAGCTGTACATAGAAGCGCCCATCTGCACCGCCGCCAACTTCTTTCTCCTTCACGATACCAATAGGCACAACGAACTGCGTTGCGTCGACTGGCCTGGTAGCTGTGAGCAGCCCGGGTGTTATGGGTGACAGGTACAACTGGTCGGCGTTAGTGAACGCGTTGGTGTCGAAGTCTAACGTGCCCTGTCGTATAACCCATCCGGGTTGTCCGATACCACCGCCATCGACAGTCATGTCGTGCCTGGCCAGGCCAAGGACTTTAGAAGTTGCGACCGCGTCAGCTTGCGCCAGATCAACTGTCATAACTCCACCAGCCTCACCGGTGACGTATACCGCCTGCCCCTTATTGATCTGTGCGCCACTGTCGTTGAAAACACGGACAACAATATCCTGGCCCATCGCTACTTGGACCTGTCCTATTGACTGGTCAGTCTCGTATGCAAATGATTCTAGATAGCTATCATAATAGACTCTGCCCTCAGTCCAAGGTGACGGGGGTGTAGCCTGCGGAATGAAATCAATATGAGTGATGTCAGCCAGCAGTTCTCTATTCTCCCACTTGCCAGTTCCAGCTATGTATTTAGCAACTTGTTGGTCTGTCGGGGCAACGATAGTTGTGTCGGTGAGTTCCGCGAAAGACTGTAACGCCCCTGACACGGCGCTCCGCGCGGCAGTTGTGACTGCCTTAGCCTGCTCAGAGGATGAGCCAATCTCTGCGCGCCGGTTCTTGACCACGATGTCAGCTATGCCAGCATCTTTTAAGTCCTGTGCGGTGACGAAGCGTTGTTCGGGCTGACCGCGGTTGCCGTCGCCCTGCTCAACAAACTCAGCTAGTACGCCCAGGAACTGTTGCAGTTCCGACATTTCCGGGTCTTGGAACTGCGGGACCTGTAGGCCGGGACGCAAGCGTGACTTGAATCCGGGGTTTGGATTGAATCGTTTGAATGGCCCGGCCATGATTAACCGTCACCAAGTTCCGCAGCTGTCTCCGCAACCATGACCGACCGTATTGCGTCGTCATGTGTTATTTCAAGCTCTACGTAATCGCCAAGAAAGCCGCCAGGCAACCTAAACATCTCGTCGTCATTCACTGTGATAGTGGCCTCGAGCGTGCCTTCGTTGTATAGCCTAAAGGTCAGCGGATAACTGTCTGCAATGATGCGTGCTACACCTAGATTGTACGGGTAGTCTGCGCGCAGCTGCCCTGACTTCCACGTCATTGTCTGCTGTGTAGCGGTGTCACCATCCCACTTTGAGATTGCGGCCGAACCTGTTACAGCTTGGCCAACCCCAACCTCGACCCAGTCTTTGCCGAAGTCGGCGTCAGTGGCTGCTGTCCAACTGATGCCATCAGCGGAGAATATAGCTTCTTCATCCACAAGCACGGTGTCGCCAACAGCAATGAACTGAGAATTTACCGTATCATATTTAACACTATTTAGTCGCAAGGTGCCATTCCCCGGATTAGTCCGAAGGGTCCACGTGCCGGAAAGAGCAGTGGGGCTTGACATGATAAAGTTAGTAGGACCTTGACCCACAGCCACAAATAAATTCAACGTGTCTGACCACCCAATACCAAGCTGGATACCGTTAAACGGTGATCCTTGTGACACAAGTGTCTCACCATCGGTGGTAGTGAATATCTCGCCGCCGCCCGCGCTGCTCATCAAGGCCCAGTATCCAAGACTGCTAGAGTATGCAGCATCTACAATGTTGGTAGTGCTCAATTGTTGGACCATCGTTGAGGTCCAAGTCTTGCCGTTCACGCTAGTCCAAAGATTCTGCAAACTATTGTCGTCATATGCAATATACAGAGGGTTATCAGCATCCTCGTTAAAACTTAAAGTCTGAACGCGTGTTGCGGTGCTGGATGGGAAACGAGTCCATGTTAAGCCGTCCGCGGACCACGCGAAGTCATGGTTACCGCCAGCCGTACTGGTACCAGCCAGCACAAAGATGTTATGCACGGTCGACCACAGGAGAGTTTCGACTAAAAAGGAAATGCCGTCGATGGAGCCTTGTGTCCACACGAGGCCATCTGATGATGTGAAGACGTTGCCAGTAGCGTTATCGCGCGCGACGGCAACCCAAATACACTCAACGGGCGACCACGCGATGCCAGTGAAGTTCTTATCGATGACAGTAGCTTGGACCCAGTTAACGCCGTCATCTATCGAACTCATGATACAGTTCGTGCCCGTCCCATCAGCGACAGCGACATAGTGATCGCTAAGAGTGGGCTTGGGAATAATGTAGAGGTCATCGTTCTCGGCGTCCACATAGCTCGCACTTGATGTCTCCTCAGCCGTTGAGAGGCCAATAGAGTCATCGAACGGATCGAAGATGATGCTCCCGGTATTGTGGAAACCGAAATACCGGCCGTCGTGCCAGTTCCCGTCAATCGTGGTCGGGTCCAGTAAGTTGTTCCAGTCCCTCTTTGTAAAGAAGTTTTCCGTGATCACTTCGAAACCGCCCGCACCGATTCGTACCAGCCCGTCCGGAGACGCGTAGATCACTGAGTCCTTAGTGTTTACAATGCTCTTCTTTGAGCTACACGATTGCGCGAACTCGAAGTGACGAAGTGACATAGCGCGCGGGTGGTTACCCACCACCATGTAAGGTGTCCCGGTGGTCAGCACCAGGAGACCCTGCGGCAAGACACCGAGTCCGATAATGTCGAAGTCCACTGCAACCTCATACTCTACGGGCCACGCGTGCGGGAAGTAAGGCTCGCTGAACTGTACGTCCTTGCCAGTGAAGCCCGCGAGCACACCGTTCGGCAGCGCGATCATGCCTTCCATGTTGGCGTCAGGCGGGTCCCAAGACGTGGTCTGTAAGACCTCGCCCAGGTTTATATCGCTGATCTGGTCCAAGTACGGCGCTGTGGGATAAGCCACTTCGGCCACGAACTGGAACTCGGACTCGCTGGACCCGGTGTTCGCCCGGTAAATCCGGACGTTTGAAATAGTTTTGTTGGTTGACGGTGCGTTGTTTGTCATGGTGACCGTGACATCACCATCAGTTGGGATGGTTACAATGGCGCTCGGGTCACTCGGTGGGCCTTCCTCGCCCAGGTCTGAGACCCAGGTGTACACGTAGACTCGGGACTCAACGTCGGTCACGATCTCATTGTACGGCACACCCCCGCGCTCGGTGATCGTCCAGCCGAAGGAGCCTTCCATTGGCCACCATGTAACTGCGGCTGAGCCGAGTATATGCCACCAGGCGTCGACAAACGCGTGTCCTTTGAAACCGTTGTTGGTGTAGAAGTCGTCTTGTCCTTGCACTTGCACGTTTGTAGGCCATGTACCTACTGCGGGGTCAATGCCCACGCTGTCAGACTGCCCGCCATAGAACTCGCCATCGCCTGGATGGGCCGCCTGCGGCAGTCCACCGTTGCCCCATAAGCCGTTACCAATAGTAAATCTAATTGAGTCGGTGACAGATGACACACGGATCACGTCGTCGACCAGCAAGTTGTGCACCGCGGTCATAGTCAACCGTATACCGTTCGGAATATAAAAACGGAAGTATCCGTCGAAGAGTCCGGATGAGGAATCAGAAAACTTATTGTGCCCGCCGGATGAGTTGTCAGCAACTCGGTCGCTGCCCTGCCATATGAACAGTCCGCCATTAGCATCGTTCACGGTGACCTCATCTGTCTGTGGCACAGTCAGAACTTGAAGTTCGGTACCAATATTTACATCGAAAGCGAATGTATGTTCGATGGGAGTTCCGGATGCGTTGTAGAATCCGAAGTCGTCACCAAATACCCACGAGTTCATAAGGTATGGTTCGCGCCCGGGTTGTTCCATAGCGAAGTCACATTTGAGCACGTTGGTAAGGATACCCGTTAGACCACCCCCCGTAGTATCGCCAGCCGGGGTGCTGGCCGTGCTAGTACACGTTCCTGTCAATGCCTCTGCGGCCACTGAGTCACCGACTAGCGTTGGCGCAACTGTAGGTGCCGCATGACCTAACACTCGGAAGTCATCAGGCTCTTGACCGCCACCGGTAGCGATTCCTACATAAGTCATGCGCGGTGTGGCCTGTGCCGTGCCGGTATAGAAGGTACGCTCCAGGGGATCGTCCAGTAGCGGGCCGCGAGCCAGGTCCACGTCGTCCTGAAACTCAAACCAGACCGGAGTGCCGCCGTTACGAAACCGGTAGATGGTCTCGACGTCGTCGTTACCTGACGTGGTCAGCTGGTCAAGCAGCGGTTCGTTCCATGGTTCCAGAGCGCCAGAGCCAAGGCGCACGTTCTGCATGGTCTGTGCTTGCGGGTGACCTATCAGCCGGGGTGACAGTCGTGGGCGGATGCCCTGAAAGAAATCGTACTTGAAGTTTGCCATGGCAGCTTACTGCCCGTAGTCATCGTTTACGCGACGCGTCCTGCGCTGCGCGGAGCCACTAATGCCCAAACCTCCGTATCGGACTCGACGCCGAGGGCGACCGAAGTCAGCGCCAGCGCGGCCTTTGGCAATCTTAATATCGTCCTCGAATATCTGCCCGTAGCTACCCGCCAGCTGGAGGTTAGTCCAGTCCTTGCCGGGGATTTTCATCAGCTTGGCTAGCGCGCCGTGTGCCCAATCCTCGGAATACTCAAGCGCGAGTTCCTCCGGGACGCCGGTGCGCCCATCAGCGGCCGCGGTCGGCAGCGTTGGCACAACGGCCAGGCGAAGCTCCGCGGCGTTTGTGACGGTCGTGGTCGTGGTTGGGTACATCAGAAACTCACCTGGCGCTGATACCGTCCAGTAGTCAGGTTGCTGTCCAGCGGTCTCCCGCTGCTCCCAGTCACCATCCAACTCATCCAGTTCCTGCCGGGTCTTGAAGGGTATCAGGGCGCCGTTGTTCCACTTGACCTGGACCGGCTGCACGATAACCGTGTTGGCCGGGACCGCTGAGGTCGCGTCCGGGAAGTCGTCTGTGAAGGTCCACGTGACCAGGCCAGCCTGAACCTGCCAGCCGTGGCTGCGCCGCAGGTGCTCGCGCACAGCGGCCGCGTACATCATGAATAGGGTCGGCTCCGGGACTCCGGGGAGTTCCGTGCGCACCTGCCAAAAAAGGTCTCTGTAGCTTACTTCTGCCATTATGGTCCTCGGGGTGGCCTACTCTGACGTGGCCCCACTCGCTCCTCTTGCTGCGGCTGGAGACCCAGCACACTGCGGAAATTGTCAAGTAATTCCTTCCGGGCGTCGGTCCCGGCACCGTACCGCCCGTCACGCGATAGGCAGCGATATAGTACGTATTCTACCATAGCGTTCTGGTACTGGTCATCTAATGCGAAAGTATCTCCCAGCGCCGTGAGGTCGGCTGGCAGCTGCGCATAGACCAGCAGGATACTGAAGTTGTCCCCGCCCAGTGGCGGATACAGGTAATAAACTGTGGGCTCGCGAGGGTCGTGCATGTAATGCTCGAAGTATACGTCCGTGTGTATATCTTCGAAGTTCGGGACGTTCGGCCACTCGCGTATTGTCATCATGGCCCACTGCTGAAAAGCGCCTTCCATGGCGTCAATATCCATACGGCGTATGATTGGTCCACGCTCTGTATTGGTGAGGTCCCAATTAGCCGCTACCTTGATGAATTTGATTCCATCAGACGGGATGGTGAAACGCATCTGGTTGTCGAAAGTAATACTGACTATAGCTTCTATGACGTTTGCCTCGGGTAACAGAGTCACTATTTCACGCTGCCCCGCGTTGACGAAGTCCAACATGTCTGCGTCACTGAAACGAAAGTTCGTAGTGACTTCGTCATTCAGTTCGCCGCGAACTTCGTCGACTATGTTCTGTGCTGTGCTCACTGTCCGTCACCTGTTGGGGGCGCGCTAAGCTGGTTCTCCGGGCTCACACGCGCCGTGGCCTCAATCTCCATACCCAGTGCGGTACGGAAGTCATTCCACAGCGTCGTGCGTAGTGTCCTACCGCCGCCGTGCCGCCCGTCTTTGCGCAGAGCGCGGTACGTCACATATATGATCATCGCGTTCTGATATTGATCGTCCAGAGCAAATGTGCTGGCCAGCGAGGCAAGGTCGGACGGGAGGTCTACATAGACCACGGAGAGGCCGCCGACGCTCCCGCTGGGCGGTGGGGGCGGCCAGATATAGAATACTTTTGGCTCGCGAGGATCGTGCATGTAATGCTCGAATCGTAGGTTTCCGGAGCCAATGATGTCGGGCACGGTGGGTACGCGCGGCTGTTCGACTTGCGTATAGCTCCACTCAGGGAACAGCGTATTCATGGCGTCCAGTTCGACTTCGCGCATCACGCCCGCGCCGACAGGCATTTCATTGATGCTGTCTTCAGCGAAGCACTTGACGAACTTTATGCCACCGGCGGGGAGCGTACGGCGCGAGTCATCGCCAGCGCTGACTGATCCGGAGGTAACAATGATGTTCGACTCAGGAACGAAGTGAACGATCTGCCGTTGCCCGGCATTAACATACCGAAGCATTTCAGCGTCAGACCAGCGTAGGTTGAGCGTGTCCTCGTCGTTTATTTGGGCGCGGACCTCGTCAACTATATTCTGCCCTGTGCTCACTCGCTATCTCCTGATAGTCAATAATCCTCTATCGGGTTTATGCGCTCAAGCATATCCGCGACACTACCGCCAGATTCGTCACCCTCAAGGTGCGGTTCCGGCAGGGGCTCAGGCGTCGGTTCTTCTGATTTGACGTCCTGCAATCCCAAGAACACATCATAAACGATTTCGCGGTCCAAGGGAACATGAACGCTGACACCAGCGTCTGACAGTTCCTGGTCCAGAAACGCTCTCACAGCGACGAGTTTGGGTACGTTATCGATGGTGAATGCGGACTTATCGCCAAGCAGCATGACCTTGCGGACAGCTTCGGTAATATACTTGGTCGGGTCAGTAACGGCCTCTTCGTCTTTGTCGTTCGCATGCTCCACGGATTCTATCGCCTCGATCATGGCGCCAGCCATTTCGGGGTTATAGTCCACGACTCCGTTTTTGGCTGCTAGTTCAAATAGCTGCCAGGGAATCCATATTGGTTCCCTCGCCGGGATAATGGCGCTATGGCCGAGAGTGCCGTTGAGAAATGTTTCAGTCAAACAAAAGACTTGTTTGCGAGGTTTCTTGTAGTCCGGGTGTTTCCGGATATCTAGTAACGATGGGGATGGCATGGTAGTGCTCCTATTTTCTTATCATTAAAGGTGGTGGTAGAAAACCCCCAGCCCGTAAGCTGGGGGAGGGCCTACCACCGTAAATTGTTACCCTTTTAGGTCTCGACAGTTAGCCGATCTGGTCGTTGCCGCGTCCGACAGTGATGTAGTCCGCAACAAGCCGAAGCTCGCCAGCAGTCAAAACATCATCAGCAGCAGCTGATAACAACGTGAACGTCATAACATGGGCAGCGGTCTGTAGAATACCGAGAACAGCTATGAACTGGTCCACGGTTCCTTCATCGCCGTCAATGCTTACGCCAGAAACGTACTCGTCCCGATCCAGGGGTAAAAGAATCCCCACGTCAGCGGTATAAGTATCGTCATCGTCGTCTGCAAAGTCCGTAACCGTCGCCAAATGACCCGACACAACAACAGAGTTGGCCGGAAAGTCAATAGCGTCGAAGGTTTCAACAGTCGAAACTGGCTCTCCATTGGCGCCTGCGAAATCCGCAAAGCCAATGTTGACGTTAGCCGATAAAACGTATTGTCGAAGTGAGTTTTGTGTAATAGCCATGATAAGTTCTCCTAACTAATTACTTATTCAGTCGACGTGTCGCAAACAACTAGACCGTGGTCTTCGTCGCTTCCGCCATTCGTACTATCTGCAACAGACTGAAAGACAGGTTTCAAGAACCCGAAGATTTTCCCGACGCTGATACCCTGTTGGTTATCATAGTCAAAGCCTTTCTCCACCCATTCAGGGGCGCCGATATCAGCCAACCCAAGCGCTTGCGCGCCCGCAAAGATGACACGTTGTCCGCTAACATCAGAAGCCGCGCCCCACTGGTCAACGCCACTGGTAAGACCAGCAGTATTAAACACGTGACGATACTCATGAATGAAGAGTCCATCAACCATGACCGTGTCAGTTCCCTTGAACAACTCGTTAGAGTTGCCTCGGACACCGGCGTTACGAACGTTGGCGAGGTAGTCAGAGTCCTGACGTAATTTTGCCATGCCCGTTGGGGTCATGAATACATGATAAAACTCAGCGCCGCCCGGGCCTTTGATACCGCGAACGTAGGCTTCTTTAGCGTAAGCCTTGAGTTCAACGAGCATCGCCCATGTCGGAGTGTCGCCTGCTTCGACCGCAGCTGTATTACCAGCCTGCAAGCCTAACGTAGCGTCCCAACGACGATAGCGGTTTGTTGACGGAGCCGTAACGTCAGCAGCGTAATCTAATCCGGCCAGGGCGCCAGTACCCGTACGGGCGGCTCCATTGGTCCTCAAAGTATACGCTTCGCCTGACATAGTCAGGAAAGCCAACTGGTCCATGCGGTCAGCAAGCCAGTAAGCTAATACGTCACGAGATTGTTCACGAAAGTTCACAACCGTACCCTGGTCAGCTAAGCGTCCTTTATGTCGGTTGGCGTTTCGGAGTTGATCGATGTTGATCCGCTGATCAAATGCCACGATCTCTTCTTCATTACCTTCCAACGTGTCGTCGCCAGACTGTCCGTCGTCGGTCAGGTCAGGAACCAACGTAATGACCGCGCGCGTACCCTTCTCACTCTTAGTGAGTTCGGTGATGCGCTGGATCATGCTGTTCGGGCCAGAACCTGTGAACTTACTTGTGAACGCGAAGTTCCGGGCCTGCTTCCATACGGTGCGGGACCAGACAGTCTTCTGATCTGTCAAAAGTAAGTTAAAATTGGTTGTAGCCATGAATGTTCTCCTTCGCTATAACCATAAAATTCCCCGTGAGGGGTCCATTGGTTGTTCCGTATTACGCTTGGAACCTGCGAAGTGCGCCTTTTGAAGGGGGCGAACCCGGCTCTGTTTTACGCCAAGCCAGAGGCGAAGTGCAATTAGATCACGGTAGTATCAGTTTGTCAATACGTAATGCCATCCCATGACCGTGCAACCGATCAGCACGGCCACGTAGAGGGCACCCCACACCCAAGCTACCCAGTCTGGGCCTGTGTAAACAAGCCCCGCTGGCGGTATCATATCTTATCGCCGCGCAGGCGCGCGAGCGTCGCGGCGGGTAGCGCGCCCAATTCCTCGTCGGTCATGTCCTCGATGTTCAGCGTGCGCTTGCTGTCGTCCTGTTCGCCGCCCGCGTCTGCCGGATTAGCTGGTGCCTTCTCCGCGGCTTCCAGCTTCTCCTTTATCTTTGTTATGGGCTTCTTCGTGGACTTCTTATCGACCTTCTCGTCGGCGTCAGGCTCTCCCTTCTTGTTATCGAACCCGGCCTCGGTCAACTCGTAAATCTTCACGACGTTGTCCAATGCCAGCTTGAATGCTTCCGACCGTGTAAACCCGGTGGTCTGGTAGCCAGCGTACATGCTGGCAACTTCGTCCATCAGGTCCTCGGAGTAGTCGTCGCTCTTGGGGTTAAATCCGTCGAACTGGGTTTCATACTCGTCAATCAGTGCGTCAATCTTGGTCTGCTCCGCGCCTTCTGAGACGGCCCTCGGAGCTAACGCGTTGGCATGCGCCAGGTACGCGGACTGCTCAGCTGAGCGGATTACACCCCGCTGTGCACCGGCCTCTTTGGTTTTGCCTGCCAGCAGCAGGTCCATGTAGGTAATCTCGGCAGCGTCGAAGTCGAACTCTTC
>SDBT01005222.1_pt1 | contig 21893 bp, 19 predicted proteins | sample 2277101 | NCBI WGS metagenome assembly SDBT01 (sample SAMN10404973, study PRJNA504765) | marine sediment metagenome | isolation source: marine sediment core GS10_PC15, 103 cmbsf | place: Arctic Ocean: Southern Knipovich Ridge | collected 2010 | reverse complement strand
ATTTTATTATCTAGAGAGGAATCTATTTTTAGAGATTCCCTTTGACAACCCCTTGAAATGGCCTTTTTACAAGGTCTTTCCTGATAGAGTTGTAGCCAATCTGGGAAGAATAAACCCGAAAGATATCTTAGCCGCCTGTTACGGACCTTTTATAAGAACAGACGTAAAAATTAGTGAGGGCAGGCAACCTGAGGACTATAAAAAATCACTAAAACGGGATGAATTACCAGCTGCTATAGCTAAATTCAATTATGGGGAAGGTAAAATAATAATCTCTACTTTTAAATTAATTGAATCATACGGCTTGAACGATCCGGTAGCTAGCATAATCTTACATAATCTCATAGAATATTTAGTGAAAGGATTTGACTCTCAAACATCCATTCCCTTAGACAGAAGTCAAAATAGCTTTGTTTCTCAAACTGGAAAACTAGATAACTTCTGACATAATCATCTATCCTTCCGGCAAAGGGGCTGGCATGTTTAGCGCCAGCCTTGACTGCTAGAAGTGCTTGCTCAGAACTGATAATCAGGGATACATTTAATGACTAGCTGTGAAATTGTGAAGAGGGCTGTCGAGTTTCGCCGACCGCCACGATGGATGTACGATGCATTCATTAGATGTGACCGCTATCGTTCATAAGGTCTCAAAACATAAATTCCCAAAAAGGAGGGTGGTTGATGAGAGTACTACGCTTAACAGAATCGGCTTATGAAAACGGTGTTATCCTTGGACGCCAGCACAAAGTTGAGATTCGATTTGTAATGGAGAGCGAGACTAATCCAGAGAATTGGGCGGAAGTTGTCCGAAAAAGAGGCGACTATAAGACTGCTAACAGACTGTCGTCTTTGACACGAAAAGATCTTCTTAACTGTGCTAAAAAGATACATGAAGATTCAATGAAGGCTGGTGTAAATTCATCCAAGTATCCTCTTTTGAAAGATTATCATTGCTACCTTGATGAAGAGTATAAGGGAATGGCAACAGCTTCAGGAGTGTCTTTTGAGGACATTCTTCTATTCAAATACTTCGTGCCTGTATATAGTAAGTTTCACAATATGAAGGACGAAGATATGGATTCCGCTAGGTGTACAACAGTAATATTTCCAAGAACCCCTGTTGGTCCTATAATTGGAAGAAATACAGATGTTTCAACGTTATATAAGACTGTGCTTGAGGACCAAATGTCTCCTGTCCTTTATAAACAGCCATCAAGCAGGGGATACAGCTACGTTTCTACTTGTCACCCCTCAACAAATGAGAAGGGACTGGTTGTCTTCGGGAGCAGTATAGGGTACCCAAATGAACCAGATATTGACACTAATCTTCGTATTGACTGGTATGATTTTGTGCTGAGAAACTGCAGCACTACAAAGGAAGCTGTTGACCTTCTCCTGGAGTATCTTCCCTTTTGGGGGCCCTGTAACCTGGCAGTGGTTGATGCGCAAGGCACTGCTGCAGTAATAGAAAAGTCAAAGCGGAGGGCATATGTTCACTGGGATGATGGAACAGGAATTGCCACTACAGATGGCGTGGCAGTAGGGGATGAAACCGCAGCATTGCTAGATACAGCATCTGAAGGATATAGGTTCCACCTGAGACGCCATGAAAAGCTTGCAGAACTTATTGAAGAGAAAAAAAGCCGGCAGAGGCCCGAAAGCATGTGGGAGATTATCAGCAGTCACTCTCCGGATTCGCCTATATGCAAGCACGAAGAGGCTCTTCCCAAGTTCTATAAACTCACTAGCATGATGAGTATGGTACTTATCCCCAAAGAAATGCGCTACGAGATAGCTGTATGGAATGAAGATGCTGCACCCTGTGAGCAGATACCATGGGAGTACAGCTACCTAATTTAGGTTCCTCAGAATGTTCACAATTATTGAGCCTTGCAGAATTAAAGACTTCAGGTAGTTTTATAAGGAAACATATTTCAAGGGGATAGGCAGTAAGGGGGGTGTACACTTGGTGACTCATCGGGAAAGGGCTTTACTGGCAATCGATCATAAGGAGACAGAGAGGAATGTATAGGATCCTGGTCATAGGAGCGCATTTCGATGAGTGTGAATTTGGTTTGGGGGCATTTCAAAACTTGCCAAGCTTGGTCATAAGGTAGTATTTCTCAATACCGCGGGAGTAGGTTATGACGCTACCGTCTTTGGAGGTGATAAAGAAAAACAGAAGCTGTTTCAGGAGCAAATAATGCAAGCAGCGCAAGTCCTTTCAGTTGGCAAGTCGGTTCTGAAGTATCCGGACAAGTGCTTTCCCGAAAATGACTTTGAGGCTATCTCTGATATTGTCAAAGTAGTAAAAGAACTCAATCCCGAGATTGTCTTTATTCAGTGGGTGAAAGACAATCATCATGACCATGTAAGAACCGCAAAAGCTTCCTTGGAAGCCTTGACCTATGTTAACCGCTTTGCCGCAGGAAAGCCCATCAAGCTGAACCTTAAAGAGATTTATACCTATGAGGCTGGCATTACTCAGACCGTAGGCTTTGAACCGGACTTCTATGTCAATATAACTGAGGAGATGGAAAAGGTATTCTCTTCATTTAGAAAGTTCAAAGTCCTAGGAAAAGAGCCTCTGGTAGAGGAAAAACGAGTACTCTCCTGATTCAGAGGTGCTCAACGCGGCTTTCAATATGCAGAAGCCTTAAAATTCATCGGTCCCTATGCCCCGACGGATCTCTTATTGAAATAGATATTTGGACAAGACCTTAAGGAGCTTCTTGAGGACATTTTACAGAGGCAGGTAAATTTCACCAAAACAGTTGAAAACATGAAGACCCAGGGAAAAAGCAAACAATAATACCAAAGATAAGGAAAGGAGAGAGCATGAGACTGAAGCTGGGAATTGTTACCTATAACATAGCCAAAGATTGGGATGTTGACACCATAATTAATAACTGTTCGGCGTTGGGCTATGAGGGAGTGGAGCTTAGAACCACCCATGGCCATGCAGTGGAAGTGAGTCTGTCTGAGACAGAAAGGCAAAGAGTAAGGAAGATATTTGAGGACTCACCTGTTAAGCTTGTCGGACTGGGCTCAGCCTTTGAATATCATTCGCCGATTAGCAAGGAGCTGAGAAAAAATATAGAGGGGACAAAAGATTACGCGAGACTGGCCCGGGATGTGGGAGCGGAGGGAATAAAGGTCAGACCCAATGCCTTCCCCAAGGGAGTCTCCAAGGAAAAGACCATTGAGCAGATAGGGCTTTCCTTGAGAGAATGCGGCGAATTTGCCACGGATTACGGAATTAAGATCAGGCTGGAAGTTCATGGAATAGAAACCTGTCATGTCTCCTATATAAAGCAAATGATCGATATTTGTAACCATCCTAATGTTTATGTCTGCTGGAATTCTAATCTTGCCGATATGGATGAAAAGGGCTCAATAAGAAATAACTTCAATCTGGTGAAGGAGAAGATCGAGACCGTTCACACCTCCGAGTTATGGGTAAAGTATCCCTACGCAGAGCTTTTTTTTCTGCTGAAGAATACAGAATATGAGGGCTTTTGCCTGGCGGAGATACCAGAGAGCCCTGAACCGGACCGGATACTGCGATATTACAAAAAGCTGTTTTGTTCTCTGGAGGAAAAAACCCTGCAGGTGGCATCTTGATAAAACTAGGGATATGCAATGAGATATTTAGGGAAGAAAATAGGTTCTGGGCTTTGAAGAAGGTTAGGTTGGGTATAGTCGGCGTGGGAGGAATGGTTTAAAAGTCTCAATGAGGTGCCTTGCAGGGAAATTTCAATGTCCATCGAACAAATTATGAAGTCAAAGAACATAATTTGCACTGTACTTGATGCTGGTAAGGCGCAAGCCGTCAAGAATTGTCTTGATGGCGATATTTCTCCAGGCTGCCCTGCTTCCGTATTGAAAGAACACAGAAATGTGTTTTTATTTTTAGATAAAAACTCAGCTAAATTGCTTGAAAGATATAGAACTAGCTGCTGAAAGGAAAATGATGTCCGAGAAAGAATCTCTTGTATTCAAAGATGCCAGGATAATAACCCCTATAAGGGTTATAGATAATGGCGTGTTAGTTGTTAGGGAAGGCAAAATTTCCAGTGTTGGCTCTGGAAATGAAATTAAAATCCCTAAAAATGCAAAGGTAATAGATGTTTCTGGTAAGTACGTGACACCTGGGTTTATTGACATTCATGTTCATGGTGGAGGTGGAGCGGACATTATGGATGCGACAGAAAAAGCTCTGGAAAGAATATCAGTCACCCATGTTAAAGGAGGCACAACTTCCATTGTTCCTACCATTGTGGGCGGCCCTCTGGATCATATGATGAAGGCGATTGAGGTCGTACAACAGGCGAGGAAAGAAAAGAAAGCATTGCCCGGAGCAGACGTTTTAGGTGTTCATATAGAAGGACCGTATTTTTCTCCAGAGCAAAAAGGAGCACAAAACCCCGAGCATTTAAGAGAACCTAAGCCAGAAGAATATCTACCACTTTTGGACAAGTATGATTGTATCCTCAACGTTTCCGCAGCTCCTGAGTTGAAAGGAGCATTAGAATTAGGACGCGAGCTAAGAAAACGCGGAATTGTAGCTTCTATTGCTCACACCAATGCGACTTATCAAGATATCCTCGTTGCTATTGAGGCAGGTTATACTCATGTAACACATATGTATTCAGGCATGTCAGGATTGAAAAGAATTAATGCATACAGGATTTCTGGCGTTATAGAATCGACCCTTTTATTAGATGAATTGAGCACGGAATTAATTTTGGACGGTCATCATTTACCTCCCAGTTTAATAAAATTAATAATCAAGGCAAAGGGTCTGGACAAATTATCTCTCATAACGGATGCCATAAGCGCCACTGGTTTAGGGTCAGGGAAATGTTGTGTTGGTGGAATAGATGCTATTATTGAGACTAAGGTGCCAGAAGAATTTGAAATCCCAGAAGAAGAGGGAAACTTTGTAGCCAAGCTTTTAACGCGTGACTCCTTTGCTGGTAGCGTGACTACGATGGACAGGTGTATAAGAAATATGGTAAAGCTTGTGGGCCTATCAATACAGGATGCGATTAAGATGGCTACCGTAAACCCAGCCAGAGTAATAGGCGTAGATGATAGAAAGGGGAGCTTAACAAGGGGAAAGGATGCTGATATAGTAGTGTTTGATAATGATGTGAGAGTTTTTCTTAGCATGGTAAAAGGAAGGATATTATACCAGGGTGATTCCTAGTTTTCTGGATAGGCATGGATTTAAAACCTTGTGACCAGGGTTTAGAGAGGGGGCGGGGTAAATGGATTCTTGGCTATTGAGGGAGGTAAAGAAAAAGAAGTACAAGATGCGGTTGAGAGAGGTATCTCCGTTCTTGGACCCAAAGGGTTTATTCTCTCACCAGCAGATAATGTTACTGATAACTCAGCCAGAACATAGAACAACATAAGAATAATGATTAAAACCTGGAAAAGGAAATTAGAAGAAATGGAATAGAGTGCTTGATGTAGATCTGAAGGTACCATTTTTTTTCTCTCAGAAAATTGGTCGTATTATGAACAAGAAAAAGGAAATATTATCAATATTGCTTCTGTAGCTGCGGTCGTGGGACTTTCACCTGATAACGCCAGCTATACTGCCTCTAAGGGAGGAATTGTAGCGATGACTAGAATGTTCGCTTGGATCGAGTAGGAGAGCCAGGAGAAATAATGGGTCCGGCCATTTTTCTAGCTCCAGAGGCCTCCAGTATGATTACCGCCATCTCCTGAGCGTAGATGGCGGTATGACCATTATGTAAATATGATCCGCTAGAGATAATCTTTTACCCATCAAAAAGGAAATGATATATGCTTGAGTGCTTTGACCTCACGGGTAAAGTAGCTATTGTAACCGGTAGTAGGCGGGGCTTGGGGCAGTGGATGGCTAGAGCTTTAGCCAGAGCTGGAGCTGACATTGTGCTTACCAGTCGCAAAATTGAATCGCTGGATGGCTTTGAAAAAGAGATATGTAATATAGGGAGAAGAGTTCTTAAAGTTAAGCTTGATGTGACCATTCAAGAAGACGTCGATGCCATGGTCAATAAAACAGTTGAAACTTTCGGCAAAATTGATATTTTAGTAAACAATGCTGGGTGTATCGTTCGCAAGCCAGCTTTTGAAATAACTGTAAAGGAATGGAATATTGTGCTGGATACGATCTTAAAAGGGAGTTTCTTTTGTTCGCAGGCCGTAGCAAAGGTGATGATTCGACAAGAAAGAGGAAGAATAATCAATATCGGCTCGGGAACTTGTATATTTGGAACAGCTGGAATAATTCCCTATGGTGCGGCTAGAGGGGGCTTATTTCAATTGACAAAGGGATTAGCTGTGGAATGGGGAGGGTACGGAATTACGGTGAATATGCTGGCACCAGGTTGGTTCAAGACAGATCAAAATAAGGTTTTGTTCCAAAACAAAACTTGGGTTGATTCCTTAATAGAAAGAATACCCGTAAGGCGGACAGGGCTCAAACATGATCTTGATGGCGCAGTAGTCTTTTTAGCTTCTGGTGCATCTGAGTATGTAACTGGACAGCTAATCCTTGTTGACGGTGGATATACAATTAGTGCTTTAAAGGCAAGATGATCTCAGAGTGTGTGACTGATTAAGAAATCCGTGTCGATAAGGAATTTTGCTACCAGCACAGACAGGTGAATGTCAAAAAGCAAAGGAGGAATTTAGTATGAGAGTTAATGGAGAAATTAGCGAAAAGTTAGATCTTCCGGATGTCAGTCAGATTGGAATAGTAGTAAAAGACATGGATAAAGCAATAGAATATTACGAAAAAGTGTTGGGCTTGGGACCCTTTATTAGGCCAGAGATTAAGTATGACCAGAAGTTTTATTACGGTAAGCCAGTGGATTCCATATGGATAATGGGTTTTTGCTCTTTAGGTCCATTGGAATTAGAACTCATCCAGGTCATTACCGGTCCAACTATTTATCACGATTTTTTAAAAGAAAAGGGTGAGGGTATGCATCACCTGGGTTTTGATGTGAGAGATATAGATGAAACAATAGCTCTTTGCAAGAAAACAGGGCTTCGGGTAATTCAAAGTGGGCAAGGCTCTACATCTCGCTTTGCCTATCTGGACACAGTGAAAGTTGGCGGGGTAATTTTCGAGTTAATCCAACGGAGAAGCCGACGAGTTTACAATGAAAATAAAAGTTAAATTTGTCAGTTTTTTTTGGGGTTCTGCAAGCAAATGAAGTTATGAAATTAATTACCGGATACGGGGATAGTTTGATGGACAAACTTTTTACTTATGATTTACTTCACAATAAAGCGGAATGTATTGACATTGAACCGAATCCATCCTGTCCCGTATGTAGTGGGACTTTCCCTCTAAGGCGTCAATAGAGGAACAATATACGATAAGTGGCTGATAAAAGGGCAATCAGAATAGTATCAAACAATCATTAATAAGAATAGATGAGGAGGCACACTATGGCTAACAATTTTACCAGAATTACCGAACACCTGTATAAGTTTTCTGATATTTGCAGTGTCTATGTCATCAAAGATAAGGACCGAGGAATAATTATTGATGCTGGTTCGGGTAGAGTCTTAGACTACCTGGATCAAATAGGAATCTCACGCATTGATTGGGTAGTTCATACCCACCATCATCGTGACCAATGTTGGGGAGATCATAAACTCATTGAAAAAGGAGCGGGAATTGCCGTACCGGAATACGAGCGGTATCTCTTTGACGAAGTGGAGGAATTCTGGAATCATAAGAGAATCTACGATAACTATAATGACCGCAATACCTTCTTTAGTATAGGCAAGAACATTCCAGTTGAAGCTACCCTGAAAGATTATGAGACATTTACCTGGCATAATTACAAATTAGAGATTATACCGGCTAAAGGACACACTATGGGATCCATAGCCTTAATAGCCGAGATTGACGGAAAAAGAATTGCCTTTACCGGAGATCTTATCTATGAAGGAGGTAATCTTTATCAACTTCATGCTATGGAATATGGCTATGGTGATATGATGGGTTTACTCTTTACCTATCAATCAATCAGAAACCTTGCGTCCAGGGCAGCCAATCTTTGCCTTCCCTCCCATGGGCCTATAATAGAGAAACCAGATTTGTGCATTAGACAATTAGAAAATCGTATCCGTCGTCTGGTAAGACTTACCTGTCCAGAGAAAGAGGAATGCTTAGATGAGCATCTCTATTCTATCTCCAATCATCTACTCTGGGGAGGAGCACTCACCTGTAGCAACAACTATGTAATCAAGAGTGATTCAGGCAAAGCTTTATTTATTGATTATGGTCATGCTTTTGGAGAACATCAGCACGTAGGAAGCGACAGGGAAGACCAGGAGGTTATGCGCTTTGTTGCTCATCATCTAGAAGAACTTTCTACCGAATATGGTATAAAAAAGATTGACGCAGTAATTCCCAGCCATATTCACGATGATCATACCTGTGGTATCCCCTATCTACAAAAACATCTTGGCGTTGAATGCTGGACTATAGAACAAATGGCTCCTATTTTAGAAAATCCAGCCCGCTGGAGTTCTACTCCTTGCTGTTACCATGAACCCATTCGTATTGATAGACGATTCTCAGATGGAGAGGAGTTTACCTGGGAAGAGTATAAATTCAGAATTTATCATGTTCCGGGGCAAACTGAATTTCATTCGGTAATCGCTGTCGCTATTGATGATAGCAAGGTGGCTTTTACCGGAGACAATATCTTTGAGCATCCCGTAGCAACCTGGGGTAGCCACACAAAAACAGACCCTATACAAACGCAGGTTTTTCGTAACAGTTTCCAGCTTTCTATGCATAAGAAATGTAAAGAGGTTATGAATAAGGTTTTGCCTGAGAGGATTTGTCCTGGACATCGTGAACCATTTTATTTCGATAAGCTAAAGGCGGAAGAATACTCTGATTATATAGACCAGAAAGAGACTCTATTTCGAGAATTATCTCCTGAACCAGCAGAGCAGTATGTCGACCTTTTCTGGGCGAGGCTTGTACCTTATCAATCTGTTGTGAAGCCCGGAGAAGAGCAAGAGTTTATTCTACTGGTGAGAAATAACTTCAGTGAGGCCAAGGAATTCAAGGCACACCTTCTAGTGCCGGAGGGATGGCAAATTGTCAAAGGATCTGGTAGAATCCGTCTTTCTCCCGACTCCTCTGGCGAGATTCTAATGACTGCCAAGGCTCCTACAAGTTTTACGAATAAGCCCTCTCGTCAATTAGTTACCACAGAAATCTATATTGATGGTGTTTCTCAAGGGCCAATTGCTGAAGCGTTGGTTCAGGTGAAGAGACCCTAGGATTGTCTTGATGTTAGGGTGGTCGAAGAAATACGAGCCATACAAGACCCAGAGGATCTGGAAGAAAGGGAAAAAATGGATAGATTTATCATCGGAGCAGAAAAGCAGGCGATTAGTACGCCAGCCTTGTTAATTGACCTGGAGAAGATGGAATACAATATTGCAAGAATGGCAGATTTTTTCCGAGGTAAAGAAGCCGACTTAAGGCCTCATATAAAAACCCATAAGACGCCAATGATTGCCCATAAACAAATAGAGGCTGGGGCTATTGGGATAACATGTCAGAAACTGGCTGAGGCGGAAGTTATGGCTGAGGCGGGGATCAAGGATATCCTGATTGCAAATGAGCTGGTTGGTGCTCAAAAAATCAATAGATTAGTTAACCTGGCTAGACATACTAAAATCAAGGTGGCCGTGGATAATAGCAAGAATATTGTAGATATTTCTGATGCAGCGCAGAGAAAAGGAGTAAAGATAGGTGTTCTAATTGAAGTAAATATTGGCTTAAATAGGTGCGGTGTTTCACCGGGAGAGCCGGCATTGAAACTGGCCCGGGAAGTGGAGTCACAGAAGGGCATGGAGTTTTTCGGACTTATGGGATACGAGGGGCATACGGTCTTTATCAAGTCATACAAGGAACGAGAACGTAAGGCCAAGGAGGCACTCAATTCACTAGTTGCCAGCAGGGAACTTCTGGAAGAGAGAAGGCTGGAATGTAGAGTAGTCAGTGCCGGGGGCACGGGCACTTATGATATGACAGGGTCTTTTCCTGGTGTAACCGAAGTGCAGGCAGGTAGTTATGTGACAATGGATACAAATTATAGCCGAGTAGAAGGTATAGGAGGAGAGTTTAAGCAAGCGTTGAGTCTTTTAACGAGCGTGATAAGTAGGCCCACAGATGATAGAGCTATACTTGATGCTGGCATGAAGGCAATTAGTATTGATATGGGGATTCCTGAGATAGCCTATCCCGGGAGCGGAAAAGTCGGTGCTATTTCCGAAGAGCATATCTCTCTTATTGGACTAGAGGGGGCTGCAAAAAAGGAACTTAAAATTGGTGAAAAGATTGAGTTGATTCCAAGCCACGGATGCACTACTATGAATCTCCATAATTACTTTTACGGGATAAGAAATGGAATAGTTGAATTAATTTGGAGCATCAAAGCAAGAGGAAAATTCGAATAGTAGACAGTTAAGAATAAAGTACAGTCTTGGGGAGAAATCGAGGAGAGATAACCAATGAAGACCAGAGAATTAGTCAGCTATCTAGATGAAATACTAAAGATCAAGGAGATTGAGGATAAATCTCTTAATGGTTTGGTAATAGACAATAAAGGCGAAGTGAGTAAGATAGCTTTGACAGTAGATGCCTCATTGGATGCTTTTAAAGAAGGAGGAAGGATAGGTGCAGATTTTCTTTTTGTTCATCATGGACTCTGGTGGGGTAAGCCTTTTCCTATATCCGGCTGGGCTTATGAAAGGATGAGGTTGCTTCTGGACAAGAATATAGCTCTTTATGTGGCTCATCTTCCCTTAGATTCACATCCCGAACTGGGTAATAATGTCCAGGCGATTGGATCACTTAACTGGCCTATTAAGGGAGATTTTGGAGAAGATAACGGTCTTTTCTTCGGTAAAGAAATATTTTTTGACCCTTGTCGTAGATTAGAAGAGATAGTGAGTGATTTAAGGGATAAATTGAAGGCAAAACCCATTGTCTGGGATTTTGGTTCTGAGAGAGTTAAACGTATAGGCTATGCAGCTGGAGGAGCAATCCAGTTTCTCCCTCAAGCTATTGAAAAGGGTCTGGATACCTATATTACCGGTGAGCCGAAACATAGGTACTACTGGATGGCCAAAGAGGAAAGGATCAATGTTATCTTTATTGGACATTATCTGAGTGAGACTTTAGGAGTAAAAGCAGTGGGGAAACACCTTGAGGAGACGTTTGATTTAAAAACAGAATTTCTGGACCTTCCCACCGGATACTGAAATCCGTCGCTCGTTGCTCGTATTTCCTCTCCCCTCAGGGGAGAGGCTAAGGTGAGGGGGAAAGAGGATATAGTGAGCATATATATCGACTAGGAGAACTTATGTCATTAGTGAGGGGGAAAAATATCTCTAAGTCTTACGGAGATAAACTCATTATGGAAAGAAGTTCTTTTCAGCTTAATGAAGGGGAAAGAATTGGGCTTATTGGTGCTAATGGAGTGGGAAAGACAACTCTTTTAGAGATTATTTCAGGAGAGACTCGGCCCGAAGAAGGAGGAACTGAGAAAAGAAAAAATTTGAAGATTGGTTATCTAGCCCAAGAAACAAATCTTGTTCTGAAAAGGACTGTTTACCAGGAAGGGATGGAAGTGTTTTATGAAATTTCCCTTCTGCGGGAAAAAATGCACAGCTTGGCTGAAATGATGAATAGCGAGAAAGATAATCTGAGTGAGATTATGGAGGAGTATGGAAAAGTTGAGGAAGAAATAGAAAAGAAAGATGGGTATAACTGTGAAGTTCGACTCAAAGCTGTTCTGAGCGGATTTGGTTTTCAACAAAGTGATTTTAAGAAACAAGTAGAGCATCTCAGCGGAGGAGAAAAAAGCCGCCTTGCTTATGCAAAACTACTCTTGAGAGAACCAGATATTCTGTTATTAGATGAGCCAACTAATCATCTTGATGTAGAGGCTACTGAGTGGTTGGAAAATTACTTTGTCAATTACCAGGGGGCACTATTACTTGTTTCTCACGACAGGTATTTCTTGGATAGAGTTGTGGAGAAAATATGGGAACTGGAAAGAGGAAAGTTAAGATGTTATCGGGGAAATTATACCCATTATCTGAGAGAAAAAAAAGAGGAAATCATCAGACAGGGAAGAGGGCATCAGCTGCAGCAAAAAGAGTTTAGACGGCAAGAGGAATTCATCAGAAGAAATATTGTGGGGCAAAAGACAAAGCAGGCTCAGAGTCGAAGAAAGATGCTGGAAAAGGTAAAGATAATTTCCAGACCGCAGACAGAAGAAGAGATAAAAATTAGATTTTCTTCTCAGTTAAGGGGTGGTAATGAAGTACTCCAGGTAAAGTCCCTCAGTAAGTTTTTGAAGGAAAATTTTCTTTTTAAGGATTTGAGTTTTGAGCTTGAGAGAGGTGATCGACTGGGGATTGTGGGACCTAACGGCACAGGGAAAACCACCCTTCTAAAGATAATCGTAGGAAAGGAAAAAGCTGACCAGGGCGAAGTAAGGATAGGCAGGAACATCAGGCTTGGGTATTATGACCAACATTTAGCCGAGCTTAATCCTGAAAATTCTATTATGGAAGAGATGTGGTCCATAAATTCTAGAATAAAAGATGAGGAGTTACGTTCGTTTCTGGGTAGATTTCTTTTTAGCGGGAAAGACGTGTTTGCTCCTGTAAAGGATTTGAGCGGCGGTGAACAGGCAAGGGTGCTTTTGGCAAAGCTGATACTGGCAAAGGTAAATTTTCTCATTTTGGATGAGCCTACCAATCACCTGGATTTAAAATCAAGAGGTATTTTGGAAGAAGCTCTTTCGAAATATGATGGAACGATTCTGGTTGTCTCTCACGACAGGTATTTTCTTGATAAGATAGTGGGAAGAATTCTTTATTTCGGCAGAGATAGCGAGTCTAAAGTATATTGGGGCAACTATTCCCATTTCTTGGAGAAAATAAGGGGAGAGATAAAATCCACAAAAATAGACAGGCAAAAAAAGAGAGAAAAATTAGACCAGCGAAAAAAGAGTACAAAGAAATCCTGGGAAAATACTCTTTCTGTGGATAACTTTGCAGACATCGAGGCTGAAATTACCCTCTTGGAAGAAGAGAGGGAAGAAGTAACTAAGAAATTAGCAGATGTTGAAGTCTGCCGCCATCCAGATAAAGTGAAAGAATTATCCAGAAAATATCAAGACATTTCTAAAAAACTGGAGCTTCTCTACGGAGAATGGGAAAAAGAAGAAAAAGCAATTTCTCCTTGAGGTTTTTTACCCTAATTTTCCTACTATCTCTCCTCTTAATTCTTTTCGTATTTTCTCACTTTTTCTAATCAAATCTGTCAAATTGCTCTCTTTTGTTATCTCCAACTGAGGGGAGGGTTTAAAAGTAAGAATTCTTTCCTTTATTTCCCTTTCTAAAGCATTAGGCCATTTTTTCACCAGATTAAGAACTCCTTTTTTACCTTCTTGACAGAAGACTTTCGCTAAGATTTCCAGAGGAAAGGTATGAGGGGAAAGGCATGCTATCTCGGCTGCCCTTAAAGCGTAAGCATTGCCATTAAAAGAGATAGCCAGGCCTCCTTCCTTGACTAGATTTAGAGCTTCCACATCAGTGATGCTGTCTCCTACATACATTACATCACTCAGTTTCCCCCCTGTTTTCTCAAGAGAATTAAGCACAGCTTTCGCCTTTTCTTTTCCTCCCACAGGACTGACTTCCTTTAATATTCTGCCACATTCCATAGAGGGAATCTCTTTTTGAAAAACCTCATTTAATTGCTGTACCGTTTTTTGCATCTTCAAGGATAAATCTTCCTTTCTCTTCACTCCTGAGAGATTAATAGAAGGTAAAGCTATGATTTCTTGAAGTAGTTTCTTTAATCGTTTTATCTCCTCCCCAAGGATCTTGTATTTGTCCAAATCCAAAATCGTAGAGTAGGTATTTTCTTGAGGAAAGTCCATAAAGTCACACAATGCTTCTATATAAGGTTGATAACTTGTACTAATAATAAAAGTAGACATCTTCTCCTTTAGATAAGAAAGTGTTTTTTCGGCCCCCGGAACAAGGCTAAGGTGATTTCGGGAATATTCTTTTATTATCTTATTGGTGGCTCCGTAGGCCTTTAAGAAAGGAAGGATGAAAGCCAGAGTTGTTCCAGCCCTATATCCTTTTTTCTTGATAATATCAGTCAGAAAATCATCATATCTGCTGAGAAGGGAAAAGAATTTTTCTCCCTCAGGTAGAAAATAGCGTGAGATTTCCAGGGCATTGTCGTTCTTGGTTATAGGTCCTTCACAATCCAGATTAACCTGTTTCATTTTTTGTTTCTTTTTCTATCTCTTCATTTAGACAATATCCATCTATTTGTTGTCCTTCTGACATAATTTTTCTTTCTTCTATTTTTATTTTCTCTTCTGAGATTGCCTTAAGAGTATAAACAATTAAAGGTAATTCCCGTTTTACTCCTTCTTCCCTAATTTTTTTAAAGAGGGGTTCCTTTTCTCCCTCTTCTTCTTTGATTTTTTCCAGAGTTTTTCTTTTCAGTTTCTCTTCCATCTTTTTCCAGAGAGAATCGAACTTATCTCCTTCTAAGGGAAAACTACAGTATGTTAGAATAGGTCCGGCGTCAAGTTGAGGTGTGACCAGGTGCATCATTACCCCACTTTCTTTAGCCTTTTGTTTAATCAACTCCCATATTATCTCCTGCCAGATACCCCTGGGACCGCCAGGAAGAGCCGGATGAAGATTTATCATAGGATAATTATGGCATAAGTCTCTTCCTACAATGAGCATATAACCGGCCAGAACAATAAGGTCAATGCGAAATTCATCAATGAGTTCTGTCACTTCTAAGTGATAGAGATTACGCCAACGGTTTATTAGCGCAGAATTTCCTTTCTCAGCTGATTCAAGCCCCTTCTTTCTCATCTCAGGTTTAAACTTTCGTGAGGAGAAGGTCGCCAGGTTAATCCTCAAATTTTCTACCAGGCGAAAAAAGTGGTCACTCTCTTTTTTTTCTCCTTTTATTCTATCGCTGAAAACAAAACTAATGCCAAGATTTTCTAATTTCTTCTTCTTGATATTATCATAGATTACTTTTAGGAGTTGACCTGCCGCTTCATCTCTTCCGGTGGAAAACCAGCCAATCTTATATGTCTTATCCGCCATATTCATTTTTTTGAATTATAGAAATTTTATATGCTTGCCCAAGGACATTCCTCAAAAGCAGTGAATGGTCGTTAGTGAATAGTGAATCGCAAACAAGGAAGTAAATGGTTGTAGGGTTTGATTAACCATTCACGATTCACGAAATACGATTCACGAAACGCCTATCCGGATAAGAATTCCTTCCATATCCTTTTATGCTTTGAGTAGCTGCTCTGCTGGCCAATCTGGCACATTCAAACAGAGAAAGCTTTTTTAAAAGCCCAGCCAGAAATCCTGCTGTATAGACATCGCCTGCACCAGTGGTGTCTATTGCCTCTGACTTGTCTGCTGGAACTTCTAATTCCTTATCCCTGGATAGAACATAGGAGCCTTTTTTTCCCAGGGTGCAGGCAATAATTTCTATTCCATAACCAAGTAATTTCTTTGCTCCTTCTTTGTAATCTTTATTGGTCAAAATTTCTGCTTCTTTCTGAGAGAGAAAGAGAATAAATGAGTGTTCTAAGATGGGAGTAAGCTCTTTTATCCCTTTTGTGGCGTGAGGCTCTCCCGGATTGAAACTTATTTTGACCTTGGTTTTTGTGGCTATTAGCTTTTGCGCCTCAAAAGGTATCCTGCCTACAAAGGAACTCATATGCAAAAATTGAGCTTTATTAATATAATCAAGATCGAGTTCTGAATAGGATAAAGTGTCATTAGCGTTAGGAAGAATGATAATACTTCTGTCTTTACTTTTATCCAGTAAAACAAGGCATATTCCACTCCTTGTGTTTTGTCTAATTTTGCGGGTGTCTACCCCGGCATCCTTTAATCCCTTCTGTAAAAAAGCGCCTTCTTCATCTTTACCTGTCTTGCCCAAATACCCACAAGAAAATCCCATCCTACCTAAGGCATAGATGGTATTAGCCGCTGAGCCTCCTCCACTTTTCGTTTTTAACTTACCTTTGTTTTTCAGAAGCTTCCAAAGACCCTTAAATTCCTCATGACTTCCCATTCTTTCTTTTCCTCTCTCTATTTTCAAGGAGGCTAAATCATCTACCTCATAGACCATATCCACATTTAAAGCTCCCAGACCTATCACATCCATTTCCCGAAACTCCTTTTGTTTAGGGTAGTCCAGTTCTCGATTTGGTTATGATTCATATATGATAATCTTTTGTTACCTGTTGGTCAAGAAAGGAGGATAAAGGGAGAATGTTCCGTGTTTGACATTATTGGTGGAGCATAGTAGGATAAATAAAGGGAGATAGAATTTTCCTGACCAAAGGAATAGCATATGGGGAAAATTAAATTCGGCACTGATGGTTGGCGAGCAGTAATTGCTGAGGATTTCACCTTTGCCAATGTAGCCAAAGTTGCCCAGGCAATAGCTGACTATTATCAAACTCAGCCCGATAAGGGGAAAGGATTAGCAGTAGGATATGATACTCGTTTTTTGTCCAGGGAATTTGCTCAAGAAATGGTAGAAGTATTGGCCGGCAACGGCATTTTTGCAATACTTTCCTCAGAGGATATTCCCACTCAGTGTATATCTTTTGTTATAGAAGATAGGGAGCTAGCCGGAGGAGTGATTGTCACTGCATCTCATAATCCTCCTAAATTTAATGGTATAAAAATCAGAGCTTCTTTTGGGGGCTCAGCTCCTACTGAGGCTACAGAAAGAATAGAAGCTTTTTTGGGTAAAAATAAAGTAAGAAAGCTTGCCCTAAAAGAGGCAGCCAAAAAAAGATTGATAAAAATAGAAGACCTTGCCAGAGGGTATTTAAAGAAGGTTGAATCTTTCCTGGATAAGGATTTGATAAGAAAAGCCCATCTTAGGATAGTTCATGATTCTATGTTTGGAGTAGGAGATGGGTTTATTGAGAGACTCCTGACTAAGTCAGAATGTGAGGTAATTACTATTCACCATAAATATAATCCTGGCTTTGGAGGTTTAAACCCTGAGCCTATCGAAAAGAATCTAGAGGATTTGAAAAGAAAGGTAAGGGAGGTAGGAGCGGATCTGGGAATAGCTACCGATGGAGATGCAGATAGAGTAGGGGTGGTGGATAATAAGGGGAGGTATCTTACTCCCCATCAGGTTTTTTCCCTTCTTCTTTTATACTTGGTGGAACAAAGAAAAATGAGAGGAGGAGTGGTAAAGACGGTTTCTCTGGGTTATCAGCCGGAAAGAATAGCCAGAAAATTTTCTCTATCTTTAGATGAGGTGCCAGTGGGATTTAAATATGTTTGCCATAAAATGCAGGAGAAAGATATTCTCTTGGGAGGAGAGGAAAGCGGAGGATATGGCTTTCGAGGCTACCTTATGGAGAGGGACGGAATTCTTTCTTCCCTTCTTTTTGTGGAGATGGTTACTAAAATTGGCAAGCCTCTCTCTCTTATTCTAAACAATATGGAAAATAGGTTTGGTGCTTCCTTTTTCAAGCGGATAGACTTTGAAGAAGTGGGAGTGAGTAAATCAAAGATGATAAAGAAGCTTTCATCTTCTACTCCTTCTTCTTTAGGAGGAGTTCCCCTTGAGGAAATAAAGACTATTGATGGAATTAAATTTATTATGAAAGATGATAGCTGGCTTCTCATTCGACCTTCAGGAACTGAACCGAAGGTAAGGGTCTATGCTGAAGCAACTGATGAGGTTAGGCTCGATAAGATTATTGAAGAGGGTGTGCAATTAGCCAGAGGAGCAATGTAATTCTCGTATATCGTATTGCGTATATCGTATATCGTATATCGTGTTGCGCAATACGCATCACGCACGACGCATCACGAGATACGAGCAACGAATTATGTATGAAGACCTATTGATAGCCGGATTCGGTGGACAAGGGATAATATTTACTGGAAAGCTTCTCTCCTATGCCGGATTAAAGGAGAGTAAAGAAGTAGTCTATTTTCCCTCCTATGGGGCAGAGATGCGTGGAGGAACGGCCAATTGTACAGTAATACTATCTACTTCGTCCATTGCTTCACCTATTGTCTCTTGTCCTCAGAATATCATTATGATGAGTCAGCCTTCTTATTTAAAGTTCTTCTCTAGAATTAAAAAGGGTGGGCAAGCTCTCATAAATACCTCTTTAATCAGGGATGAATTGGTCAGAGATGATATAGAGATAGTAAGAATTCCGGCTAATGAAATTGCCGAGAAAATAGGAAATTCCCGGGTTGCCAATATGGTGGCTTTGGGAGCATGGGTTAAGAAGTCGAAAGTAGTATCGCTAGAAAGTTTAGTTGAGTCTTTCCCTGAAGTGATTTCCCCTGGTAGACTCAATCTCCTTCCCTTAAATGAAAAAGCCTTACGAGAGGGAGCAAGGTTTGTTTCTTAACGCAATCGGTCAGATAGAAGAAGATATTCTTCGGCTTTCTCGAAGTATAGGAATCTGTATACTGGCCGAAGGACATTTTCTGAAGAAGCCTTATAGGAGCAACCTTAACGAAGTTTCGAGTTGAGGAAAGAGAAAAATATACTGTTTGAGGAGCAAAGTGACGAGTTTATATTTTTCCCGAAACGAGAAGCTGAGCAGAAATAACAAGAAGCTACTATACAGCGACGGAAGAAATTGCCCTGAGGCTTTTCTTGAATACTTAGGTGTAGAACGAGGCCTTTCTGCTAATACTATAGACGCTTATAGAAGAGATTTACTACAATATAGCAAGTGGTTGAAAGGAGATGTTCTTAAAGCAGACTCTACCCTCATAGGGGAATATGTAGCTCGATTGAGGGAGAAAAAATGTGCTCCTTCCAGCATAAGTCGAAAACTATCTGTTATCAGGACTTTTTATAAATTCCTTTATATTGAGGGTAAAATTGACCATAATCCCCTGGAAGAGATTAGCTTCCCGCGACGAGGGAGAAAGATACCTGTCTATCTCTCCGAAAAAGAAGTAGACAGGCTTATAAATGCTCCTTCGTTAGATAATTTATATGGAATCAGAGATCGGACCATCTTAGAAGTCTTGTACGGAGCAGGGTTACGCGTATCAGAGTTAGTCAATCTGAATATCACCGACCTCAATTTAAGAAAAGGATGGCTCAAGGTTTCAGGAAAAGGGTCCAAAGAACATCTTCTCCCTTTAGGGGGGAAAGCCTGCTCCTGGATAAATAGGTACTTGGAGGAAAAGGGAGAAGAAAAGAAAAGGGAAGTTCCTCTGTTCTGCAATCGTTATGGAAATAGGATTTCCCGGCAGGCCTGCTGGAAGATTATTAAGAAATACGCCAGTAAGGCTGGTTTGATCAAAGATATATCTCCTCATACCCTTCGCCACTCTTTTGCTACCCATCTTCTTTCTGGAGATGCTGACCTGCGTGTTGTTCAGGAGCTTTTGGGCCATGCCAATATTGATACTACTCAGATATATACTCACATCAGCCAGGAACGTTTGAAAAAAGTATATAAGAAATACCATCCTCGTGCTTAGATATGAAATGGATGGCCAACAAGAGAATGAATGGTTCTTTGTCCAGTTAAAAACTCTTTCACATTCTATGCCCAAAAGGATGATATATTGGACCCTCCGCTGGAAATTGAGCAGGTCTATTTTGGGGTACCAGAAGGACTTAGCCTGGGAATAGAGATTAATGAAGAAAAAACTCAGGCGATATCAGGCTTGAATTAAAAATTATTGGTAGATAGAGAGGTTATTAATGTTAAAAGCTGTCCTGGAAGAACCATTCAAGATTAAGCTTCTGGAGTTGGATGTTCCGGTAGCGAAGAAAAGAGAAGTATTAATAAAAGTGCTGGTTGCAGGTATATGTGGCTCTGATCTCCATGCGTATAGAGGGACTCAACCCTTCCTGAGTTATCCCAGAGTTTTAGGACACGAGATAGCCGGTGAGATTGCTGAAGTGGGAGAAGGTATTAAGGAACTGCGTAGAGGGGATTTAGTTACAGTGGACCCTGTATTTAGCTGCGGGAAATGCTATGCATGCAGAGTGGGGAGGGGCAATTGTTGCAAGGATGTAAAGGTTATCGGTGTTCATATGGATGGCGGTTTCAGTGAATATATAACAGTTCCCGCCGATATCGTTTGCAAAGCACCAGAGGATATAGCACCCGAGATTCTAGCATTGACTGAACCATTATCGATTGGAGTTCAAGCGAATAATCGTGCAGATGTATCTGGTGAGGATATAGTGGCAATTTTAGGTGCTGGAACCATAGGATTAACCTCTTTATTAGTTGCTAAAAGTAAGGATTGTAGAGTAATTATAGCCGATCTTATTCCGAATAGACTAAAACTAGCTAAAGAATTGGGAGCCGATAAAGTAGTAAATGTAAGGGAAGAAGATTTAATGGAGGCCATTACTGAGTTTACAAAGGGTGATGGTGCCTCCGTAGTTATTGAAGCTACAGGTACCTCTAAGGCTGTTGAGGATTCGATAAAAATAGCTTCTTCTGCCGGAAGAATAGTAATCCTGGGATTGACCAATGATTCTGTAAGGATTTCACCTATCGACTTAATAAGAAAAGAGCTAGATTTTAAGGGATCGAGACTCAATAATAAGTTGTTTCCCAATGTATTAGCTCTCTTACCCTCTATAAAAAACAAAGTAAGAAAACTAATCACCCATAGATTCAATATCAAAGATATTAATGCGGCCTTTGAATTATTGGATAAACATTCAGGAAAAACCATTAAAGTTCTCTTGGTTTTCACTGAAACCCATTGATTTTTACTTATCTGGTCTTAGATCGACTTCATCAATAAAAAGGAGACTAAAGTGTCCAAGGCCAACAGAAGACCAAAGGTAGTGGTAACTGATTGTGATCACTTCTCTTTAGAGCTGGAAAGAAAGGTGCTGAATGAAATTAGTCCAGAATTTGTAGTGGCCCGTTGCACTACAGAAGAAGAAGTCATAGAAGCTGCCAGGGATGCTAATGGAATAATTAATCAATATGCCCCTATAAGCAGAAGGGTAATTAAATCACTAAAGAGATGTAAAGTTATTGCTCGCTATGGAATAGGAGTGGATAATATTGATGTAGAGGCTGCTACCGAGTATGGAATTATTGTGGCTAATCTTCCTGGTTATTGCGTTGAGGAGGTATCTACTCATACTGTGGCTTTAATCTTAGCCTGCGCACGAAAGATAACTTTATTGGACAGTTTAGTGAAACAAAAGATATGGGACTTTGCTTTAGCCAGGCCCGTTCTGCGAACTCGAGGAAGAATTCTTGGCCTTTTCGGTCTGGGAGAAATTGGCCGGATGGTAGCTGAAAAAACCTCAAAACTTGGCTTTAAAGTCATCGCCTATGATCCTTATGTTACAAAAGTTGACAGAGGAATAGAGTTGGTCGGATTTCCTCAATTATTATCGGATTCAGACTTTATATCTATCCATGCTCCCTTAACCAGGAAAACAAGGCATATTTTTGCAGGAAATGAGTTAAGAGCCATGAAAAAAAGTGCTTATTTGATAAATACGGCCCGGGGCTCTATTATTGATGAGAAAGCTCTTCATAAAGCTCTTAGAGATAAATGGATTGCTGGAGCGGCTCTGGATGTTATGGAAAAGGAACCACCTGACTGGAAAAACCCTCTCTTAGAGTTAAATAATCTTATTGTCACGCCTCACGTTTCTTTCTACTCAGAGGAGTCTCTTGCTTATCTGAAGACCAAAACGGCTGAAGCAGTGCTATCCGTCTTAAAAGGAGAACTGCCTGGAGCGATGGTCAATCCTCAAGTGA
>SDBT01005221.1_pt1 | contig 21898 bp, 18 predicted proteins | sample 2277101 | NCBI WGS metagenome assembly SDBT01 (sample SAMN10404973, study PRJNA504765) | marine sediment metagenome | isolation source: marine sediment core GS10_PC15, 103 cmbsf | place: Arctic Ocean: Southern Knipovich Ridge | collected 2010 | reverse complement strand
TAGTCCCAATCATACGATCAAATGGGTCTACGGCAAAATATCAGGGGCTATGGGGAACGCTGCCTCAGCTTTCCCTGAATTTGACGGCTCCCTGATTTGCTTAACTTGTGACCAATGGCCTAATGTAGCAACATTCGTTCACAGAGCGTTGTTAGAAATGATCAGGTCGGCGGTGGCAATGTTAGTGGCGATGGGCACGTTATGCACATTGCAAGCCCGCAGGAGGGTCTGAATGTCGGGGTCATGGGGATGTTTATCCAGGGAATCTACCAGGAAGAAAACGCCATCTATGGCCCCCTCAGCTACGCGGGCAGCGATCTGCGCATCACCCCCGTACGGCCCTGATAGAACGCACTCCATCTCCAGGCCCACTTTCTCCTGCAAGAGTCTGCCGGTGGTGCCTGTGGCTACCAGGTGGTACTCTGCCAGTTTCTCGCGATTGAAAGTAGCGAAGGCTACCAGATCGGCTTTCTTGCCATCGTGCGCGACCAGAGCTATGGTTTTCATACTCGCGACCCTCCTATAAAAATACCACCAGGGTGAAGCCTGGTGGCTCTTTTTCAAAAATCCCCGCTATGCCGTGTGGTACCAGTGTCTTGAACCTGCTTTTGCAGGTGGGAATCTACCTATTGGTTCTGCCTCACCTATTCTGGCTAACGCATCCCCTCTAGAGATCAATCCCCTTTATTTTAAGTGTTGGCTCAAAACTCTCGCGACGCATCACGAACATAGCAGGGTATTTACCATCGTATATTACCACAGAATCCCCAAAAAGGCAAATTCAGACTGGCTGTTGTACTGAGCGCAAATCAAATGAGTGAATTCAAACCTCCTCAAACAGGACGTAGATTTGCGCAGATAGCGTAAGAATCAGTATGAATCTGCGTTCTGTCAAAATCACTGTTTTGAAGTGCCTGCAGTATATTAGGCAGCTAAGAGCCGTTTCTTAAAAATTTTAAGGTTCATCGTCCACCAATCGCAAGTGCAGCTCGGCCAACTGTTGCTCCGATATGGGCGACGGAGCCCCAAAGGTAAGATCCATTGCTTGCTGTGTCTTCGGGAAGGCCATCACCTCGCGGATGTTGTGCTCACCAGCCAGGAGCATCACCAGGCGGTCTATGCCCGGAGCAATGCCGCCGTGAGGCGGAGCCCCGTACTCGAAAGCCTCCAGGAGGTGGCCGAACTCGGCCTGCACATTCTCTTCGGAAAGCCCCAGGGCGCGGAACATCCTTTCCTGCATATCGCGGCGGTGAATTCTGATGCTGCCGCCGCCGATCTCCCAGCCGTTACAGACGACGTCGTAGGCTTTGGCCCGCACCTTGCCTGGCTCAGTCTCCAGAAGAGGCAGGTCTTCATCAAGAGCTGAGGTGAAGGGGTGATGCATGGCGCTCCAGCGCGCTTCCTCCTCGTTCCATTCCAAGAGGGGGAAATCCAGCACCCAGGCAAAAGCCAGCACGCTATCGTCCCGCAGGCCCAACCGCTGGCCCATCTCCAGCCTCAAGCTCCCCAGGGCATCGGCCACCACCTTGGGTTCGTCGGCCACGATGAGGATCAAATCGCCCGCCTCCGCCTCCGTCCGAGCGAGGATGCCCTCAATCTCCGCTTGAGACAGGAACTTGGCCACGGGCGACCGCACCGAGGGGCCTGCTTCAACTATCATCCAAACTAGCCCCTTGGCCCCGCGCTTCCTGACGAACTCGCCCAGCTCGTCCAACTGGCGGCGGCTGTAGTCGGCGCAGCCGGGGACGCGGAGGGCCTTCACCTGCTTCCCTTCGGCCACCGCCTGGCGGAAGACGCGAAACTCGCTCTCGGCCACCACATCGGAGAGAGCAATCAGAGGCATGCCGAAGCGCAGGTCGGGCTTGTCGCTGCCGTAGCGCTCCAGGGCCTCTTGATACGTAAGCCGGGGGAAGGGCTGGCGCAGGATGCTTGTGCCCGTCTCGGCGGACAGCGACTCCACCAGGGCGGTGAACAGACCCTCCGTGAGCTGCAAGACGTCCTCAGTCTCCACGAAGGACATCTCGACGTCCAGTTGGGTGAACTCGGTCTGCCGATCGGCCCGCAGGTCCTCGTCGCGGAAACAGCGGGCGATCTGGAAGTATTTCTCAAAGCCGGCCACCATGAGGAGCTGTTTGATCTGCTGAGGCGATTGGGGCAGGGCGTAGAATTTGCCCGGGTGGACGCGGCTGGGCACCACGTAGTCGCGGGCTCCCTCAGGGGTGCTCTTGATGAGGATGGGCGTCTCGATCTCGACGAAGCCCCTCTCGTCGAGGTAGTCTCGGATGAACTTGACCACCTTGTGGCGGAGGATGAGGTTCCGCTGCATGCGTCTCCTGCGCAAATCGAGATAGCGGTATCGCAGGCGCAGGGCCTCGTCCACCTCTTCGTCGTCCCTGTTGATGTAGAAAGGCGGCGTCTGGGCCGGATTGAGTATCTCCACCGAGTTGGCCACCACCTCAATCTCGCCTGTGGCCATGTCTGGATTGGTCAGCCCTTCGGGGCGGCGGCGCACCAGACCCCGAACGCGGAGCACGTACTCGCCCCGCACCTGAGAGGCCGTGGCGTGGACTTCCGCCGAGACCTCAGGGTTAGCTGTCACCTGAGTTATCCCCTCGCGGTCTCGCAAATCAATAAATATCAACCCGCCGTGGTCGCGGCGGCGATTCACCCAGCCGGCCAGAGTCACTTCCTGCCCCACGTGCTCAGCCCTCAGCTCTCCACAAGTGTGAGTCTTTAACATAGCGTATCCTTAATCATCCTGGCCCATTTCTACATACCAATCAATATCTTCAAGCGGCGGCATAAATCCCACCGGCCATATAGTGGAGTCATCGCATCTGGAGTCCTTCAGATTGGCCCCCCGGAGATTTGCCCCCCCAAACAAGGCCCCCCGGAGGTCTACCTGTTCCAGGTCAGCATCGTGGAGGTTTGCAGCCCACAGGTTGGCCCCCTGGAGATTGACACCCACCAGGTCAGCGTCCTGGAGATTGGCGTGCTTCAAGGTAACGTCCCGGAGGTTGGCATCCTTGAGGTGAGCACCCTGGAGATTGGCGTATCTCAGGTTGGCTTCCTGGAGGTCAGCGTCCGTCAGGTTGGCGTCCTGGAGATTGGCGCGCACCAGGTTGACGCCCTGGAGACTGGCGTACTTCAGGTTGGCACCCTGGAGATTGGCCTCATATAGGCTGGCACCCTGCAGATTGACGCCGGTCAGAACAGCACCCTGCAGATTGGCGTACTTCAAGCTGGCGCCCTGGAGATTGGCCTCATACGGACTGGCACCCTGCAGATTGGCGTCCGCGAGGTCGGCCTCCTGGAGATCGGCCCGCATCAGGTTGGCGTTCTGAAGATCGGCACACTTCAAGTCAGCGCCCTGGAGCTTTGCGTCCCCCAGGTTGGCGTCCTGGAGATCGGCATACTTCAGGTTGGCTCCCTGTAGATTGGCCTCTCGCAAGTTGGCTTCTCGCAGGCTCGCCCATTGGAGGTTGGCCTCTCGAAGATTGGCCGCGTATAGGTTGGCCTTATTGACCGACCCATCCCGTAGCCATCCACGCGTCCGCAGTGTCCGAAGCGCTTCCAGCGCAGACGCACTGTCTGAGCTGGCAAGCTGCAGAATTAGCTGCCGTTTCTCGCGGCCCGTTTCACGGCGCTGAAACAGCGATTCGACAATGAGTATTATGATCGCGATACCTGCCAGTTCCACGCTCGCGCTGGCATAGAAATCTGCAAGTATCTGACGTGGCGTCTCCTGTAGGTTGAGCAATCCAGACTGGTTGAGATAGCCAAGCGCTCCGATCAGAAACGCCAATGCCAACAGTGCAACCACCAACAGCCTGAGAGACATCCACCACCGAACGAACCTTCGCCCAATTCCAATCATTAGCCAACCTCCTCGCTTAATATATTTGATGTGTGAGGGCATCAGCCCACCGGCCACAGCCAGGCAGTGGTATCAGAGGGCAATGAGAACGCTCACCGCATCTAATTCTATCACTGTTCGCCCGATTGCGCAAATTCAAGCTTCACGGCCCTACTCAGATCTCATTGCCAGATGGAGACCATCCCCTATCCAATCTCTCCTTGCACTTTTGTTGGGCCTGGGGTATAATCATGTTCAACCTGGCTTTGTGGAGATGTATACTGATGTTAGTCCTGCACGGTAGTTGGTTGCTACCCACACAACCTGTAGAGTCCGGCCGCTTCCTGCTGTGGGCCGAGACCTCTGAAGACAAGCGGCGGCACCGGGGACGCAAGCCCCGCATCCTTCCCCATCCCTTTGCCGCTGCCCCGGAGACGGTGCAGCAGGCTTTGGCCACCCTGGCACCTCTTCCCGATGAGCCGGCCACGACACGCCTCATCGCCCTGCTGCCAGCTGCCGGGGACCTGCCGCTTCCTTCCCCTCGCCTGGTGCACAACTGGGATGAGCTGGCCGAGGCGACGCCAACGGGCCTGCGTCGCTTCAAGCTGGAGGGCCTGACCCTGAGGGCCACGGATGCCCTGCACCTGCTCACCGCCTTGCCTGCGCCAGAGGAACTGCCCCCGCACCTGGTTTTGGGGGACGACCTGGCCTTCTGGAGCACCGTAGCCCGCTTTGCCCTGGAGCTGCTGGCGGCCCAGCGCTACATCCCGGCCATCGAACAGGTAAGCCCCCAGAGTTTCCACGCCCGCTGGCGTCCCGTTTTCGACCGGCCGCAAGACGCCAGCCGGCTGGCCCAACTGCTAGGCAGCATGCCCCCGGCGGCCAGGGCCTGCCTGCCGCCGGGGTTGAAAGGCGAACCGGAGGCTGCCCCAGCCCACCGCCTGCTAGAGAACTTCCTCACCACCATCGTGGACGCATCCGTGCGCGAGTGGCGGGGCCCGGACTGGCGCTCCATGCGGGGCGACGATGTGGCTGTGGCCTGGCTCAATGCCCTCTTCGCCGCTGACCCTGTTGTCGAAGGGCCATACTTCGCCCTCAGCACCCTGTCCAGGGCGCACAAGACTTGGGTGCGCCAGTTGCGCGTAGCTGGTGACGCCACCTTCCGAGTCTGTCTGCGCCTGGAGGTGCCTGAGACAGCAGAGGATGCCTGGCCCCTTGACTTCCTCCTCCAGGCCAGCGACGACCCCAGCCTGCTGTTGCCGGCCGAGACGGTGTGGAAGGCACGGGGCAAGGCTCTCACCTACCTGAACCGCCGCTTCGAGGAGCCACAGGAACGATTACTGACCGCCCTGGGGTACGCCTCAAATATCTTCCGGCCTCTGGAGCGCAGCCTCCACCAGCGCCGCCCCACAACGGCTCACCTGAGCACCGAGGAGGCCTACTCTTTCCTACGCGAGGCGGCCCCACTATTGGAACAGAGCGGCTTCGGCGTGTTGGTGCCGCCGTGGTGGAACAAACGAGGCAGCCGTTTGGGCGCGCGCCTGCGAGTGAACAGCACGTCCAGCCCGCCGAGCGTATCCAGCGGCATCCTCAGCCTGGATAACCTGGTCAACTACCAGTGGGAGATCGTCCTGGGGGACCAAACGCTGACGCGGGAGGAGTTCGAGGCCCTGGCGCGGCTCAAGATGCCCCTGGTGCAGGTACGGGGTCAGTGGGTGGCCCTTAACCCTGAGGAGATAGAGGCTGCCATCCGCTTCTGGAAGAAGCGCCAGGCGGAAGCGCATATGAGCGTGCTGGACGCGCTGCTGTGGGAGCTGAGCGGCGAGGGCGAGGTGGAGGGCCTGCCGGTGGAGGAGGTAGAGGTCACTGGCTGGATGAGCGACCTGCTGGAGCAGTTGAAGGAGGGCGAGAAGCTCGAGGAGTTGCCTCAGCCAGCCGACCTGGCCGGGGAACTGCGTCCCTACCAACGGCGGGGCTTCTCCTGGCTGACCTTCATGCGCCGCTGGGGGCTGGGCGCGTGCCTGGCCGACGACATGGGCCTTGGCAAAACGATTCAGGCTATTGCCCTCTTCTTGCACGACCGCGAGAACAACGGGCAGATGTCGCCGGCTCTGGTCGTTTGTCCCACTTCGGTGGCCGGCAACTGGCAACGGGAGATCGAGCGCTTCGCCCCCGACCTGCGCCCTCTGCTTCATCACGGACCCGACCGGGCAACCGGCCAGGATTTCCTGGATCAGGCTCGAGAGCACGACGTGATCATCACCAGCTACGGCCTGGTGCGCCGCGACGCTGACCTGCTGTCCCAGGTGCGCTGGAGCGAGGTCATCCTGGACGAAGCGCAGAAAATCAAGAACCCGGCGGCCAAGCAGACCCAGGCCGTGCGCCGCCTTCCGGCCGACTTCCGCCTGGCCCTCACCGGCACCCCAGTGGAGAACCGCCTCTCCGAGCTGTGGTCTATCATGCACTTCCTGAATCCGGGCTACCTGGGTTCGCAGAAGCGCTTCCGGACCGAGTTCGCCCTGCCCATTGAGCGTTACCGCGACCCGCTGGCGACGCAACGGCTGCGGCAATTGGTGAGTCCCTTCATCCTGCGGCGGCTCAAGTCGGACCCCACCATCATTCAGGACTTGCCCGAAAAGCTGGAGATGAAGGTCTACTGCAACCTGACGCCGGAGCAGGCTACTTTGTACGAGGCCACAGTGCAGGATTCTCTCACTCAGATCGAAGAGAGCGAGGGCATCCAGCGCAAGGGAATTGTGCTGAGCACTCTTCTCAAGCTGAAGCAGATCTGCAACCATCCGGCCCAATTCCTGGGCGACGGTTCGGAGCTACCTGACCGCAGCGGCAAGCTGGCGCGCCTGACGGAGATGCTGACGGAAGCGCTGGCCGTGAACGACCGCGCGCTGATCTTCACCCAATTCGCCACCATGGGGAAGATGCTGAAGAGTTACCTGCAGGAAACCTTTGGGCGCGAAGTGCTCTTCCTGTACGGTGGGACGCCCCGCAAGCAGCGCGAGCGCATGATCGAGCGCTTCCAGAGCGATGGGCACGGCCCGCCATTCTTTGTCCTGTCGCTGAAGGCGGGCGGCCTGGGCCTGAACCTCACTGCCGCCAATCACGTCTTCCACTTCGACCGCTGGTGGAACCCGGCGGTGGAGGATCAGGCCACGGACCGCGCCTACCGCATCGGCCAGACGCGGGACGTGCTGGTGCACAAGTTCCTGTGCATCGGCACGGTGGAGGAGAACATTGACGCCCTCATTGAGAGCAAGAAGGCCCTGGCCGAGAGCATCGTCACCGCCGACGAGAGTTGGCTGACGGAACTCTCTACCGATGAGCTGCGGGAGATGCTGACGCTGAGGCCGGAGGCAGTGGGGGGATAGAGGTTGGAGATTGGAGATTGGAGATTGGAGAAAGGAGTTTCTTATGTCGTGGTGGTATCCTCGATACAAACCGACCCGCCCCATAGCGGTTAAGGGGGGCATTAAGGCCCGCAGCCAGCGAGGGGCCATCGGCAAGAGCTGGTGGGCCAAACGCTGGACTGAGGCGCTGAGGCGCATCATGGACTCCGGGCGACTGAGCCGCGGTCGCTCCTACGCCCGGCGGGGTCAGGTGATGGACATCCACGTGCAGGGTGGCGAGATCACCGCCAAGGTCCAGGGAAGCCGCCGCACCCCCTACGAAGTGTACATACGAGTGAAGCCTCTGAAGGACGCGGACTGGGAACGTGTGCTGGACGTGCTGGTAGGACAGGCTATCTTCACCGCCCAACTGCTGGCTGGCGAGATGCCAACCGACATCGAAGAGGCATTTGCCGCTGCCAACATCAGCCTCTTCCCGGCCTCAGCCAAGGACCTCGAGACTAACTGCTCCTGTCCCGACTGGGCCAACCCCTGCAAGCACATCGCCGCCGTGTACTTCCTGCTGGGCGAAGCCTTCGACGATGACCCCTTCATGCTTTTCTGCCTGCGGGGCCGCACCCAGGAACAAGTGCTGGCGGGGTTGCGCACCCGGCGCGGCGCGATCGAAGAAGAAGAGGAGGAAGAAGCCGGCCCCGATCCCACAGCCTTGCCTGCGGAGGAGACCGCTCCTGCGCCCTTGCCGGAGGACCCAGCCATCTTCTGGCGCCTGGGCCAGAGCCTGGACGATTTCCAGGTGCAGCCGAAAGCGCCCCAGGTGCCCTTGAGCCTGCTCCAGCGGCTGGGCCAACCCACCTTTGCCCCGGCAGACCTGCGCTCCAGTCTGAGCGCGGCCTACCAGATGGTGACCCAACGCGCCGAAGCCCTGGCCTTCGGCGAAGAAGAAGTGGAGGAGTCGTAACGTGAAGAACATCGTCTTTTTCGATCTGGAGACCCGGCGGAGCTTCCAGGAAGTGGGAGGGCGGCACAACATCCCGCGCCTGGGCCTTTCGGTGGCAGTGACCTATTCGACCGCCGCTGGCGAGTACCACCACTACACCGAGGAGACCGTGGACGAGCTCGTCGAGGAGCTGAAGGCGGCGGATCTGGTCGTCGGCTTCAGCGTGATAAGCTTCGACTACCAGGTGCTGAGGGCCTACACCGACCATCCCCTCCGCCAGCTCCCCACGGTGGACATGCTGGACGACATCTACCGCACCCTGGGCTTCCGCCTGAGCCTGGACGCCCTGGCCACTGCCACTTTAGGGGTCGGCAAATCAGCCGACGGACTGCAGGCCATCCGCTGGTGGCGGCAGGGGAAAATGCAGGAGCTTTTCGATTACTGCCAACAGGACGTGGAGGTCACGCGGCAGCTCTACGAATTCGGCAGGCAGAACAAGTACGTGCAGTATCGGGGCCGGCGGCGGAGGATGAGGAAGGTGCCGGTGAATTGGTGACGTTTGAAACACTGAGGCACTGAGGAGACTGATGCCACTGAGGGAGGTGACATGACCGAGCAATACGTGAAGGCAAAGTATCCACTGTCAGATGTGACGGCGCGGATCATTGCAGCGGCTAAGGAAGTCTATCGAAAACTCGGGCCGGGTTTCGAGGAGGTCATCTACCAACGCGCCTTGGTGCTGGAGCTGCCAGCTCACGGTCTGGAGTTCAGCCGTGAGGTGTGGATTGACGTTCACTACAAAGGCCAAAAGGTTGGGCGCAAGCGGGTAGACTTCATCATCGATGAGGTTATGGTAGAGATCAAAGCCAAGGCGGAACTGGAACCGGTGGACTTTGTGCAAACACTGTCCTACCTGAAGGCATCGGGCTACAAAGTTGGCCTGCTTCTTAACTTCGGCGCCTCGAAGCTGGAGATCAAGCGGCTGGTGAACTGAGGGAGATGGAAACACTGAAGCACTGAGGAGCATGAGGGCACTGAGTCAGTCAGTGTGTTCAGTGTTTGTCAGTGGCCTCAGTGATTCTAGCGTTGGGAGGATCGAGCCAGCCATGCCGGCTTACGACTCGTTCGCGCAAAAGACGGAGGCATTGAGTGGCTGGCGAACTAAGGGAGATGGAAACACTGAAGCACTGAGAAACATGAGGGCACTGAGTCAGTCAGTGTGTTCAGTGTTTGTCAGTGGCCTCAGTGATTCTAGCATCAAGAGGATCAAGCCGGCCATCCTAGTTCACGGTTCATCCGGGCAAGAAGTGGAGGCATTAAACGGTAAATCCCTACTTCCAACGACATCTTTGGGCCGCCTTCCAGGCAGAACAAGTACATCCAATGCCGGAGCAACGCTGGAGGATAAGACAAGTGCCGGTTCGTGAGCTTCTGTGGCATCTTCAATCGTGTATAGTCCGTTTTGTAGACGCTAAGGAGGGGTAAGAAATGATAGGGGGAACTTCTGAGCAACCAGAAATCATGGAAGGCTATGAAGGCCTGACGGAAGAGGAAGTCAGGCTCGCTCTTGACTACCTTCTAGCCCACAAGAAGGTAGTCATGCAGGAATTTCTGCGCGAGCACGGCTTATTCTTCTCCGGAACCAAAGAGGTCTTGCGAGGCCGCTTTGGAAAATACCTGGATGATGGTCGAGTGAGTGGTGCAGAACTGGTTGCGCTGCTCGATAATATAGAGGGCTGGGGCAACCAACACATATACCTCTACAAGTCCCCTGACCAGCCCATAGAGTCATGGCGCACAGAGAGATTGGCTACAGAGCATTTGAGCGCTCTCGGGTTAATAGACCTATTCAATCGCCGACGTCCCCTTGTCCTGCCGGAGGAGACGACGCTGTCGTCTATTGAATGGGCACCTGAAGGGCTTCGATTTGTCTGGGTGGAGAAGCGCCAGTGGGAAGAACGTGTGTCGGAAGAAGATATAGAAGACATAGAGAGACCCAATATGGTCTGGAAAGCCTACCGCCTCAATACCACGCGTGGCCTAATCACATTCAATTGGGATTTGGTCAGCGGTCATGCTATGCTGATGATTCAGAGATTACCCAGTGGGACAAAGTACGATCACGTTCGGGACCGGTTTGAAGAGGAACTTGTATCCATCGTTGGCCTGAATCAGTTTCAACGAGTACGTGTGAGCCGGGCCATCCAGCATATTGAAAGGTCAGGCGAAGCTCGCAGACGGCAATTGGCTTACGAGACTCGGCGGGGAGGCAAAGCCAGTTTCACGAGCGCAAGCCGATCAGTCGATACCTACGCAGACCCTGACTTGGAGAGGGCAGGACAGGCTCTCGGAGGCGAAACAGCAGGCTTGCTAGGCAATTTCTACTGGCATCCAGTTCCGGGCATCCTGGAACGCGAGTTCCACAGTAAGCTCTATGCTTCTGATCAGCGTGTTGGCATCTTTGGGGAGCGTCGAGAACGGGAGGTACGCTATGTTATATCGCGCATCCGACACTATAGTAGCTGAGCACCCAGAATTGTCTGACCAAATTCGCTCTGTCGACGCCTACCTGCACGACCGGCAAGGTCAGCTGTTCCGGCCCGAGCGGGCTGCAGATTTCCTGGACATGGAGCCGGCGGCGCTCAAACGACTGCTGGAGCTTTACGAAGCGCGTGGGGTCGTCGAGTCAGTAAAGGTATGGATTTGTCCGGAAGAGGGGGAGATTCTTGAACCGGACGAAGATGGTGCCCTATCTTGCGATATATGTGACACCGTCTACCAGCCAGACGATTGTGGGACAGAGATAGCATACCGTCCGCGGCCAAGTTTGCCGACTGCCCCTGCCCCGAGCGCAATGCCTTTCACCCACGGCTACGCCCTGATCCTTGGCGTCGGTGCATATCGCCTCCTGCACCCACTGGCCAAGACCACCATTGATGCCCACGACCTGTACGACCTGCTGGCCCAGAGCGGCTATCCTGCCGCCAACCTGGCTCTCCTACTGGATGAGCAGGCCACCAAGGCCGGCATCAACGACAAAATGGACTGGCTGGCCCGCAGCGCCGGCTCTGACGACACCGTGCTTGTCTTTTTCTCTGGCCACGGGGCGCAGCGGATCGGCGGCTTCGAGCCGGGGGAGTACCTATGCCCTGTCGAGGCCGACTGGTACAACCTGCGTTCTACAGCCATCTCCGACGAAGAACTCACCACCGCCCTGCAGGCCATTCGCGCCCGGCGGGTCGTCGTCTTCCTGGATGCCTGCCACTCGGGGGGCGTGGGCGAACCAAAGGACAGCAATCTGGCAATAAAAGCTGGCCTCTCCGAGGCAGCCTACGAGCGATTAGCAACCGGCGGGGGACGAGTAGTCATGGCGTCATGCAAGCCAGATGAAGTCTCGTGGGAGTTGCCAGGAATGCGCAACGGTCTGTTCACCCATTACCTGTTGGAGGGGTTGCGTGGTACAGCGGCGGGCGACGACGGTGCTGTGCGCATCTTCAACCTGTTCGACTACGTATCAAAGCAAGTTCCCCAGCATAAACCCCAGCATCCACTGTTCAAGGGGGAGATCGAGCTGAACTTTGCCATTGTGTTGGCCGGCGGGGAGATGGCCAAGCCGTTTCCCCCCAATGCACCTGTAATCACTGATCGTGTCGAAGATGCCCAACAACCCTCCCAACCTGTCTACTCACGGGGCGAGAGAGCTTTTCAATTGCGTCAACTTATTCAGGCGATGATAGATTTGCTTGATGTATATTCGTCAGGCTACTTGCTTATCTCTGATGAGAAGCTTCAACATCTTTACCTCAAAGCCGTATTGTCCATAGAGTCTTTCCTGAAGTTTGACGGTTTTGAGGACGTCCGAAACGAGTACAGCCGACCGTTTCAATCTCTAGAAGAGTGGGAAGACATTGATATTGGCTGGCAAGATTTCCTTCGCCCTAAGATGGCTCGCGCTAAAGGGCTTGTGGACGAAATCTGGATCGCTGAGGGAGAGCCTAGATGGCAGGATCCACAATTGGAACGACGAATCAAAGAACTCTATGAGTACCTTGTCGAATATAAAGCCTATAAAGCGAGGCAAGAACAGGCGTGGGTGAAAAGGATGTAGCAGGAAGCGCAGAAATATAAGCAATGGATCGCCGCTTCATCTGAGCCAGGACTAGTCGTGCCACCGGCAGATGTCGTCGCCTGCGGTGAAGGGAGTTCATGCAGACGAAGCCTTCTGATTGAGAGATAGAAATGAACAACTTCCAACCCGCCTACCTAAAACTCCTCCGCTCCAGCGCGCTGAAGCAGCGAGTCAAGGAGGCATACAATCGCCTGGAGGCGTGCGACATCTGCCCCAGGGAGTGCGGCGTGAACCGCAGGGAAAGCACCAAGGGTGCGGTCTGCCGCACGGGGGAGAGAGCGGTGGTCTCCAGTTGCAGCCCCCACTTTGGGGAGGAAGCGCCCCTGGTCGGACGTGGTGGCTCCGGGACGATCTTCTTCTCCTGGTGCAACCTGAACTGCCAGTACTGCCAGAACTACGAGATCAGCCAACTGGGCCAGGGGCGAGAGGTAGAGCCCGATGAGCTGGCTGCCATGATGCTACGCCTGCAGGCCATGGGCTGCCACAACATCAACTTCGTCTCCCCCACCCACGTGGTGCCTCAGATTCTGGCCGGGCTGCTCATCGCCGCCGAGGCTGGCCTGCGCCTGCCCCTGGTCTACAACACCGGCGGCTACGATTCTCTCAAGACTCTGGCCCAGTTGGACGGCGTTTTCGACATCTACATGCCCGACATGAAGTACGCCGACGCCGACGTCGCTCTGCGCTACTCGAAGATAAAGGACTACCCGGCCATCAACCAGGCGGCGGTAAAAGAAATGCATCGCCAGGTGGGGGATTTGGTTTTGGACGAGCGGGGGGTGGCTCTGCGAGGGCTGCTGGTACGTCACCTGGTGCTTCCTGAGGGGCTGGCCGGCACAGCCGAGATCGTCAAGTTCCTGGCCCAAGAGGTCTCGACCAACACTTACCTCAATGTGATGGACCAATACCGCCCCTGCTACAAGGCCCTTCGACCAGCTCAGGACAAGGCCCACGAGTTGCCTCCTCTGAACCGCCGCATCACTTCCGAAGAGTACGCGGAGGCGGTGCGGCTGGCTGGCGAAGCGGGGCTGGATCGGTTGGACGAGAGGCAAGCCAGGTTGGTCTGGCTATGGAGGTGAAAGGTTCAGAAATGAGAAAGAACCCTGAGCGACTAGCCTGGATAATCCTTGCCACTGCCTTCGCCCTTTTCTGCTTCCTGGTACTGAGCATCCCCCTGGGCATCCGCTGGTACGTTATCAACGCCACCCAGGTGCACAAGACGTCGCTGGCGGCCGTCAGGGGCACGGTTCAGGTGCAGGAGCCGGAGGCAGATGTACCCTTCGCCGTCACAACCACCAAGGACGATGTGCCGGAGGGATCCACCATCACCACCGACGCCACGTCGCAGGCTTTCGTGGAGTTTTTCGAGGACAGCACCCTGCACCTCTACAACAAGACCCAGGTGATCATCCACAAGACGCAGTCGCCCAGATTCGGCCTCAGCTCCAAGCCCAACACCATCGTCCTGGAAGTGACCGGCGGGAGGGTCAGGATCGGCGTTGCGCCGTCGTTGGAATCCCCTCTGAACTTCCAGGTGCAATCGCCCCACGCCGCAGTCGAGTTGGAAGAGGACGGGAGCTATTCGGTGGAAGTGAGCAGCGAGGAGCTCCACTTGACCGTGCGCGACGGCCAGGCGAAGGTCACGGCCATGGGGAAGGTGGTGAAACTGGGGCAGGGAGAGAGGACAACGGTGGAAATCGGCAGGGAGCCGCTGGGGCCTCTGCCAGCGGAGCGAGACCTCATCGTCAACGGCGACTTCAAGGAAACACTAACGACAGGCTGGGAAGCCTACCACGAACAGGATAATCCCGACGAGGTAAGCGGCAAGGCTGAAATCATAACCTTCGGTGATCGCCAGGCAGTGCGTTTCTGGCGCATGGGGAAGGCTACCGGCCACGGGGAGACAGGTATTATCCAGACCATTGACAAAGACGTCCGCGATTTCACTTCCCTGGAGCTGTACATTTCTGTCAGGCTGCTGGATCAAAGCCTGGCGGGTGGCGGCCACTTAAGCTCTGAGTTCCCCATTATCGTCCGCCTAGAATACAGAGACCCCAACGGAAACGATAACTTCTGGACCCACGGATTCTATTTCAAGGACCCCACTGAGAACTGGCCCATCAAAAACGGCGAGAAAGTTCCCCGCTACGTCTGGTACCCCTACGAGTCGCCCAATCTGATGGAGGAAGTGGGCGATGTCAAGCCTGCCGTTATCAAATCCGTCCGCGTCTACGCCTCGGGCTGGGACTACCAGAGCATGGTCTCGCAGGTGCAACTGCTGGCGAAGGAGTAGCTCCGTTAAGTGAAGTCCAATCTCCTGGCAAGGTAGAGCCGATGTCCGCCTGCTGTCACATGTCAGGCCGTAAAACGTAAAGCGTGAAACGTGAGTTGCCTCCTCTTACGCATTACGTTTTCACGTTTTACGTTTCACGTAGTTGCTTCACGTAAAGCCCCCGGATGCGGTTGAAGATGGCGATGAGAGGCGGGCTGGCATAATCGGGGTAGGTCCACGGCCAGGCGCGGAAGGTCCCGTCGCGAAAGTGCAGCGTCACCTCAGCGTAGATGCCCTGGCCCAGATAAATGCGATGGGCGTGATTCTTGGTGGTGGCCAAGACCAGCTTGGAGTGGGAAACGTAGCCAGGATCAACGTTGATTCGCCGCTTCCCTTCGCGAGGCCTTCCGCCCACCACCCATTCCATTTCCAGGGCGTTGGTCAGCAGCTTGATCTCCGCCAGTTCCCCTGGGTGCACGAGATCCACGAAAGCCACGAACCTCCGCTTCAGTCCCTCCCCGAACTCCGCCGCGTAGTAGGTGGTATGGTCAAAGGGCAAGAGCTCGCTCTCATAGTCAATGGGGCCGAACTCCTGGCTTAGCCTGCCCCCGGCCTCCTCCAGAAGCTCCCCCGTGGCGGTAAATATGCTGGCTATCAGTTTCACCGGCAAGGGCTCCTTAATCTTCCCCATCCCTCATCCTCTCCAGAATGGCCTTCAGCTTGGGCAAACTGGCCCTGGTCAACGGGTCAGGCGGCAGGTACAGACAAGACTTAGCTTCACGGATGGAGATATCGAAGGTGCCAATGCGCCGCGCCAGGGCGGTGATCTCCGTCTTGTCCAGGCCGATGAGAGGGCGCAGGATCGGCTTTTCGATACCATAGGAGACGACTTCCAGGTTATCCAGGGTCTGGCTGGCCACCTGGCCCAGTGAGTCCCCCATGACCAGGGCTTTGGCCCGGTGCTGGTCGGCGATCTGGCAGGCTTTTTGCAGCAGGGCCCGCTTGCAGAAGATGCAAGTCCAGCGCTCAGCGCCGACGATTCGAAGCTTCTCGTAGGTCTCACCGAAGACCTCCTGGTGATCCAGCACGATGGGGCGCATGTCCCAGCCGTAGGCGTAGCGAGACAAGACCTGGCAATTGTCCATGAACTTAGCCAGCTCCACCTCGCTCTGGCGAAAGTGGATGGGAATCACCGCACACCCCCGCTTCATGATCATCCAGGCGGCCACGGGCGAATCAATGCCGCCGGAGATCAACGCCACCGCCCGGCCCTGCGTGCCCAGGGGCAATCCCCCGTGCCCAGCCACCGTCTGGCCGAAGACCAGCGCGTGGCCCCGCCGCACCTCCACGCCAATGGTAAGGTCAGCCTCGGCGGAGAGATCAACCTGTGCCCCGGTCGCTTTCTGGACGTGAGCGCCGACGACGCGGTTGATCTCAGGCGAGATCAGGGGAAAAGCCTTATCGGCCCGGCGGCTCTGCGTCCGGAAAGAGCGCTTCTCATTCAGGCCAGCTCTCTGGGCCACCTGCAGCGCCTCTGCCTTGATGACCTCGATGTCAGCCGCAACCTCCTGGGCCGGGCTCAGCGAAACCACGCCGAACACGTCCCGCAGCTTCTCGACGGCCCGTTCCACGTCCTCGGCCTGCACGTAGACCCGCTGCCCGACGCTGCGCACCTCGCCCGTTATGTCATTCCCCCGCAAGCACTCCCTGATGTTCTTGCGCAGTCGCTTGACGAAATACGGCCTGTTCTTGCCTTTCAAGCCGATCTCGCCGTAGCGAATCACGATCAGACCCATGCTCTGTCCTTCCCTGCTCTTTCCAGTATCATAGCACACAACGACTTGAGCGTCAATTAGAGCATGATTTTCAGAATTTACGGATCAGGATAATCCACAAATTCTGTGAATCCTGCTCTAAACCAGAAACGGGGCTGAGATTCTATCTCAGCCCCGTTTTTAACCATGGATTTCCTAAGCCGCTGCCTCCCGCCTCCGCAGGCGGCGGAAGAACTGGCCAACCTCGCCCTTCTCCCAAACGACTAGCAGCGGGACGGCGGTGAAGATGGACGAATAGGTGCCGCTGAGCATCCCCACTAACAAAGTGGCGATGAACTGCTTCATGGTCGCGCCGCCGAAGAGGAGAATGGCGACCATCACGAAGATGGCGTTGAGCTGGGTGGCCAGGGAGCGGTGAATGGTCTCCAGGATGCTACGGTTGACTATCATCTCGAAGGACTCGCCCCGCCGCTTGGGGATGTTCTCGCGGATGCGGTCGAAGACCACGATGGTGTCTTGCACCGAGAAGCCGATGACGGTGAGGATGGCGGTCAGGAAAAGGGAGTTCACTTCCCAACCACGGAGGAGACCAAAGATAGAGAAAAAGCCTATGGCTACTAAGAGATCGTGGATCAGGGACGCAGTGGCGCAGACGCCGTAGCGAAAGGCATTGGGCACCTTTCGAAAGGCTATGACGATGAAGCCCAGGATAACTATGGCGGCCGTGGCCACGGCCATGGTCGCCGCCCTGGTCACCTCGCCACCGATGGTGGGGCCCACAGCCTCGAATCGCAACTCCTCCAGCGCCCCGTATCTTTCCTCCAACACGGATTTGATCTCCGCCTTGACCTCCGGTTCGAGGAAATCGGAGCGGATGAGAACGGTGCGCTCGTCGGCCGTGGTCTGCACTATCGTATCAGTGTACCCCCTGTCCACGAAGACCTGGCGCACCTCCCCCGGTTGAACGGGCTGCTCGAACTCCAATTCCAGGAGAGTGCCCCCCGTGAAATCCACGCTCAGACGCACCGGCGTGCCAAACTGCACGGTGGAGTAGATCATGGCTATCAACCCGGTCCCAATGACCAGAGCTGAGATAAGGAAGTACCAACGACGTTTCTCAATTATATTGAACATAAGCCCCCTTTTCTAATCCCTAAATCCCTAAAAGCCACTTGTGGTCCTGCAGCCGCTTGCCGAACCTGTCGAAGACGAAGATGACGAAAGTGCGGGTGACGGTGACGGCGGTGAACATGCTGATCACCACACCGATGAACAGGGTGATAGCAAAGCCCCTGACCACGCTGGCCCCAAAATTCGACCCAAACCAGTAGAGTATCACACAGGTGATGATGGTAGAGAGGTTCGAGTCGCGGATGGAAGTCCAGGCTCGATCGAAGCCGGCGTCAATGGCCGCTGATAGGCTCCGCCCCCAACGCAGCTCCTCTTTCATGCGCTCGAAGATCAGGATATTGGCATCAACGGCCATGCCCGTGGAGAGGAGAAAGCCAGTGATGCCCGGCAGGGTCAGGGTGACCGGGATCAGCTTGAAAAGCGCGAAGTTCAGCAAAGCGTAGATGATAAGCGCCAGAGCGGCCAGAAAACCAGGCAGGCGATAGTAGACCAGCATAAACAGGAGAACAGCACCCAGGCCTATGGCCCCAGCCCTGACGCTCTTTTGCACGGAGTCCTGCCCCAGGGTCGGGCCGACGGAGCGGGTCGTCTCCACCCGCAGGGGAACCGGCAAAGCGCCGTACTTCAACTGGATGGCCAGACTTCGCGCTTCCTCCAAAGTGAACTCGCCCGTAATCCGAGCACTGCCGTCGGTGATAGCGGTTTGAATCCGGGGACAGGAGATGACTCGCTTGTCTAGAACAATGCACAGGAACTGTCCCACTCTCTGGCTGGTGAAGTCAGCGAAAATACTGGTCCCGTCGGGCCTCAGGGCAAACTGAATCTCCGGCTTACCATACTGATCCAGGGCGACATTGACTGTATCCAACTCCTTGCCCGTCATCACCGTGTTGTAAATCTGTTCGGGAGTAACCGCCGTCTCCGTGATCCCCTCTGTAGGGGCGACTGTGCCGCCAAAGGTGGTTTGGATCACCATGTTCGGGTCCGCAGGCAAGGGAATGTTGCCCGCGTCAACGAACTCCAGGAGCCCCGTCTCACGGATGGTGGCGATAGCCAACTCAGGGTCTTGCACCCCCGGCAGTTCGACGATGATCCGCCGATCACCCTGCGATTGAACCAGGGGTTCGGCGACACCCAGGGCATCAACGCGGTTCTTGACGATGACCTTGACTGCCTCCATAGCACCGGGATCAAGCTCTTGGCCTTCGGGCAGGTCCGCCGCCAGGAGCACCTGCATCCCTCCCTGAAGGTCCAACCCCTGGTGCACCCTGATGTCCCTATCGAAGTTGATGGGGCCCAGGTGAATATGAATGCCCGGATTGGTCGGCAAAGCCACCCAGATGGCCGCCAGGGCCAGGATTATAACCCCTATCAATAAGCTAACATTTCTGTCTCTCAAATTCGACTTTCCTCCCTTCACTTCGACAACTCAGATTGCGATAGCAAACGAATCAGATTATAGTCCATCGCCGCCCATCTGTCAAATGGCCACTCCCTCAACAGGTCAAATGGAGAGCAGCCACAACTTTCTCCCCAGAGCGGCAGAGCCGGTTGAAGGTCTGGCAGGCTTGGGCTGTCCTCTCGACCTTCAGCCTGATGCCCTGCCACTTCAGGTGTTCCTCCGTCTTCGGCAGCACCCTCATCAAGCCCGATTGCCCAGTGCCCACCACCAGCACTGCCGGTTTCTCTTGAACGACCTCCCGCAAATCAACAGGGCATAGCTCGTGGCCTTCGTTTCGCCACCAGCCATCCTTGACGCGATCATGAAAAACGATGACATCGGACGTGTAGGGCCGGCCGTCAATCACGATCCGGCCAAAGCGGTAGTCCTGAATGTTCACGCGGTTGCACCTCTCAAGAAATCGAGTGCCCTTTCCAAAACCTCCTCTTCGCTCAACTCGTCGGTTTGGATGTAGAGATCGCAGTGCTGGCGGGCATGGGAGAGGCGGCGGTTCAGTTTGGCCAGGTACTCCTCGCTCCAGTCAGCGGAGCGTCGCTCGGCGATAGTCGCGAGGCTGGCGTCCAGATAAACCAGGACATCCGGCTGGGAGATCTTCTGCCACATGGTCGGCACGTAGGAGTGTTCTTGACTGCACTCGCGAACCTCGTAGCCCAGATCTTGAAGGCGCTCGGCCAGAGCTGTCTTTCCAGAGGCACAAGGACCTACCACAGCAATGCGCATCGGCCACCTTTAGACCTATTGCCCCGCCAGATACACTTTATAGACCAGAGGCAGGTAAGAGGTGTAATCGGGTGTAACGCCGCGAGCCCACACCCCATCGGTGGTGCCAGCATAGAGCACCTGGCAATCGTCCTCCCCTTCGGGGGTAAAAAGAGTCAGGGAGTAGACCCGGCTAGCGTCACCTGTCAGGCCGGGCATTCTATGCCAATTGTGGCCACCATTGTAACTTACCCAAACACCACCCCCCCATGTTCCTGCATATACAAACTCAGGGTTGCGGGGGTTGATGGCGATGGCCAAGACATCATGCCCGATCAATCCATTCACAGGCCACGAAGCCCCGCCATCGGTGCTCTTGAAAATTCCAGGGGATTGTGGGTCGGCGGATTGCGTGCCAGCGTAGATGATCTCGCTGTTGTCGGGATGGAGAGCCAGGGCACGAACGGTCTTTGTATCCAAGCCTCTCGGTGTCCAGGAAATGCCGCCATCGGCCGTCCGATGGACGCCTTTTTCTTTAGTGCCCACGTAAACGGTTCTGCTGTCCTGGGGATCAACGACCAGGGCGTAGAACTTCTCCGTGCCAATCCCAGTGCCTCCGGCAAGGTTCCAGTTTGTCCCGTTGATGCTAATGTAGATTCCACCACCGGCACCGGCGTAGGCATAGATGGGATCGGCTGTGGAAGTGACGGCCAGGGACCAGACATCCTGGCCCTCCAGACCCGTTATTTCATCCCAAATGTCGCCACCATTGTCACTCCTTTTGATGCCATTCTCCATTGTCCCCGCGTAGACAACGGCGGGATTGGCGGGGTCAATGGCCAGGGAAGCGATCTCGAAGGGAAACCCTAAAGAAAGAGTCTGATGCCAGGAATTCTCGCCGCTGGTCGCGCGATAGACCCCATCCCCCCAAACGCCCGCATAGACGTTAGGACTCCCTGGATGGCTCGCCAGGGAGTAGATAACGAGACCATTTGTACCTCCGCCCTGCTCCCACCACCCATAGGCACAGTCGGGCGAGGCGTACACTCTGCCTGCCACCATCTCCACAGAGTGTGTAACCGCTCGGCCTGCTGATGTGATAAAGACAACCGCGAAGATCACCAAAGCCAGCGCTAGTTTCGATAAGTTGCGTCTCACTTTCTCAGTTCCCCCTCTCTGCTTCCTGTCGTTTGAACCAGAAACTCTCACGAGGCGATTTACCCTATTGGCGTCGGTGTCGGGCTGGGCGTAGGCGTCTGGGTCGGAGTAGAAGTGCTCGTCGGCGTCGAGGTGGGTGAGGGAGTAGGCGTCACTTCTCTGTCGAAAACAACTCTTAATTCGTAGGGCTTGCTAGGGTCGAAGTAACCTGGAATGCCAGCCACTTTCACGCTATACTTCCCCGTTCCCGTTTGTTCAGGATCGTGGACAATGGTAACAGACACCTCGCCCTCCCTGTTCCCTGTCGTGCTCAGGATGTTCCACTCATCATCGTCGTCGTCGTAGAAGTATAGAGCAATGGTACCGCGGACACTGTCGGGGTCATCAATCGTTAGCTTCGCCGTGATAGGATTCAAGTTCTGGATATTGAACTTGAAATAGTCCACATCCTCAGCCACGTCAATATAGGCAGAGTACGTCACACCGGATCCTATCGGATGTGCAATCGAGAAGGAATTGTTGGGTTCGTAGAGATCATACCCCGGGGTAGGCGTGGGCACGGTGGTGATGGTAGGCGTGTGAGTGGGTGTCGGGGTATTTGTCGGCGTGGGGGTGATGGTCGGCGTCGGGGTGACGCTGGGCGTGGGCGTGGGCGTGGGCACGATCTCCTTAACGGTGATCTGATACGTCTTGTCAGGGCCATGCTGGTAGCGATTGTCAATGGACACCAGAGCAGTGCCGTCCACGTTGGCCTGGAAGAGTATATCCGAAGCCAGGTTTCCCGGCGTGATATCGTCGTTGGCGCAATTGGGGGGATTACAGTAGCGGGCAATCTGCGGCACCAGCCCGACAGAGATCATCGTATCCACACCCATAGCCAGATCGTGGGTGTAGACGTGGTACCACCGCTCCTTTTTGACCGGGAACCATATCAGGTCGAAATCGCCCTCAGGACAGAAGCTGTGGGTCTGGGTCTCGCCCAAGGCCATAGCTCTTTGCTGTCCCACGATGTCGTCAGGCTCGTACTGATCCCCGCGCCCCGGCTCCGGTGGTGTAGGCCCTGCGGTCGGCGTATTCGTCGCCGCCGGTGGCGGGGGGGGCGTGGGGGGGGCGGGGG
>SDBT01005220.1_pt1 | contig 21900 bp, 25 predicted proteins | sample 2277101 | NCBI WGS metagenome assembly SDBT01 (sample SAMN10404973, study PRJNA504765) | marine sediment metagenome | isolation source: marine sediment core GS10_PC15, 103 cmbsf | place: Arctic Ocean: Southern Knipovich Ridge | collected 2010 | reverse complement strand
GGCCAGGCCCCACGGCACCCAGGCCAGAGTGGAGTTGTTGCCTCGAACAGTCGTGTAGGTTGCACTACTTACAGGAGGCGCTGTACAATCGATGTATACACTTTTTTTGAAACTGACACGGACCGGTGGATCCCGCTATGTAGGATAAGTTAAAATGTTATTCATAATGATAGCATGTACCCGAAGTAGTATTATCTTCTTAGTCATATAGTCTCTACAAAGATTTCTTCTCTCTAAAGGCGTCTTCGCCTCTGCCCTTAGTTTTTTGTAGATTGTATCGATAAGTTTTAATTTCTTTGCCAAGTCCGGAGCATTGTATTGAACACTTCCATCAGGGCCTGGATTTAGATATTTATCGGGCATGAGTAAAAAAAAAACTATTGTAGAGCGTTTAACTCTGCAATAACTTGGTCTAACAATGTCTGAACTTCAATCATTGAAAAGATCAATATAGTCTTCTCAACAATAGTATTAGCTTCAGCTATTGTTACATCTGCTTGTTTGTCAGCTAATTGCGAATCTTGTTGTGCTACTGCAATTTCAAGATCGTTTAATTCCTGATCTAAGATATCATTATAGATCCTTACATCAGTAATTTCAGCGATTTGTGCAATGGCAACCCCTCCAATGGAGAGTATTCCCAATACTGTTCCTAACAGTAATAATTTCTGGTTCATTATAATGCCGCCAACTGTGCTAAGATACTTGCTAATACATCTGTCAAAGCGTCAACTTGAGCGTTTAAGCCTTTCAACTTCTGTTGCTTAGTGTTCTCGTCATCTATCTGAGTTTGTAAGTCAGTGATCTTTTGATCAAAGACAATTACTTTATCTTCTAGATTAGCTATCTGTTGTTCCTTACCCTGTATATTGTCTTCAATGTCATCTAGATCATCGTCAACATCAGGATCAGGTGGTATAGTTACGTGTACAAAACTTCCATTACAACCAATTGATTCTCCACCTGCATTAGGTATGTTAGAAATCATAACTCCACCATCTGGTAGTACTGTTACAATCTGTGCATCTCTAAATGCTTGTAGCTTTACTGGATCATTTGTCTGTATTGTACAATCTGTCAATTCCCATATCTCTGGGTTAGGCATTGGAACCCAACCTGTTGGTAGGTCAACTATCCAAGTCCAAGGTCCAAACCATGCATCTGGTACTGGATAAGTTAATGCTCCAGCTCTTGCACGGCCTGTGCTAGGTCCATTGATAAATGGATCTATAAGAGTTCTACATTCATCAGGTATTACTCTACCAGGATTATTTGGATCAGCTCCTGCACTATGAAACCATGTTACACAGAACGGTATAGGTTCTGCTGAACCTGGTGTATCAATAAACCAACCGAGTTCTACTTGACCTATTCCTGGAAAAGGATCTGATGGTTCGAACTGTTGGGCACTTGCTAATAAACCTCCGCCAATAGGCAATATAATACTTGCTAGTATTATGAACAAAACTTTATTCATATTGTTACATCTCCCTGACTGTTATTAAAGTACTGTGGAACATAATTCAGCGTTCCATGTTTTTAATTATATAGTACGGTTAAAAATAACAGGTTTGAAATTAATCAAAGCCAGTTACGCAGACTATACAATGAAACAAAAATACGCATTGTATGGAATTAAGACAATAGGTTACTTAGATATCGAAACTTCAGGGTTAACTGCTGATTTCGATATAATGCTTTCTTGGGCAAATTTAATTAGAGATATACCAACTGATACTACAAACATAGAATATGACTTTGTAGAGAAATCAGATTTCGAGTACGCCTATAAAGAACGTGATGCTGATTTAGTAGATGAAGGAATTACAAAATCTGTGATAGCATCTCTTAGCAAATGTGATCTATTAATAGGACATTGGTTTATAGGTAAACATAGACATGATATTCCTTTTATAAGAAGCAGGTGTGTAATCAATCATGTACCAGGATTTCCAAAGCATCGTCGAATACGATATGGAGATACACAAAAGTATGGTTCTCTTTTATATCGATTGCACAATAACGGTTTAGATACAATTGCACGTATGTTTGATCTAGCAGTTACAAAAACAAAACTAGATGGTAAGACTTGGAAGAATGCCTGCCTAGGAATTAAAGAAGATATCAAGTACGTTGTAGATCATAATATCAAAGATGTAAAAATCACTCACAAGATTCATAGAGGCATGGAAGAATATGTACCAATCCCGGCAACCTACGCATAAATGGCAAATCCCAACAAAAATACAAGTTAACGATTTTCTAAAATTACAGGGACCTTCAACAATCAAAGAATTACAAAGTACTATTAAAAAATCAAAAAGAGCAATCTTACAAAGTCTCGCAGATATGATAGTCCTAGGACAAATTAAGCGAACAACCTGTCGATGTGGACAGGGACACATTTATTCTATCAGATCTTAAATAGCTCAGCATGGGCCTCATTCCCGACATAATCCCAGATATAAAGAAACCCCTAGAACCTCCCAATGGGGAATATGATGATGAAGAAGACGATTATTAGTCTTCTCGCACTCGTCGTAATTCTATCTTCTCTCACTAGCACTAGCGAGGGTATAAATTATCTTGATCCTGATACACCAGCTCCTGATTGGATTACTTTAACAGTAACAGGTCCTCCAGAACATCAAATTGATTATTTCGATAATAAATATTTAATGAACAATCACCCTATGCCCGTAGTCTGTGTCTTTGAACCAGAAACAAATGCGAACCCATATAATATAGGTAATCTAACTAAAATGGTTCATATTGCAGTTAATGAATGGGTTTATCAAATAAGAAACTTTACAGGTGGTGGAGATGAGTGGACTGTGGGACTTAAAGTAATAGAGAACAAAACTTCTTTTGGTAAACCAACAATGCAATTTAGAGAATGTGATATTAATTTTAGTTTTATGGGAGCACCACCATTGAATATTGAAACAGGAAGTTACTTTAAAGGTGGAGCACACCATTTCTCTGGAGATCGTAATTTCGTTGATATAATTCTTTACACTTGGGATTACTTTCCAAAGGACGATAGAGAGAGAGTGGGTAATATATCTCAAGAACAATTAGACTTTATGGCAACCACTGATGTAATACCAAAATACTTCGAAGCAAAGCCAACTACGCCAAGAACTATGGTATCAGTCATGATGCACGAACTAGGACATGGCTTTGGTATAAAACACCATGTTTGGTTTGGTGAAAGAAATGCTGATATAGCATATATCCAAGAGCATGGGGAACAGTCTATGATGTACGCATTAACACCTAGAAATGTAACAGATTACAATGAGAAGAGTATCACAGAAATCGACACCTATGCTATTGTAGCAAAGTACGGTACAGACGGCTGGGGTGGAATAACCAACTGGAAAATCGATTCCTTTGTGATCCCTTGATACCTCAACTTTATTATCATAATACCGCTAAGATTCTATTGATATGTTTGGACATGTCTTACGAGGTTCTCGTGATAAAACAATAGACTGGAATAGGTCTTTTGACGAGAAACTTGAACAAAAACTATCACGACTAGATAAAATGCCGAAATACCTCAAACGAGGTGTACCTTACGGTAACAACGTTGTAGCCATCATTAATCATGGTGACTCTGGTCAAGAAAAATTTTATGGTCTTCCGGTATTAACTCCGCAAGGCGAAAAACATATAGCAAATTTGCAAAGAACAGAACTAATCGCAGAGGTCAATAAAGAATTGACGTACGGGGCTAACTTAGTGGGCGATGCAGGAGATATTTTCTACGCACAATTAGGTGCAGCCGAAACTCCTACAAACGACTTTAAGATGCATGAATTAGGAGCAGGTGGACAAACCACAGCTGTTGCAAAAGGTGACGACAGAGGAGATCTAAAAGGCAACATTGCCGGTACGCAGAAAAACACACCTGCAGGATATCCACAGTCAAATGACACAGATACAGATAACACGGGAGCTGCAGCTGATGTCACAACATGGTTAGTAAGTTACACAACTTCTGACTTTAACAACACTGACATACAAGGTGGTATTATCACAAATACTGGACCAGCAACCGCTGAGCCAATATTGACAAGATACATTATCACAGCATTTGCAAAAACCGCAACTGATACGTTGAAAATATTCGTGAATCACACAGCCAACGGCGTATAATCGTTCTGGCTAAACCCCTTTTTTTTTATACTACTCTATTCTATTGTACGGTATGAAGTATATACTCTTAGCACTCCTAGTGTTTGCAATTGCATCAATAGGTGTTGTAACAGTAAATGATGCCTACGGGCAAAACAGTTCAGAAGATACTGACCCTGAAATACCAGGACATAAGCAATTATCTCCAAAATCCTTTGGTAGTAAAAATACCCAAGTATGTGGAGATAGGCTCTGTTAGTATTGAGGGCTAACCCCTCCTTTTTTATATAATAAAGGTTTAAGATTACCATGGGTCATACTATAGCAGACGTTTTACGACATTCAAAGATTTATCCAGAGGATCTTGGTCTAGCAACACTAGTTGAGAAGCTTCCAAGAGACGAAAACATCATTGCCCGAGTAACCCATGCAAATGGTAAGGTACAAGTGATAAGTATTGGTTAATGCAGACATTTACAATAAAGAGCTCCCAGACCTAGTGAAAGCGCTAGTTGATAATAATATATTACAGACAAGCAAGAGAATCGCAGTATGTACTAATTCAAAGCACAAGATCAGCGAAGCACTGGTACAGAATGGCTTTAATGTGACAACCTTCAATGAGTCAAAGTCCTTTTTACGCGCAGTATTGAAGCAAAAACTACAGTATGATACAGTCATATTACGCTGGGGTGATCGTGATACTTGGCGTGCATTAGAGGTCTTACCACGATTTACAAAACTTATTAACTTATACTCTCCCTTATTTCGTACTGGACTAGATCACGAGATAAATAAGAAATTCTTCCAAAAATTTGTAGGAACAACACCTTCTTGCTCAGAACTGGGCCGTTGTAACATTCCATGGGACAATAGAGCATTCATATACGATTTCGACTCATTGCATGACTGACTTAGTATCATTTGCTAGTCAGACGCCCCGATACTACAAGAATTTTTTCAATCTAGAGACTCTCTACCATCCTGAACCTAGAGATAAGCGTACTCAACATCTTATAGAAATGTTTTCTGGTACTACACTGCCAGCTTACTGGACAATAAATAATGTTCAAGGCACAAATACTTTTGCAATGAGAGATGAAATTGATGGTGGTTTTCAAATTACCACAGATACTACATCTGGTGATACTGGTTCAATTACCTTCAATAATAAACGTTTTCTTGATCCTGATAATTGTGTAGTCCATTGGGTAGGTCGACGTATCACTGCTGGTGGTGACGCTAAATGTTATTGGGGTGCAAGCCAAGGAAACAATAGAGCTTCTAATAATTCTATGTGGGCACAAAATGAAGGCGATGATTCATTTTGGAGGTTAAGAACTAAAAAAACTAGTTCAGCTAATTTTACTGACAGTTCTATATCAGTAGGTTTAACTTTAAAATATATTAAACTTACATCTAAAGATACGTTTGTAACAATGCACATGACTGGTGTTTTAGAGGTAACTAGAACTAATAATATTCCAGATGAACTAATGCAACCATGTTTTACTGTTCGTACATCTGGTGCAGCTGCCAAATCAGGGGTGGCATTATATTGTGAGGCTTATAACACGTAAGTGGAGGTGATAGTATGGCAATAGTACATAAACAAGTAACTTGGTCGGGTGCAACTAAAGAGCAACTTAGCACAAAACTAATCAATTCTGGTGCACAAATTAATGTAACATGGACATCAAATACCACAGCTAATGTCCTAGGTGAACAATCTGAACTTAATGATTACAGAAATTTACTCGCAGGACAAGGAATTGTATTCACAATCCTAGGTAATCTTCCTATACCTCCAGCAGAGACTCCAGAACCAATTCCTAGTGGCACTCCGCTAGATGACACAATCTGGCAGGCAGCATGGCAGACAATTAGAGAAGAAGACAGATTAGCAATATTAGCTCGAGTTGACACTGAATATGATGCAACAGGCGGCACAAGAGAACCTTGACCATAAGTTCATTATACGAACAGCTTCACGGTCGTAGTGGTAGCACTAAACAACATATATATGATAATTTCTCAGCAGATGCTATAGATAATGAAAATTGGACTGTAAGAGACCTTATAGGCTCTGGTGTTTATACTCAACTAGATGTGATTAATGAGGGGTTTGAAATAACAACGAGCTCAGGTGGAGCTTCTGCTATAGATAGTAATGGCAAAAGATTTCTAAATTTTGATAGTTCTACAGTAATATGTGTAGAGAGATGTTTAGGCATAACCTCTGTTAATTGTGTAAGTGGTGCAAATTCTTCAATAGCCTACGGTAATAACTTTTATTCTGCTGGAATCAACACTCCAGGCGATACTACCAATTTTGTACTTAGAACTTCTGATACTACTGCTCCTTCTAATACATCTTTAGCTGAACCTTTAGATATTGTATTCCATACCTTTAAAATGGAACAAAATGCTTCTGACTGCTTGTGTTACTTTGATGGACCACTAAAAGCTACTAAAACTACAGATATGCCGACTTTGAAACTACAACCATTTATGTTTATTCAAGATGAGGCTTCTGCAGCCAAATCTATCCGTATTAGATATTACGAGGCGTTTAACCGATGAAAGATCTATATACACTATTTAATGGTTCTCATGATTTACGTAAACTACACTTTTGGGATAGTTTCTCAGGTGCTATACCAAATCATAATTGGACAGTGATTCATGATACAGGAAGTGGCTCAGTTTCAATGAATGATGCAATAAATCAGGGACTTAGAATAACACCAGGAACTAACAGTGGTGATAGGTCGTGTATTAATTTCAATAATAAAAGACAATATAGTTTTATAGGTTCAGTAGCTTTGTTTACTTATCAAGCTGTAAATGTAGATGCAAGAACATTCGCTGGTTTTTCCGATGGTCCAGATATACAAGATAATGACGCTCAAGCTGGTATAGAATCTGATGATTTTGCACAAACTGTATATCAACTTAGAACTGGTACTGGCACAAGTCAATCTCAAACATCTATGACAACTGCTCTTGCTAATCAAGTTATACAAGGTGAAGTAGAAATACATGGAACAAATGTTACAGGAAAAATAGGTGGAAACTTAGAGGCAACTAAAACTTCTCTGTTACCACTTGTTAGATTACAACCAATTTGCTTTTGCAGACAATTACCTGGTGAAACAGGAGTTGCGGACTTTCATTATATTGAGGCGTATAATACATGACCGATATAACTAAGATTGTAGAGAACGCTGGACCTCAAACTACAAAGCATGGTGCAGATAGATGGCCTTCAGTCTATCAAACTCATCGTCGTGCTGATGTACTTGCTGATCTACATTTTGTAGAATGGTTCTCAGGAGCTACTTTACCTTCTTATTGGTCTATTCTTGAAAAAGCAGGAAGTAATACCTCTGGAATGTCAGATGAAGTAGATGGTGGATATTTTATAACAACCGGTACTGCTGGTTCGTCTAGACGTTACATTTACTTTAACAACATAGATCCATTTTCAAACCTTAACTCAGTAACTGACATGGTCATAAGATGTACATCAAATATTGAATCTAATATGTCATCAGGTCTAATGAGTGATCCTAGTGCTGCTGAAAATAGAAATGAAATTAAAATGAGACAAGATGTCAATTTTGGTATCTTTTTCAATTTAACTACAGGCAGTGGTTCAACAGAAACTACTACTGCATCCGCTATTACTGCAGATACTATAGCACATCATTTTGCGCTAATACAAACACCTAGTGCAGCTTTTCTAAGAGCAGATGGTCAATTTGCCGTAACTAAAACCAATAATCTCTCAGATACAAAAATGCAACCTTTCTTTTCGATGCAGAAGAGAACTAGTAATCCTGGAGGTAAAACAGGACATATAACATTTCTAGAGGCGTTTAATACATGAGCTTTCAAGCAGATAGTGTTGTAGATCAATTATACCCAAGGAACTTAACTTCCTTTGTATTACCTAGACAGAGATTTATAGATACATTTCTAGGTTGGGACTTTAATAGTGATCTTTGGTTTGTATCTGCTGCAGGAGGTGGGGATAATGAGATGGCTAATACAATCGATGGTGGATTCGAAATGACTGCGGGAACTAGTGATAATCAATTCTCATTGATAGACTTTAACAATATGAGACCATTTAGCTTCACTACTTCAATTTGTATCTTTATTTGCTCAAGAACAGTTGATACTCGTAATTGGTGTGGATTAGCAGGAGATGGAGGAGGAGGAGCAAATCCTAGTGCATTAATGGATAATGACTCTGACCAAACTTTTAATGCTTTAAGAACAGGTAGTACTAGTTCAACAGGAAGAACTAATTCAGCTAATGCTGCTGATACCTCTAGAATGTTAGGTAAAATAACAACAGGGGTAGCAGCTTGTACCTTACATGAAGATGATCTATTAACAGTAACTAGAACTGTAGATTTGCCAAATGAAAAATTACAATGTCAAATAATGGTACAAAATCGAAATGGGGGTGGTGCTGGTAAAATAGCTAGTTATCACTATATGGAGGCATACAATACATGACCATTAAATCCCATTATTCTATGCTTAATAAAGTTGGTGAAGTACGTGGAAGTCACCAATGGGATTGGTTTTCAGGTTCCACTTATGATATTGAACGATGGCTTATAGAAACAGATACTAGTGGAACAGCAGTAATAGATAATGTCATAAACAATGGGTTAAAAATAGAAACTGCTGCAGTGGATTTAGATGATGTGAGATTAAAATTTAATGGCAGACAACAATACAATTTTTTAGGTGCAGTTTTTATATGTGTTCATAGAAAAGCAAATATAACAAACAATAAGCATAATTGTGGATTAGGGGAAAGCCAACTAGTTTGGCGTTATTCTACATCAACAGATACTGCATTTACTCTACAAACATCTAATGGTGGTAATACTAAAGTAACATCTGATGTTAATGATACAAATTGGCACACATTTAGAGCTGAATTAATGCCAACATCGGCTATCGGTCAGGTTGACGGAGTTTTAAAAGTTACTAGTACTTCTAATTTACCAGGTGTTGTACTGCAACCTGTATTACGTGCACAAGCTCATGGTGCAAATGCTTCAATTAATTTCTTTAGATACTTCGAGGCGTTCAACACATGAGACGTTTTCATAAGATTTTAATAGACTTTGGATTTGTACCTAGAGAGTTCTTATCTGATGAATTTACTAGACCTACCCAATTACAAATAGGTCCTAGACCTACTCCTTATATCGATTGTAATATCACTTGGATAGATGATCCAAAATTTCCTAAAGGATTAAGGACTTTAGCTCAAATTAACTACAGAGAATCAGATGAATGGAAGGTACTTCGTCTCTGTTCAAAATGGGGATGGAAGATAGTAGAACACATAAGAGATGACTTAGGTCAACGTATGATAGAAGAAACTACACCTTCTGGCAAAGAAGAGAGTATTGAGATTGTAGATGAAAATATCAATAGGTGGGATATTAATTGGCGATAACAATCTCTGTTAATCCAGCTGCAACTGACCTAGAGAATACTGACGATCCTACTTTTGCAATTACTCCAGTAACTGATGATACAGCATTAATACTTTTAATTTATATCGACGATACCACCGAAGGTGATTTCACAAGTGTTTCAGATAATCAATCTAATGTTTACAATGCTGGAGGTACCTTTACTAACGGCAATCAAAAGTGTCTAATGTACTGGGTTGCATCTCCTGTTGTAGCAGCAACAACTATTACAGTGGTTACTACAGCTGCAACAGATACTCACTTAAAAGCTTTTACACTTCAAGGTACAGCTACAGCCTCTATTGTAGATGTAACAAATAGTAGTACTGGAACTGATTCTGCTCCTTCTACTTCAATTACACCTAATGCTACAGATGCTGGTGCAATTGTATGGTTTGCAGGACAAGTTACTAACTCAGGTTTAACATCGTTAGGTACAGGACAAACTGACTTAGGTACGACCACTAACGGTGGTGCAGAGAAACATGCTTGTGCAAGGTCAATTGAAATTTATACAGCAGCTCCTGGTGCTCAATCTGCAGTTCTTACTAAAAGTGCTGCTTGGGTAGGTTGTGCTTACGAGATTAAAGCAGCTGGTGCAGATCTTGTAGAAATTATTCCACCAGAAACAGTACAAAGAACAGAAGGTGTTATAATATTTAGAGGCATAAATAGATTTCAAGATGAAGATGTTCAATGGTCAGATGATGAACAAGTATCTAGGGCAATCCATAGAGAACAAATTGATACTGTACAACGAACAGAACCTGGTAATGTTGTATCTAGATTTATTACAAGATTCCAGGATGAAGCGATTAATTGGTTATCAGAATTAATACCTAATGTAAATATTAAAAGAGAAGTTGATGAGACAATCAATAGAAGTGAAGATATTGAGAGAGCGAGAGGTAGAGTTAAAGAAGAGACTGAAGCTGTTAATAGAGATGAGGATATAGATCAACTAAGATCTAGATTTAAATTTATTCCTGAAACAATACAAAGGGTAGAGGATTTACCAATAGCTCGAAACATTGCACGTTTTATTGATACTGTCGTACAACGAGCAGAAGATTTACAATTTGATAGGAACATACTAAGATTTATACCTGAAACCATCCAATGGTCTGAAATTGCATCACCAAACTTTGCTAGATTACAAATTGTAACTGAAATAGTAAAGAGAATAGAACAAGCAATAATAATTGCACCTCGTATAATAGAATCCATTGTAGAGAGATCTGAGGGTATTGTAAAACTTGTTGTAGCCTCGGGAGTTAATATAGTTAAATTTGTCAATGAGTCTGTAAATAGAAGTGAAGATCCTTTAATACATAGAGGGCTTAATAGACTTATTCCCGAAACTATACAATGGTCTGATGCAAGACAAGTATCTAGAATTGTTACACGATTCGTTAATGAAACTGTACAAAGACTAGAAGGTATACAAGTATCACGTATAGTTACAAGAATAATTGATTCAACAGTTAATCGTGCAGAAGGTCCTCTTATTGCTAGAGGACTTAATAGAATTAGAGATTCTACTGTCCAATGGAGTGATGAGATTTTATCGTTCCTTGGTATTGCAAAAGTAGTAGATGAAAGGGTGTTCAGACAAGAAGCTCGTGATGTACAATTTTCAGGTCTCATATCTCGTTTCAAAGCTAATGATACTGCATTAGACACAGAAGGAGCTAATAATGGTACTTGGGCTGGATCTGAGACATATGCAGATGGTCAACTTGGTAGAGCTTTCGACTTGGATGGTTCGTCAAAGATTGCTATAGCAAACGAAGGTAATTTTGATTTTGATGATGATGACGCATTTAGTGTTGCATGTTGGTTAAAACCTAATACTCCAGCGAGTGGACTTCCTCAACTTGTAGCTAAAATAGATGTAGATGCTGGTCCAGGTTGGCTTATGTATTGGCATAAATCTTTTGCAACCATTAGTTTTATACTAAAAGATGCTGGCATAAATCATGAGCATCTTGCTCCATCAAATGCTGCTCCAGATGGAGAATGGACACACGCTTGTGTAACATACAGTGGAAATTCTAATGATTCTGGTAAAAAAATCTATATTAATGGAGTATTCTCTACTCAGGATGGTGGTGGTGAAGTAGTTGCTTCTATTTTAAATGATTTTCCAGTACATATAGGAGGGCGAGATGATGAAAATAAAAAGTTCGATGGTCTAATAGATGATGTACAAATATACAATAGAGAATTAACTTCAGCTGAAATATTTGAATTAGGTAATAAACTTCCTAGAGCTTTTGGACTTGGTAGATTAGTTAATGAAACAGTAAATCGTCTTTCAACTGCAGCATCAATTCAAGTCTCACGTATTATCACTAGAATAGTTCCTGAAACTGTTAATCGAGCTGAAGATATTGTAAAAAAGGTTACTTCTATTATTGTTAATATTGTTAAAGCTATTAATGAAACTATAGCTTGGTCTGAACCTAAACTATCAACTTTCTCAAGTCTTGTAACTAGAATAGCATTCGATGGAGATTTGTTAGATCAAGAAGGTTCTAACAATGGATCAGTACCTCGTGGTGTAGAAACATATGGAGAAGGTGTAATGGGCAGAGGTTTCTTCTATGATGGATCTACAGCAGTTGAATTAGCTAATGAATCAAACTTTGACCGTGAACATAATCAAGCACTGAGTATTTCTATTTGGGTTAGACTAGATGCTAATCCAGGTAATTCACATTACATTGTAACTAAAAGTGCCGGAACAAGTGCTCCAGGTTTAACTTTCTTCCAAAACGGCAGTGACGGTGGATGGAGATTTAGATTCGAAAGTGAAGATACTGCTATACAAGCTGCTGACGGTACTCATGATCTAACTTTAGGACAATGGCATCATATGGCTGCAACTTATGATGGTAGTTCAAATCAATCGGGTATGAAAATCTATAAAGATGGTAAACTTATAACAACAGTATCACCTGAAGTTATGACTGCCACAATACTTACTGATAACCCTGTAAGAATTGGTGCAAGATTTGGTCCAACTGGGTCTACAGATTGGGAAGGAGCTCTTGATGATTTCCAATGGTATAATAAAGAACTATCAGCAGAAGAAGTTCGTATACTTTCACGTAGAGTATTAAGAACTAGAGGTTTAAATAGACTTGTATCGGAAACTGTAAATAGATCTGAAGATCCTCTAATTGTAAGAGCAATCAATAGAATGGTAAATGAGACAGTCAATTGGGTTAAATCTATAGATCCTGTAATAGGACTTCATGTAATTATAAATGAAACCAGAGAGATTGCTGAAGGTCTTAGACTTACAATAATTAAAGGTGTAGAAGGTATTATAGAGAGATTTGAGCATATTCAAGTATCTCGAGCTATAGTAAGATTTGTTCCAGAAACAGTTAATTGGTCAGAGTTCCCACAATTTACAGCAGGCATACATAAATTTGTAAATGAAACCGTTCAATGGGCTACCTTACCTATACCATCTCGTGCAATAACTAAATTTGTTAATGATACTGTAAACTGGGTAGAAGACATAAAGGTATCTAGAATTGTAACTAGATTTGTAAATGAAATAGTATCTTGGTTTGAACCTGAAGATATAATATATGATAACCTCCAAGCACATCTTAAATTCAATGGTGATTTATTAGACTCATCTGGCAACAATAATAATGGAACTGCATTTGGTGGTCCAACTATAGTAGAATCTATAATGGGGCAAGGTATGAAATTTGTCAGTGCAGGTACAGCAGTTGACTTAGATAATGAAACTAATTTTGATAAGGAAGTAACAGATACTTTCAGCACTACAGCATGGGTGAAATTTACTGCTGCTCCATCTGCTAATGATGGTTTTGTATGTAAAGGAGCAGGAATTGCATCTTCAAGAGGTTGGTATTTCTTTTCAAATGATGGCCGTTTGTTTTGTAATCTATTCGATGTTGTAGATGTTTCTGAAATTAGAGTTAGAGCAGCAGATGTCGGTAGAAATCTTAGTGATCAGGATTGGCACCATATAGCTTGTACATATGATGGCTCTAAAACAGGAGCAGGAATAAAAATATATATAGATGGTATAGAAGGTACAGAATCACCACAATTAGATAATCTAGCTTCAGATGCTTCTATTTTAACTGATGTTCCAGTTACTATAGGAAATACATCTGCTCACAACGTATCAGGAGATGTAATCATGGATGAAGTTCAAATTTATGATGATATTTTAACTCCAGATGAAATATGGAGACAAGCACAGAAAGTAGTCAGAGCTCGTGGTCTTGCAAGAATACAAACTGAAATTGAACAAAGATTAGAACCAGCAGATGCACAATTTGATAATTTAGAACTACGTGTTAGATTGGATGATAAAGCTGTAGATACCTCTGGTCAAGGTCATACGGTAACTTGGGCTGGCACATCTGTCGAGGTATATGAAGATTCACCATCCCCCACTGGTAGAGGTGCAACATTGACAGGACAAGGAGATGGAGGAGAAGATATCTTTATAGGAGAGGAAAATGACTTTGACAAAACTCCAACTGATCCATTCTCTGTAGCTTTCTGGGTTAGAATGACTACTCTGGGTCAAGTTAATGCAGGTCTTGTAACAAAGTCTAATAGTCCAGTATGTAGAGGTTGGCAAACAAGAATAAACAATAATGCTATATTCTTCCAATTAGTTGATGTATTTAATTCAATAGAAATTAGAACATTTATAAATCTGTCACAATTGCCTTCAGCACCTTTAACTAACAAATGGATTCATGTATGTTGGACTTATGATGGAAGTACAAAAGCTGCTGGTGTAAGATTGTACGTGAATGGTGTTCGTGTAGACAATTTGGCTGTTGCTGCTTCTGGTGATTCCTTACTTGCTGGCAGTAACACTGTCAATGCTAATGAAGTATCAATTGGTGGCTTTGATAGTGATGCTACTGGTAATGAACTTAATGGTTCAATAAGTGATGTACATATTTATAATGATGTATTAACTGCAGGTGAAGCAAAAATATTAGGATATAGACCAAAGGTAAGTAGAACCTTAACTAGATTCGTACCAGAAACAATAGAGTGGGGTGAAGGAATATTTGTATTCAATACCATAATAAGATTTGTCAATGAGACCGTAAATAGATTAGAAGAGGCTTTAATTACCAGAGGTCTTAATAGATTGATTCCAGAGACAGTTAACAGACTTGAAAACTTACTAGTCATTAGAGCTATAACAAGATTTGTAGAAGAGACTGTCCAATGGGCAGAAGAAGTATTAAGGTTTATAGTTTCAGAAGGTGCTGTTGTAAGGATTATACCTGAGATAGTGCAAAGAGTGGAAGATATCAAAGTAATAAGAGCAATTACAAGACTTATCCCTGAAACAATAAACTGGTCTGAAGTTGTTCAAGTATCCAGATCTATAACAAGGTTTATACCTGAAACTATCAATTGGATTCAGAACATCCAAGTGTCCAGAATTATCACTAGAATGCAAGATTCAACTGTCCAATGGTCAGACTTTGTACAAAAAACACTAGGTATAAATAAACTAATACCGGAGACAGTTAACTGGATATCTGACTTCAAATCGGCGTTAGGTATAGCTAAAGTTGTACCAGCTGAGGAAGTGCAAAGATTAGAAGATATTAAGACTTCTAGGAGATTAACCAGATTTGTAGAAGAGGTTGTACAACGTGTAGAGGACATTAAAGTATCAAGATTAATCACTAGATTTACCGATGAAGTAGTTCAATGGGCTGAAGCTATTCAAGTCTCTAGATCTATTAGTAGGCTTGTACCAGAAATCGTACAAAGGATAGAGAATCTCCTTGTAGTTCGAAATCTTAATAGGTTAATACCAGAGACTATCAATTGGCAAGAGAATATAGATAAACTCAGAGCAAGACTTAGACTTGTTCCAGAGACAATTAATTGGGCATCTGACTTTAAATCAGCACTAGGTATAGCTGTAACTATACCAACAGATGAAGTACAAAGAGTAGAAGATGTTAAGACTTCTAGAGGCTTAGTAAGGCTTATCGAAGAAGTTATAGAATGGGGTAGATTTGAGCTTGTAGTTAGAGCATTAGTTCGAATGATAAATGAAAGTGTAAATAGAGTTGAAGATGTACAAGTAAGTAGATCCATTACCAGATTTGTAGACGAAGTAGTTCAGAGACTAGAAGACACTATTATTCATAGAGGATTAAATAGGCTTGTACCTGAAACTGTTCAAAGAATTGAAGGCTTTATCAATGTTCTTGGTCTTATAAGATTAGTACCAGATACAGTGCAATGGAGTGAAGATATCAAGAAGACACTTATGAAAGTTAGATTTATAGATGAAGCTGTTAACAGACTAGAGGAGGTCCAAGTTAATAGAGTTGTAACAAGACTTATTCCTGAGACGATACAAAGAGTAGAAGCTATACTATTAGTAAGAAGTATAACTAGATTTGTGAATGAGATAGTACAAAGAATAGAGGACATCACAATCTCTCGCTCTCTCAGGCGACAGGTAGGAGAGACTGTACAATGGTTAGAAGGTCCAATAATATCTGTAGGTTTAAGTAGATTAGTTCCAGAAGTAGTTCAAAGATTAGAAGACATTAAAACTGCCTTTGGTTTAGCAATTACTGTTCCAAGTGATATAGTACAGAGACTTGAAGATACAAAAATACTTAAAGGTATTAACAAGACAGTAGATGAGATTGTAGAATGGGGTAGAGAAGAAAGAATACTTAGAGCTTTAGTCAGAATGATAAATGAACAAGTCCAAAGAGTAGAAGATATACAAGTAGATAGAAACATACTACGATTTGTAAATGAAACTGTGCGGAGAATAGAAAGCATTCAAATTACAAGATTTATCACTAGATTCATCCCAGAGACTGTTAATAGAAGTGAAGTTGTAATTAAAGCGAGAACTCTACTTAGATTGATTCCAGAGACAGTACAATGGATAGATAATCCATTTGCCTTTGTTCCCGGCGATGTAAAGAGATTTGTCAATGAAACTGTAGAATGGTCTGAAGAAACAATAAAGAAGACTCTTGTAGTAATCGTCCATAAAGCTAAAGTCAAGATATCAACTTATAGTACAAAGGCTCTAATAGCTAAGAGAACTGTTAAAGCCAAGACATCTACCTTTGCAACTAAAGCACAGGTTTCCCTAAGGAATATAAAGACTCAAGTCAGTAAATATATAGCGAAGGCAAGGATAAAACGTGGCTGATTTAGAACTGGTTGAAGGTGAAGCTGGAGATGTCTATAATATAACAGTTGAGGACAAAGACGGAAATGTGGTGGATCTTACTGCTTTGGGAATTACTACCATTACGCTATTTATTGCGCAAGAAGATAAATTCTCAACGCCAACTAAAACAATAACAGGATTAACGATAACAGGTGCTAACAATGAAATTGCCGCTTGGGCAATTGTAGCAGCTAATATCCCTACTGAAGGACATTACTTTGCTCAGCTTCTTTTGACTGATGGAGCATCATTAACAAGAAAGACTCGTCCTTTAATGACCGTTCACGTTGAAGCTCAGATTGGGCCTTGAGCATTTTATATAATAATTTATAAGCGAATTTCTTTTTACTATTTGGCCATTGTCTTAGGGAATGCCCAGAGTCGCACCTTGCTTTTGGTTTAAAGTACCAAAGCTGGCAAGACGAACAGTAAGCTTTGTAATGATAAGGCCACGCAGTAAGGTTAGAAGGTATCATCTTTCCAGGCAACGTTGCTGCCTAGTTTAACAATAAAAGCGTTAGCTTTATCCTCTTCCATTATAGTAGTAGAAATTTTACCATTCTTCAGTTTCCAACTTAGTTTTACAAAAGATTCGTTCAAGATACATAATAAGATATTGCACATCATAAAAGTAGTTGACACACAAGCCGTCTTTCTAATCCCTGTCCATAAACAGACGGGTCCCAAACCATTAAAGTCAAATCGTTCCGTAACTTTTAGTATGACATGTAGAGGGGATCACCATTGGATGGAAATAAATACCACTGAAGGATGGTTTCGAGAATGCCTAAATCTTGATTGTAATATAAAAGAACAACAAATAAATGGTAGCTGGGTGGCAACTTTTAAAAAATGGCTTCCTTAGATCAACGTGACCTCAAATACATAGACGATATTGAGGAAATTGAAAAGTTATTTGTAACTAAGAGAGTATCAATGCAGGGTGTTACTAAGTGGTTTAAAGATAGAGATTACGACGTATCTCCAACTAGTTGGTATAATCATATCCGTTATAATCTAAAGCCACAAGTTGCACTTCAAGTCTCCAAAAGTGTACCTGATATAGCTAATGATGTAATAGACAAATATGAACAATGTTTAGAAGGTCTTTCTAGACTTCGCACAGTTATTAATAGAGCATTAGATGCACCAGATTTAGACCCTAATGTATTAAGAGTCTATGTAGCTGCTGAAAAAGAATCTAGAGCATATCTAGAAACAATGCACAAATTATCATCTGAATATAAAGAATCTTCACACGTCCATATAGAGAATTTAAATATAGAATATAGTAACGTTGTAAATCAAGTACTACAAGATGCTTGTCCAAAGTGTAAAATTAAATTTGCCAAGACATTAGAACCTTTAATTAAGAAGAAAGATGGTTAGATCATTTATAGAAGCCACATGTGAAGTTGAAGATTGGTCAGATCTTTCTGTAGGAGAACAGTTAATCATTCAATTAAAAGCTTCTAATGATCCAGTTTACTTCTGGGAACATCCTGCCTTAGGTAATGTTAAACTCTGGGATTCTCAAAAAGAGATCCTAAGGGACTTTTATATATTTGATGAAGAAGGCAAAAGACTTTTATCTGAATTAATCTTTGTAGCAGGCCGTAGGGGTGGAAAAACTACCGTAGCTGCTTTAATAACTCTATATGAATGTGCCCGTCTCTTAATGATGGAGAATCCTCAAGAGAAATACAAACTAACTGCTAATGCTGAAATATTCTGTATTAATGTAGCACCGTCCGAGTCTCAGGCTCTGGATACTGTATTTAGACGTGCTAAAGAACTTATTGCTAATTCACCGTTCTTTATGTCTTATAAGTTTGATACTGTGTATAATGCTATTAGATTTCCTAAGAATATCACCCTGAAAGCGTTAGGCAGTAATGTAGCCTCAGGTGTCGGCAGGACTTGCAAATGTTTTGTGGCTGACGAAGTGTCATCGTTTCAAGACACTGATAAACACTCTCCCGATGAAATCTACTTTAAACTGGGCAATTCCACTGGTAACTTCAAACAATGGAATGAAAATATTCGCGTTGCAATATCCAGTATAGCTCAACAAGGTGACTTTATTACTCAATTGTATAAACAAGCTGAGGATGAGAAATGGCCTTGGGCTATGTGGATATGGAAAAAGACTTGGGAATTGAATCCTGAGATGTCACTTGAATCCCTAGAGGAAGAGAGAAAGAGGCATCCTGAAATCTTTGACCGTGACTATGGTGCAGAAGAAGGTATAGATACAAAGTCCTTCTTCAATGACACTGAATTTGAAAACACAGTCAAACTATCAAAGTCAATACATAATATCTTTATAGGAGAACCTCCAGTTAAAAGAGCAGATAAGAAATATGGTTTTACACCAGACATCGATAAATCAAGACTTAGCATAAGACTTTATCCAGATGCTTTAGATTTCTTTATATGTACAGATCCAGCTATTAAAAATGACGCCTTTGGTCTTACTATTGGCTATACCACAGTAAATGGCACTATAAAAATCATCGGTTCCACTGTGTTTATTGCAACCAAAGGGGCTGAAATAAACGTTGAAGATATTAAAGCGCTTCTCAAGCCTATTCTCGAGACGTTACCAGTTAGATACTACATATTCGACATATACTTCCACACCGAGTTGCAGTCTATGGTTCGAGATTACAGCGTCGAATGCCTCCAACACACCTTGGATCTTAGCGACTGGATCTCTGCCAGAAACGATTTATACGATGGAAATGCAACCGTCCCATACTCTGATTATCTCTTCAAAGAATTTCGTGAGTTATTACTTGTCAAAAATAAGAAAATTGATCACCCTTCCACCGGATCGAAAGATATGGCTGACTCCGTGGCACAACTCATCTCCCATGTTCGAAGAGAGGAAGAAGAAATGAGAGATTTATATACTGCAGTTAATACACATTACGTGGCGAAATTCTAATGGGATTTTTTGATAGATTTAAAAGTTCTGATACTGCCTCTAAAAATGCAATTACAGATACTCGACCTGTAACTGACCCTTTACCAGATCCATTAGTTATAGCTCCAGCAAGTATCTTAGCTGGACGAGAAAAGGAATTTTTTGAATTAAAGGATTTTCAAGGTAAAAATAAGTACAAATTAGTTGATAAACTTCTATTAGCTGATGAAAGACTATATAGTGCAATAGAACTTATGGCTATAATGATTCAAAAATCAATTGGCAAGTGTTCTATTCGTAAGCCTGAAGGAGAAGAGAGGACTAATGAAGAAGAGAATGCGATCGAAGTAGCTGATGAATTTTGTATTAAAATGAATGTACCAAGAATGTTCTACCAATATACAATAGACTTGTGGAAATATGGTGATGCAGTAGATTTAATTAAATTTGACTCTTCTGGTGTTACAGGTTTAGAACCTTGGCCTATGTATCTTGTAACTGCAATAGATAATCTAAGTCAACGTGGTCAATCTTTGGCATTTAGAGATGAAGTTATAATGAGACCAAAATGGTATCTATTAGACGAACACGAAGCAGAACCTTCATATCCTAATTTAACAGTTAAAAAAGAACGTATAATGCATATTAGTTTTAATAATCACAGAACAACAGTTTATGATAACTTAGGAAGGCAAACCTTTAATGTATGGTCAATGCCTCCTATTACCACCTTGGTGGGTATTCTAATGTGGAAACAACATCTAATACGTAATGACATGTTATGGCGTAATAGAGCATTACCTCGAGAACATCACAGATTAGACTTATCACAATATGATCCAACAAGATATACTGGAACTCATTCTGAAAAGCTTTCAAAAGCAAAAACTGATGCAGAGAAAGCAATTAAAGCTTATAACACAAATAACCAAAAACGTGAAGCTGATCAAGGCTTTACTACAGGTATGGGAGTGGAAATAGGATATATAGAACCCGCCCATGCAACTTATAATGACCCATCGCCAATTATTGACCAAATTAATAGTTTGATAGGTGGACCAACCGGAACACCAAGTGCTCTAATGGGTGGTGAATCAAAAGGTTTTACAAGTCTTGTACACGCCTCTTCCTTCCTTGCATTAAGAGCTGAAGTGTATGCTGGTGTAATACAAGTTAAAGTAGAAGCATTAATCAAACGTCACATTAAATTAGCACGACCTGGTATTAGATCGGAGGTGGTGGATAGAATCTTTATTAAGAACAGATTAATCTTAGATAGAGATAGAGCAGAATTGGCAAAGATAGTCGCAGTATTAACAGAGTCCAAGGCTTTTACAATGGATGAGGTTAGACAAATTTGGGGATTAGATCCAGCAACTGAAGATCAAATTAAAGACATCAAAGAATGGCTTGAGGTTACTAATCCAACTCCAGAACCATTTGGTGGTGGTGGACCTAATAATAATTCTCCAGGTCAGACTGCACAAAATGTAAAAGCTCGTGGTCAAAACAGTGAAGGTCTTGCAACTAGAGGAATGGAATCCTCAGTACAAAGACAACGTAATACAAATACTAGAGGGCAGGCGAGACGATAATGCCTAAGAAAGTTGACGATTGCGTTAAACGTTTAATGGCTGAAGGTAGGAGTCAATCTTCAGCCTTTGCAATATGCAATGCTAGTATAGTTAAAGAAACAGAATCTAAGATGGCAATACAAGAGACTTTAATACAATTAGAAAACATAAAAATTACAATAGATGGTATACAAGACTACATAAGGTCTTTAAGTGATATGCCCATTATGATGAGTGATGATAGTTTACCAGAAGATGTAGCAAGTTTATTAGGTGATAAAGATGTTGAAGATACTGAAGAAGAAGAAACATAAATGTACAGAGTGTGGCTTAGATGAAGATACCGAATAACAATAGTGAATTAAATTTCGTATTACACGAACACCAAGTAGGTGATGACATCGATTACCAGTTGTCAATTGAAACTGAACCTGGTGAATTACAGTTCCTTAAATTTCCAAGGAACGGCAAAATGGCTACCATTTCCGATGATCC
>SDBT01005219.1_pt1 | contig 21900 bp, 15 predicted proteins | sample 2277101 | NCBI WGS metagenome assembly SDBT01 (sample SAMN10404973, study PRJNA504765) | marine sediment metagenome | isolation source: marine sediment core GS10_PC15, 103 cmbsf | place: Arctic Ocean: Southern Knipovich Ridge | collected 2010 | reverse complement strand
CCCTGTTGTTGATGTGGTAGATCGCGCCCGGATATTCGAGGCGGAGTGGTCTTGCCATGGAGTCCTCCTCTTCTTATCTAGAAGACCTGGCAAGATCATTGCCAATGTGGGGAAAAACGGTATAATAACCCATCTAAAGGTAGGGATATGCCACAATTCACGGCCTGACCCCCAGAAGTTCGGAAGTTCGGGAGATCCAGAATCCGCGAAATATTACTGCCCCAAAACCGACGGTAGTTCCAGAGGATGGCGGGCTGGATTTGCCCATATGAAAAAGCCTGCGCCTTTTTCATCTCTAAAAGGCCGAGTGGCAGAAGTCAGGCTTGGAAATTGACAATGCCCAATCCAACCAATCTTTTATTGCCTAATTCCGGGCCTGACCCCATTGGTTCCCGGATAATTAAAGAGGGAAGGGCTGCTTGAAAAGGCGACGTTAATCGTCCCTTAATCATAACACAGTCTGAAGTATGCTCATTGATCGAAGGTCAATTCATTGTACTCGTAATGCTACTCTGTGTATGATCATTGGCAATGTAAGATTTATTAATTGTTAGCATAAGCTAATAATCTATGTTGCATTCAGTTAAGGAGAGCAGAATGTCATTATACTTTGGAAAATTTAGCCCGAAATATCCAATACAGATAGAGGAACATTTTTATGCAGGTGGGGCAAAAGGTAATCCTTGGTATGGTGGGCTAGATACAGGTGATTATGTTTTTCCAATATATGGGGGTAAAATACCTGGGCTTTGGCAAGTTAAAGGTTACGAAGAAAGGCCAAACAATATTAATCCTGTAAATCCGACCGTGCTACGGTTTGAAGTCGTAAAGGAATATGGAGAGTTAAGTTTAAATTCGGAATTTGCTTTATATCGCCACTTTATAATGGATTTAAACTTATTAAATAAATCGGCGAAGAGCACTAAAAATATGGGATTCTATGAAATTAACAGAGAGGAGAGTTGCCCTGAACCAAAAGACATTGAGTTTGATGAAAAAAACTTACGAGATATTGTTGTTCAATTAGAGGGCATCGAATATAAATACAAGGAAGGTGATGTCAGAATTATAGTAAATGACTTGGCCCAAACTGATATTATAAGTATTGATTGGATGGTAAGCGATGAGTTCACCGAATATCCTCCGTTAAGTGAGCTGTATAAACAAAAGACAATAGACAATAAGTATTCATTAATTCAATTACTCAGCTACTCGAAAACTGACTCTGCACCAAGGAAAGAGTCCTATTTGGAATCGGTACTAGCCTCACTTCGAGAACAAGGATACTTTAACGTTGTAACCCCAATCGCACTTTACGACAATATTATTGTCGGTCGCAGGGTACATATTCGAAAAACTACTGAAACAAGCTCACCAGATATTACACTTGAAGAAGCCATTGAAGATCTGGATAGATACGACAAGTATGTCGAACTGCTAAAGAAAAAACCAAATTTGATTCTCTATGGACCTCCAGGTACTGGAAAGACGTACATGGCATCTAGGATTGTGGAAGCTTTTGAAAGAGATAGGGACGCTGGCAACCTTAGAAGTTTTAGTGATGTTATGAATGAAGGACGGGCCAATTTTATAACTTTCCATCAATCATACTCTTATGAAGAGTTTATTGAAGGAATTAGGCCTGTTCTAGATGACACAAACGATAGCGGTGAAAAAACAGAATCTCAAATTCTGTATAAGATAGAAGATGGTATTTTAAAATCAATGGCAAATTCTGCTGCTCGATCAATTATAAAACAAAAAGTACAAAAGAGTGTAACAGACAACATATCCTCATCAAGTAAAACATGGAAGGTTTCATTGGGACAGAGAGGTGTGGAGGAAAGTGTTTATCAAAAATGTAAAAGGGAGGGGTCCATTGCAATCGGGTGGTTGCCAAACAATGATTTGTCAAACCAAACATACGAGGAAATTTATTCATCCTTGATTAAAGATAGTAACAATCCTGAATCAAGGCCGTCAAATGATGCGAACACTGTGAATGCTTTCATAAATGAAATGCAGATAGGTGACATCGTCCTCATTTATAATGATCCGAAATCTATAAGAGATATAGGTGTCGTAGATGGAGAGTATAGATATGATTCTAGTGACCCTAATCGCTATCCGCACAAGAGAAAAGTAGTATGGATTGAGGAATTTAAAGAGCCTAAGGACATTTATGAGTTGAATGGGCGTAAGAGGTTAACTTTAAAAACGATTTATGAATTGTCCAGGATTGATTCTATGGCACTTTTAGACTTGGTAGTAAAAGAGGAAGATCATGGTGAAGGGACGGGCGGTCCCAATTTTATGCCTCATTATCTGATTATAGATGAGATAAATAGGGGGAATATTCCAAAGATTTTTGGAGAAGTTATAACTTTATTAGAAAAAGACAAGAGGGGGCTAAAATGTCTTCTCCCCTACTCTAAAAAGCTGTTTTCCATCCCACCAAACCTATTTGTAATTGGAACGATGAATACTGCAGATAAGTCAATTGCAGTTCTTGATACGGCATTAAGGCGTCGTTTTATTTTCGATGAGATAAATCCTTCACCTGGCTTGATTGCAGAATTTGGAACAAGCAGGATTGAAGGAGTAAATCTTGAGAAGCTACTTAATGAAATTAATAATAATATAGCTCAAAACTTTGATAGAGATCATAGAATAGGTCATTCTTACTTTATGAACCTATACAGCTTAAAAGATCTTCATTTGACATGGTACTTTGAGGTAATGCCCTTGCTTTTGGATTACTTTTATAATGACCCAAGTGCTGTGGTAAATATAGTCGGAAAAGCATTCTTTCAAAATGAGGATGTCAAAGAACTTGATTGGAGAGCACCTAAAGGTCAGATTTCAGAATTTGCGAGTGCTCTAAAAGAGCTTTACGAAGGCAGACTCGCGTGAACGGTAAAACCTTGTCAATTTTTGAGGGGAGAAAAACACATCTTGACATTTCACCCGCTCATTTAAGTACTATCAACTCCCTCAACCGAGAAATCAGTTCTATTAACATCAATGTTGATGTCGATGGACATATACTAGTAAATAATCATGTTGGCTTTGTTGCTAAAGATAATGTTGTTTTGAATCTCTATCCAAAAGTATATCAATCATCAGGCATAGATTTTGACGATGTTGAAAAGAGAGAAGCTACAGAGCTACTTTTTAAAATGCTAAAATTCGTGAGTGATCCCTCTGTTGTTGACTTGCCAGACGCTGGACATGTACAGCAGATTGAAGAAGATCTATTTGAAATTTTTGCCAATCTTTTCGTCAGCAGACTGCTTTTTCAACTTCAGAGAGACCTGCATAGATCTTATGAAATATTCGAGGAAGATCATAGATACCTAAAAGGTAAGGTTCTATTTTCCCAAAATATTCTTAGGAATTCATTCCGAAGACACATTCACTATTTGCAGTATCAGGAGTTTACAGTTGATACAGTTTTAAACAGGGTTTTTAAGACTACACTTTTAGCCCTATTACACCTTCTAAAAAAGCCGAACAATAAGCGACTTGTAAAAAAGGCACTTATATTCTTCGATGATGTAGTAGAAACAAAAATTTCTGAAAAGATACTTTCCCAAGTAGTTTTCACAAGATTAAACCATAGATACTTGCCTCTATTTAATATGGCCAAAATGTTTTTGCATAAAAGTCAGCCTGGGATATTCAGCTCCGACAAACTCTCATTTCATTATTTGATAAAAATAAACGACTTGTTTGAGACATTCATATTTGAGGCTATGAAGTTAGTATTTAACTCCGATGAAGTTACTATCAAGCACCACGAACCAATCAAATATCTTGGACTTTTGGGCAACGAGAACTTTCTACAACTCAAACCAGATATAATAGCAACCATTAATGGCAATTATCACAGTATAATTGATGCTAAGTATAAATCTTGTTTGGCGAGTGACGGAAAGCTTGAGCACCAGGAAAGTGACATTTATCAAATGGTGTCCTATTCTACGAGGTATAGATGTGAAAATTTATTTCTTGTTTATCCCATGTTCAAGGACCAAATTCGAAAAGAAAACATTGTAGCTGATATTGAATTGAAGATGTCCGGTCTCAAATCCAGACTCAAGTTAATACAAATCGACATTTTTGATGATATTGCAAGCATCCTATCCCAAATACGGTCAAGTTTCTCAAACATCACTACCAACAGCACTCAATAACACTAGGCAAAACTTTCCATACAAAAGTCAATACCATCTACATGGAAGGGATGCCTTATGCGTATTGAATGGCCACCGTTTTAAGCGACACAAAATGACGCCCATGCCTGTTATTCATTAAGACCGATAACGGTTAATGGATAATCCAGGAGGTGAAGTCATGGAAGACAGATACGAAAACGCGGTTCTTGCATACTACCTTTTAAACCTCCTACAATCCCACCGCCCCAATCGCAAGACAGCCGATAAGGTCTGGGCTTCCATGGAAGATGAGGTCAATGCTCTCGGACTGCACAGAGCTGCCGGTCTCAAACCGTTCCTGAAGCAAATTGATGATTCCAAGTTCGAGTCCCAGCTTCTTCCCGGGCTGTTCAAGAAATACCACGCACCGCTGGTCAGGGGGCTGGAGAAAGCTACCACCAGGGTCAACACCGCACAACTCAGTCAACTCGAGAAGAACCTCCGCGCACTCTCTGGAGAGGTCGATCTAGACAGCAGGGATAGTGCTGTTCTGGGATTGTTCGCTCGTTACCGGATCGTTCCAGCTGTGGAGAAATTTTGTGATCAGCTGGCCGGGGAGATGGGACACCAGGTGTTCATCGCCTCGATCCTGGGGATGAGGCGCTCAGATGCCCATCGCTGTATCCGTCCCGGTTCCCATTTGCGCGAGATGGGACTGCTGCAAGGTTGGGATGGTTACCGCTCCACTGGTCTGGATTCGTGCGCTGAGATCCCCGACCCGATTACCATTGCTCTGCAAGAAGCCGACGGCAACATCGAAGGATTTAAAAGATACCTGCTGGGAGAGCCGTGCAGCCCTGAACTGGAGTGGGAGGATTTTTTCCACCTCGCGGATTCCATCGAGAGGATCGCCGCTTTCCTGGAGCAGAGCCTCCGGAAGGGGACTGAGGGAGTCAACATCCTCCTTTACGGCCCCCCGGGAACGGGCAAAACGGAGTTCTGCAAGACCCTCGCTGCCAGGTTAGGAACGGACCTTTACACGGTAGGGGAAAAGGACGGCAACGGCCGGGAGCCTGACCGCAACGATCGGTTAAATGCGCTCAACCTGACACAAGGTCTTCTCCGCCGCCAGAGAAACACACTCCTCATGTTCGATGAGATGGAGGACCTGTTCACTCAGCCCGCCTTCGCATTCCGCCGCGGCAAGGTAGCAGGGGATTCCAAGGTCTACACAAACCGGCTCCTGGAGAAAAACCCTGTGCCGACCCTCTGGGTTATCAACAATCCCCACCTTATCAATGAGGCTCACATTCGCAGGATGTCTCTTGCTCTGGAGATCAAGACTCCGCCGGCTTCAGCACGCAAGAAGGTACTTTGCCGAATCCTTGAGCGTCACGGCTGCACCCTTCCGGATGAGGACATCACCGATCTGACCAGGCAGGATGGAATCCCCCCAGCTATTCTGGACAACGCTGTTCGTTTTGCTGCTTCAACAGGTGGTGACGCCGAGGAGGTACGCTTTGCCGCGCGCAGCATCGTCAAGGCAATGGCTGGAGGAGTTGAGCGCCCGGAGGTGAAAAAGGTCATTGGTGATTTCAACCCGATGCTGCTGAGCGCAGACAGTGATCTCACTCTTCTGGCCGACCGCCTGGTCTCAGGCAGGACCCAAACCTTTTCTCTCTGCCTCTACGGTCCGCCCGGAACAGGGAAGACAGAGTACGTCCGATATCTGGCAAACAGGATGGGAATGGAGGTCCTTGTCAAAAGGGCCTCTGATATCTTCGGGATGTTCGTAGGCCAAACCGAGGCCAACATCGCCAGGGCCTTTGCCGAAGCGAAGGAAGAGGAGAAGTTCCTGGTATTGGACGAGGCCGATTCGTTCCTGGCGGACCGGAAGGGAGCACACAGGAGCTGGGAAATCACCCAGGTCAACGAGATGCTCACCTGGATGGAGAGCCATCCTCTGCCTTTCGCCTGCACCACTAACCTCATGGACCACCTGGACGAAGCATCCCTGCGCCGGTTCACTTTCAAGGTCCGGTTCGACTTCATGACACAAGGCCAGCTAGCAGCTGCCTTCAATCACTTTTTCGGATTGGATGCGCCCGTGGAACTTAAAACCATGAAGAATTTGACTCCGGGAGATTTCACCGTGGTCAGGAAAAAAGCTGAGGTGTTGAATATTCTCGATAAACCAGAAGAGATTGTAAATTTCTTGAAGGCTGAAACGAATATGAAGAGGACACCTATAGACATCAGGGGATTCGGAAGTTGAGAGGGAATGAATTGAAAAAAAGGCATATACACATTGACGATATGCCAGAGGGATATTCCTGTCCCCTGTGCCCCGATCATGAGGACGATGAGTTTGTGTACTGCAATGCTCTGGAAACCCATATCTGCGGGGGTTGTGAATGGGACATAGCTTTCGTTCTGGCAAGTGGAGAAAAGGTAAACTCGTTGACGGGTTGGGGCGGTCCTATTGTTAATGAGATCCTGACTGCGAAGTTGGAAAAATTGACCGGGAAAAGCCTTGAACAATTGCAGGAGATTTATAATCAAACACAGTGCGTACTTGATAGAGCCATTCGCATTGAGATCAATGAAACTGAAGAATGATCACTTTGGAAACTGTAAAGAAAGAGGAATCTGTGAGGAACAGGAAAAAAATATACAGGAGTGAACTACCGGATAGCTATTCATGCCCTCTCTGCCTGGATCATTATGACGCTGAGTTCTGTTGGAATCATGTTCTGGATACTTATGTATGTGCAGGGTGCGAAAGCAGGATCGCTAACTTACTGTCTCCGGGAGAAGAGGTGAAAGGGTTCTTTCTTGATGAGGATGATTCCGAATGGATCAGGGACCAGCTGGAAAACCTGACCGGGAAAAAGCTTCCTGATTTGATAAAGCTTTTTAAAGAGCAGGAGAGTATGTTGGATGAGGCTGTCTTCATTCATGTTAATGGGGGAAAAGAATGAAGTTTACGATCCACAGGGGGGCCAAAGAGATCGGGGGGACCGTTATTGAATTGTCCTCCGGTTCGACCACACTTCTTCTTGACGCTGGCTTGCCTTTGAGCAAGGAAAGCGTTGAGGTCGACGTCTCATTCCTCAAGCTCGACGCGGTTCTTATAAGCCATCCCCACCAGGACCATTACGGACTAATCGAGGAACTGGATCCTCAAATTCCCGTTTACATGTCCGAGCTGTCTCTGAAGCTCATCGAGACCCTGCAAATATTTATCAATAAGCCTCAGCTGAAAAACACTGTCCGGCATTTCAAATCCTGGGAACCGTTCGAGATCGGTGATTTCACGATCACCCCATACCTCATGGATCATTCATCACCTGAAGCGTTCGCCTTTTTGTTGGAGGCCGAGGGGAAACGGATATTTTACAGCGGGGACCTGCGTGGGCACGGTCGTAAAAGTGTGCTTTTCGAGAACCTCCTCAAGCGGCCTCCCGCGAATGTGGATCTCATGTTCCTGGAGGGGACAATGATGGGCCGGGACAACCAGCCCTTCCCGGACGAGCGATCGGTGGAAGAGGCCATCTTTGAAACCATCAAAGCTCAGAAGAACATAACTTTCCTTATCTCCTCCTCCCAGACCATCGACAGATTAGTCTCCGCCTTCAATGCCTGCAAAAGAACAGGAAAACTGTTCGTTATTGATCCTTACACATCCTGGGTCCTGGAACAGATGCAGTTGGTGACTAAAAACGTACCTGCCCTGGATTGGGACGAGATAAATGTTTTCATCCCCGGTGGCCAGTATGAGAAGGCTAGGAAAAACAGGCAGGTTTTGGGGGGCTTTTATAAAAAGCTCTTTGGTCCCTCCAGAGTGAAAATGGAGGAGTTAAAGGAAGACCCGTCTGGTTATCTCTTCCTGGGAAAGATGTCCAGTTTTAAGGATATTAAAGGGTTTATGGGAGAGTACCCCGTCAACGTGATCTATTCCATGTGGAAAGGTTATCTGGATTATCCAAGTCGGGACTTTTACGGAGCCGAAGAGATGTCAGCAATGATGGACGATGACAAGGTGAATTTAGTTTACGCTCACACCAGTGGTCACGCAACGGTGGAGGATTTGGGTAAACTTGTGGATGCGATCCAGCCAAAGAATTTAATTCCTGTCCACACGGAACGTGCGGAGGACTATCAGAAACAGTTTGAAAACGTCGTGTCTGTTTCAGACGGAACCCCTTTTGAATTTTGAAAGCTGGACCTTGGAATCTTTAGAAGATACGTGACGGATTCCAAGGTGTATTTTGCCGTGAAGTTTGACGTCTCAAATAGGGTAAGTGAAAAGAGAATCAGTATGTGTTTACCTAATGCGGAAGTTGAAAATTCGATCAAGGGGGGGATATGGAAAAAATAAAAAATTTGATTAGATCTAACCCATTCGTTTTGTCACTGCTTGTTCTTTTGTTGGTGTTGTCTTTTATCCAAGTAGAATCTGGTAAGCAAACTGCTCTGGAAAAACTGTTAATGACCTCAGGGTTGGGAAAATTAAATAGGGTGGCAGACACACATATTGAGAATCAACAGAAAAAAGCTTTGAATGTTTTCCTGGGACTTTCTGTCGTTAAGACTGGACTAGCATTGATTCGAAGTACCGAAGTAAATTTGGGTTTTGGTTTTCGTCCTGGTGCTGTCGTCAATGCGGTTTATGACTATGTAAATATTGGGTGGAAAGTCGTGTTTGCTGCGACAACATACTATTATATATCTGCTGTTTTTCTTAGTTCAGTACGAGCCGTCGATGTCACTTTCCTCAGGTTTTTGTTAATTGTTCTGTTGGGAACGGTCGCCTGTAGGTGGTGGTTACCTGCTGCCAATATGACAGGCAATTTATTAAAGCGAATATCAGTTTTCTTATTTACAGCGGTGTTACTGCTATATGTCGTGGTTCCTTTAACATTCGTCGGTGGTAATTGGATTTCAAGTAGAATAACAGACGGGCCAATTGACAAAGCGGCCGCTGCGATTGAGGTTGCTCAAGAGGACCTTCAAGATAGAATTCCTTATTTTGGATCTAAAGAACCTGATCTGGGGAATGTGGATGGTGCTAAAGAACCCTTAAACGAGAATGACCCCACAAAAATGGAAAACGACCAGTCCACTCAAGGGTCTATGGCAGATGAAGAAGATGCTGATATTGGGGTGTTTTCAAACGCTTTAAGCAAAATGAAAGGAATCTTCTCAGACGACCCGACAGGAAATTCTGATATGAAAACCGAAGAAATGGAGAAAGATGGAGACGATAATGATCAAGGGTGGTTTTCAGGTGTACGAGAAACTCTGAATATAGGAAAAAAAGTGGCCTCAATGAAAGGTACCGTCGCAGAGTTTTCAGAGGGTGTTGTCACAAATGTACTAAAAATAATTGCTGCTTACATCTTTAATATAATTGTATTCCCAATTTTGTTTGTCTTCGGTTTATATTGGTTCGCCAAGGCAATCATATTCTCGCCCACGACGGTTCAATTATTTAGTGGATTCATTTCACCTCTTGACAAGTCCAAGAATTTTTCTGCTCGCATCCCTCCCAATGATGAAGATGGATTGGAACCCATGGAATAAATATCTTAATGGTGAAGTCAGTCAAGTGTGGGCTGAATGGGTAGGATGAGCAATTGACCTCGAGTGCTTTTATTGCCTGCATTAATAATAAGCGTGGTGTGTCTGGAGGTTGGCCTAAGTGTTTTATGTATGGTCTGAAAAACGATATCGAAACCTAAGAAATGATTCACGGTTTTTTGTTAACATTTTGAACTAAGTCAAAGGGTGGACATGCTTGACCCATATGATTGTCCTCGCGATTTTGAAAAGATAGAAGATGTCGCAAGGGAACACATCGAAACTGAAAAAACAAAGTCCGGAGAAATTATTGGTCTTCGCACAGGCTACGATAACCTTGACGAATTCACAGGTGGATTTCAGCCTGGCGAGTTGATCGTGGTCTCGGGTTTTCCTCACATGGGGAAGAACTCTTTCCTGATTAATGTTGCGCTGAACGTTGCCGTCCAGCAGCAGATTCCCGTAGCATATTTCAGTTTGGGTAAAAAGCGATGGATTTTGGTTGAGCGTGTTCTCTCTTGCTTGGGGAAATTCAGCAGTCATCGACTACGGACAGGGTTCATGCGGGAGGAGGACAATGCAAAGTTGTTGTCCGCGCAACAGAAACTCAAAGATGCACCGTTGTATATCAACGATTTTAGCGGATTGACTGTTCCTGAAATGAAATGCGACCTTGATAGTCTCGCTAAAGGGAAAGTCCATGTTGATGACAACATTCCTGGTAGACTGGGCGTTAAAGTCGGTCTGGTGATTGTTGACCATTTACAACTCATCCAATCGTGGAGCGAGGAGGGGTCGAGTAAAAATGAGATCCGTGTGATCCTTGATGAGATTAAACGTGCCGCGAGAACCATGGAAGTGCCGTTTATTTTGAACTCTCTACTTTACCCGCCGGATGACCAGACGGTTGCTCATTTGACAGAGAGAAGGGCGCCTGTCCTGGAAAATCTTATGAGGGTTCCGGAAACCGCATGGATTGATAAGTATGCCGACACCGTGATGTTCTGTCATCGAGATATCGGACTGGCATTCTCCGGAGCACCAGAACCTGACGGCAGCAGGATGGAGGTCAGGATCGAAAAATGTTCAAATGGACTGATCGGGAGTCGTTACTTATCGTTTGATCATGAGACGGGGCGTATTTCGAAACCTTGATCACTTTGGAAGCTAAACCATTACTTAAAGGTTGTAGGGCTAATTGGTGCAATTTCAAATTACTATTTAAAGGTCAAGTGGAAAAGTGCAAATCAAAATGTGGGAATAAATGTGATTGAAAGGGGAAAAATGAACAAGCCATACGCTGAAATAGTTAGGGAAGAAAGACATTTTGTGGCCATTTTATTTCACCTGCTTTTTTACAAGGAAAACATGGTGCGATTTTTAAAATACGTTGAGGAAGTGGTCAACAATCAAGTGGACGGTAACAAAGATGAAACAAGTAACAAATATCGGTACAAGTTGGGTCACGAAAACAAGGCAAATATGTATTTTGAGTATGCATATTTAAGAGATATGTGGGATGAAATTTTACCAGCGAATGGAAAAAAGAGACGTTCAAGTCGATGGTCATCCGCAGTTAAGTCAAATAATACAGTAAAGAAAAATGAAATTGCGGACGAATTGGCACAGTACAACCTAAAAAAAGTCGAAGTTATCCTGAAGTGTCTCGGTGTAGTCGGAGGCAATTCAGCAAAATATACTGAACTCAAAAAGATACTTAACGATAAGGGTCTTATCGTTAAGGACCCGATTGAGCATCCGACGAGTTTCAATACATTTTGCCCCGGTAGGGAAGATAAAGAAGGATCTATACATGTTGAAAGTCCTGGTAATTGGTCACTGAAAAAAATTATGAACAAAATCGATAGTTCAATTGGAGCAGAGCAGGACAGAGCGGAACTTTGTGTAGGTCTTTGTATGCTTAAATGGGCGTTTAACGCAAAGCTAGACCTCGTTGTGGCAATAGGAGAAGGTTCGGAGGACCAATGCCTTATCGGAATAGAGGCGAAGATAGAGTCTTCGTCCTCTAAATATCCGTCTGACAACAAAGAAGAAAAAGATTGGTTCCACAAATGGGTCAATCGTCTTGATGATAAATCCGATAAACGCGTTTACTTTGACATGGAGAAAGATAGGAAGACTAATGAAAAGATAGGTTTGGATCAGGTAGGTTTGCAATTATATGTTCTGAATACAGTGTCAGGAGGAAGGTCGAACTACGTGGTGCCACTGGAATTAACGGAAGAGGGAAATAAGGCATCATGGGCTAAGCTATTTTTGGAAGGTGAATATGTCATGAAATGTCCCAGTGATAATAACAGCGACGATGAAGTGGGTAACCATTCAGATGAGTATGTTGAGAGTGTGCGAAAACGGATTTGTCATTATGTAAATCCAAACACAAAATGGTGACCCCGAAACTGAAAAAATTGTAAAAGCCATTGAGGGCCGAAAATAATGATCATCCACTTCTTCCTCACTCCTGACAGTTCCTCCGTCCGGCGGTTCAAACGGCTGGTGACCGAACAGACTGCCCGTGTCGGTGTCGTTGTGGGCACCTGGCCGGAGCTGCTGGATTCCGCTGCTGAGACATACTTGGTGTCTGTCCCTGAAGGCACATGGGAAGAGAAAGTTGGCAGCGCCATTCGATCCATGGAGGGGATGTTCTGGTCCCGGAGCTTGGAAGTTGCTGAGTCCGAGACGGTAAGGGCTGTGACAGCCTCACTAAGGATGCTGCTCGAAGGGACCACCCCTGGAAAAGGGCTGCCTGAAGTAAATCCCAAATCGCTCAGCGATCGTGCTTTACGGCATTACAACGACCTGCGCCAACTTCACGATGAAACTGAAAACGCTCTGCCGGATGACTTGACGGTGATCCGGGATGTGTTGGGCCGTCCTGGGGATGAGGCGTTGCGGCTGATCCGTGTGTACGCCCATGAAGGCCTCCCACGGCTGAACCCCTGGCAGTCAGCCCTCATTGAGAAACTGAACAGCGACTGTGTTGAACTTTCAGATACATCTTCCGATCCAGCTCTGGAAAAAGTGCTGCAGGAGATAGCCCCCGAATCGGATTTAGGAAAAATTACCCGTGGTGCCTGCAGTGCAACCAATGCTATTGCTAGGAACCTTTTCGATACAGACAGCACTCCTGTACCACTCGATCAATCAGTTCAGTGGATAGGAGTCCGCGATCACCTGGAAGAGGCAGAGGTCGCCTGCGGTATGGTGCAGGAGGCACTTAAATCAGACCAAAGCTTGTCCTGGAAGGATTTTTCGTTGTTGATCCCAGCGGACAGAGCTTATGCGTGGGCGGTTCGAGAGATCTTCAGGAGCGCGGGCTTGCCGCTCTCCGGTTTGCCGGAAGAAACCCGCGTACGTGACCTCGGACGTGAAACCGTGCTCTACTTCCTCCTTTGCCGCAAAAAGCCGGCACCCAACATGGCCCTGGCGGCGCTTGTCACCTCTCCATTGATGCCATGGTCAGGAGCCGAGGGGTATGGGATCGCCCAGAGCATTATGGACGGGCGCTATGCCTTCGATTTTGGTGAGCAGGCAGATAAAGTATGGAAAAGAGTGTGGAAGCTTATCCGAGATTCCGAAGAAAAGCCGGCCAAACTCAAGTCAGCCATCATTGAATTTGCCTCTCTCCTGAATACTGCTGAGGAGTTAATAGACCACGTCGCACGAGCACGTGCCGCCGCTGAGGCAGTTGGATCAATGCTGAAAAGCCAGGAGGATATCCCCTGGGAACAGCTCCTGGAAGCGGTATCACCCGAAGCCCTCTCGGAATCAGGCAAGGTGGAAACGACTCAAGAGGGCGTCGCCGTCTTTACGGAACATCAGGAGCCGTGGCGAAAGGCGAAACGCCTCCTGGTTCTCGGTTTCAACGAGGGTCGATATCCTGCCGCACCGCACCGTTCCCCCGTCTTCTTCGATGAGGACATCGCCGCATTGAAGTCCGGGGGAGCCTTGGATGTGCAGACTCAGGCGGACATACTCCAGGAACGTCGCTTGCTTTTCAAAAGGCAGCTTTCGAGTGCCGAGGAGATCACCTTTTTCGTTCCAGGAAGGGATGGTCTCGGCGGCAGCCTGACTCCATCCCAGTCCCTTCCGTTTATGGCCCGTCTCTTTGAGGGTGTTAAGGAGCCGAAAAAGCTGATTCTCGATTTGGAGAGAATCGTCACAAGAGAGAAGGCATCAGGGATCGCCCTTGCTCCTGAAGGTGTGCCGGTTCCGCCCCGGGGAAGGGATGTCTCGGATCTGGATTTAGGGCAAGATCTTGTGATGCTCCGGAAGGACGAAGAGGGGAATCCCAAACCACAATCACCCAGCCGACTTGGTACGCTCATGACCAGTCCCTTTGCCTGGCTTCTCGCTAGTGCGGGCATAACAGTGAGGGATTGGGGGCCTGAAGAACTCAGTGTGATGGAAAAAGGAACGCTTGCCCATGATGTGTTCGAGAACCTTTTCATCCCGAACAAAACGCTTCCAGAAGAAAATCGCATCAATGAAAGTGTAAACAGACTGTTAAACGAGGCGATTATACGCATTTGCCCTTATATGCTGGTTCCCGAATGGACCACTGAAAGGAAACACCTTGAAGGGGAGATCATCACGGCGGCTCTGGCTTGGTGGCGAATACTCAAAACCGCGGGAGCGCAAATAGTGGATGTTGAACCGTGGATACAAGGGAGCTTTGAAGGTCTCCCTATCCACGGCAAGGCGGACGCTATCCTTTCACTTGGCAGCAAAATGCTGGTCGTGGATTACAAGAAATCGGGCAGCGGTTCCCGGCGGAAGCAGATGCGTAAAGGGTTTGATAGCCAGGCCACCCTTTATAGAACCATGCTCCAGTCCGGTGGTCAGGATGGGAAACTTGCCGAGGAACTTTCCAAAAAGCCGGAAATCGGAATTTTATATTATCTACTCAACGATCAGACAGTGCTTACTGATACCTCCGGTTGGCTGGGAAGCCAGGCAGCCAGAGTGGAAGAGATGGGCCAGAATGTCTCGACAAACGCCATAGACCTGATAAGGCAAAAGCTGGCTGAAGTAAGAAAGGGATTGGTCAGGCTCAATTCGACCGAAGATGAGAATTGGTTCCAGAAAAATGCCGATATAAAGATCTACGCCCTCGACGACAGCCCGCTCATTCGGCTTTTCATGCGCGAGGAGGATAAGTGATGAGTCTACCTCCTCTCACCATCATCCCCGCCGGAGCCGGGTCTGGCAAAACATATACCATCCAGAAGAAGCTTTCCGAATGGGTGAGCAAGGGGATCGTATCTCCGGATCGGATCGTGGCAGTGACCTTCACTGAAGCGGCTGCCTCCGAGCTTCGAGAACGGATCCGCTCTGAGTTGACCAATGCTGGCCGCGTCGAAGACGCCCTGAAACTGGACCAGGCCTACATTTCCACCATTCATGGTTTCGGTCTCAGGCTCTTGACGGAGTTCGCCTTCGATGCCGGGGCCTCCCCTGAACTGAGACTGCTCAACGATGATGAAGAGGAGATCCTCATTCGCAGGTCGCTGGCCGCCACAGATAAGGCAGATACTGTTCTGTTGAAGCTGGGTGCTTTCGGGTATCGTTACGATTTCAATTCGGGGAAGACTGCTGAAGACCAGTTCAGGGGCAAGGTGATGGATGTGATCCGCAAGCTTCGCTCTATTACCCGGCTTGAACCTGATGATACTCTTCTGCCGCATGCGTTGGCGCGGGTCACGGAGCTGTACGGTGAAACGAGTACTGCTGACCACCTTGAAAAGAGGTTGAAGGGTTCAGTCAATGCGCTACTGAAACAGTTTCCAGGTTCCCTGGCGGACCTTTTTCCAGACAATAATGCCGCCAGTAGTTCTCTCCGGCAAAATTACCGAGACCTTAAAGCCGCTAAGGAGGGGGCAGCGCTGTCCATGGATTGGGGCCTGTGGCAGAAGCTGAGAGATCTTCGAACAAGCAAAAGGGGGTCGCCGCTCCCTGATGGATACGATGACCTGGCCGCCGAGGTGATGGAAGCGGCTTCCGCTCTTCCCACACATCCGGGTCCTCTTGCCGAAGCTCTTGTTCATGTAGAGGCTCTGATGGCTGCCAGTCAGGATTCCCTGGAAAAGTACGCACAGCGAAAGACAGGCAAAGGACTTATTGATTTTACCGACATGCTGTCGCTTTCCAATCAGCTGATAACCGAAAATGCCGGAGTGTTGAATGTTTTAAGGAATAGTGTCGATTGTGTTGTGATTGACGAATTCCAGGATACTAACCCCATCCAGTTCTCTTTGTTGTGGTCCCTTGTGGAGGCTGGAGTTCCGGCCTTGATCGTCGGGGATCTGAAACAGTCGATCATGGGGTTCCAGGAGGCCGATTCCAGGCTTCTTGCAGCCCTGCAGGAGAAGTACACCGACAGCTGTGATCCTCTCAACAAAAACTGGCGCTCATCCGAAGGGCTGATGAAATGGATCAACCATGTCGGTGCAGGTCTGTTCGAGGATAGTTACACACACCTCGAACCGCAGAAAAAGTTTATTTCCAGCCAGTCGCCTCTGGAGGTGATTGAATATCCTGAAAGCCCGAAGAATCAGACAGTGTCTGCCCAGTACACTGCCGTCAGGATCAAGGGAATCCTGGAGGAAGGTTCCGAAATCTTCGACAGGGACCAGGAAATCCATCGACTCATGCGCGGCGGCGACATCGCAGTGCTGTGCCCCACCAACGCACAGGTGGCGAGGTATGCAGACGCGCTTCGGCAGATGGGGATCCGGACACGGATCGAGGAGGATGGGTGGTTTGAGTCTCGCATCGTACAGATCGCCTGTCACGCCCTGGATTACGTCGATGACCCATCAGACAAACACGCTGCTTTGTACCTGGCCGTTACGGAGTTGGGGTCCCACAATCTCAATGATGCACTCATGAAGCTCCTCGACGGAAAAGATCTGGACGACGATGTGATCACAAGCCTGGAGGCTGTGGTTGAAGGGACAAAGGATCGCACGGTAGACACACTCATACAGAAGATCGTGGAGGCCCTGGATCTTTACGGTGTAATCTCAACGTGGCCGGATGCACCCCAGGCCAGGGCTGATCTAGTCAGGCTCCAGGCAGAGGCCTCGGAATTTTTCAGAGTAAACCGGGAGGCCCTTGCCGGCGGAGGATATTACGGGTCCGGCGCAAAGAGTTTCCTGGCGTGGCTCAAAGGGAAGATGAAACTCAAGGACAGCAACAGGAAGCCGGCTGCTCGGCTTGCTGACGAGGACGCTGTCAGGATCATGACCTGGCACAAGTCAAAAGGTCTTGAGTGGCCGGTTGTATTTGTGTGCGGCCTGGACAGGAAAATTGGGGGGCGATTGCCGGACCTTGATGTTGTCTATGAGGATTTCGGCGACCTTTCCAGGGTCCTGGAAGAGGCCCGTATCGAGATCTATCCGGAGTTCGTAGCCCCGGAAACCAAAGAATCTTTTCTGGCTCCGCTGGATGAACGGGAGGAAGCTGAGGCTTTAAACGAGCTTTACGTGGCCCTCACCAGGGCACGGGAAAAAGTTGTCCTGGAGTGGCCGGTTTATCTGGAGGGCAAGGGGTCCACGACTTACTACTCCATTCTCACCAGTAAGACGGGCATGGCAGTCGCAGGGAATAAGATCATTGCCGGCGGCAAGGAGTTCGACTGCAGGGTGAATGCCGGAGCAAAGGACAGCCCACCGGAAGCCGAAGTGATGACCGAAGAAATGCAATTGCATTTGCCTGCTTATGGAAGAGGTGCCGTTGTTCCCGGTGACATGCCGGAAGGCCTTACTCCTGATTCCATTACACCATCGGGCCAGCACGATGAAGCCTGCACGGCTACGGGAAATACGAAAGCCCATGAATACGGCCAGCCGCTCACTCTGGAGATGGACCTTTCCGCAGTCGACCGGGGTACCTTCCTCCACCGCTGCTTCGAGATTGCCTCCGGGGCTCACGAAAAAATGAGCATGATCAAGCCTGCTACTGACACAGAAGTCACTGAGCAGCAGCTCGAGGCGATCTACATGAGCATTGCCGCCTTTGACCGTTGGCTTGAGGAATCGCTCTCACCAGTTCAGGTCCGGAAAGAGGTCCCCATCCTGGCCCTCAACGGTTCCGGTAGCGTGATGTCAGGTTACGTGGATCTTCTAGTTGAAACGGCAGAGGGGTACTGGATCATCGACCACAAGTCGGACGTCTCTGACGATTTAGATGCAAAGTTCGCATACTACCTGCCTCAACTTACCTGCTACGCCGAGGCTGTGAGGAAGGCCTGTCCGAATAAGCCGGTTCTGGGTGTGGCGGTGAACTGGGTAACTTACGGCAAGGTAATCCTTCTGCGGTTTTGATCGACGATTTATTACCGCAATTTCGCTTCATTTGTTTCTGCCCTCCCCCACCTCTGAATCCATTCGCAATCGCTCCCGCTCTGCTATACTGATCACACGACGTAATATGACGTGATGATGGGGTAGGGTGCATTATGGATACCTCACGCATAACCAGTGAAAGGAGAACGAGGCTATGCCGAGGACAGGCGGAGAGGAGACTATCTTCCGAATGCTGACCATGCTCGAACTCATTCCCAGAAGGGGGAGGATGGGAACTGTTCAGCTTAAGGAGGCATTGGAAGAAAAGGGGTTTCCTGTCGAACTGCGTACAGTTCAGAGGGACTTGAAGAACCTGAGAGACAACTCGGTTTTCGCCATTGAAGATGATGGGAATAATCCGGCTGGGTGGAAGTGGGCTGAAACCTCTCGTAGTTTCGACATCCCTCGCATGGATCCTATGGCAGCGTTGTCCCTGGCTATGGTCCAGCAATTCCTTCCAATGATGCTGCCGAAGAACTGTCTGGCGTTCCTGGAACCCCATTTCCAACAAGCTCGGACAGTTCTGGATGAGACAAGTCTGAAGTGGCTGAAGGGTTGGCCGAAGAAGATAGGGTTCGTGAGCCGCAGCCAGCCGCTCCTGGGGGCCAAGGTTGATCCTGAAATCCTCGGAGTGCTTACAGAGGGGCTCCTCAAGGACAGGAAGATTCGGATCCAGTACCGCAGGAAAGGGGATGAAGTTCCTGCCGAAGGGGTCGTAAATCCCCTCGGGATTGTGTTCAAGGATCACATAATATATCTCGCCTGCACTTACTGGGACTACAAAGATGTCCGACACCTGGTAATGCACAGGGTGCAGGAAGCAGAGGTCCTCGATGAGGTCATTGAAAAGCTGGAAGGATTCAATCTGGCTGACCACATCAAAAGCGGTGCTTTCGAGATCCTGGAGGGAACAGAGAAGATAAAGTTAAATGTCATCTTCTATGGCGGTGAAGAAGCGAAGGATCAACCAGCAACTCATCTGAGAGAGACACCCCTCAACCCGGACCAGCGGGTCACAAACCTGGGCGATGGCAAGGTCCAGGTCGAGGCGACAGTAAAAGACACCTCTCAGCTTCGCTGGTGGCTTCAGGGATTTGGTAGTCTTGTGGAGGTGGTGGAGCCGAAGAAGTTAAGAGAGGAATTCAAGGAAACCGCTGGACAGTTATTCAGGATCTACAAATGAAAAAGAACTCGAGAGAGGTTGTCATGACTGTGATCAATTGGGAAGGTCCATTTAGTTTTAGAGAACTAATCAGTCCCAAAAGGAAGGAAGAATATAAAGGAAAAAGGGGTGTCTACCTGTGGGTTGAGCCAACTACCAAAGGAGAAAAAAAATACAGAACTTCATATGTAGGTAAAGCTGCTGGAGCACCTTGCTTATGGGAACGCCAATTTCAGCATTTCAAACTTTTCAGAGGTGGACTTTACACGATCCCAAAGGAACATTTTGACGGAGTGAGAAGTTGGCGTGCTGTGGCAGAAAAAGAAATATTTGACACACATTTTGATTCGACGAGGTTCAATGAAATCATTGAAGTCTCCTTTCGATATCTTAAAACGATTAAAATCTATATAGCTCCGCTGGGATCTGCCATCAGCAATGATGAGCTCAAACTGATCGAAAGTAATCTTATTTACGCACTACAGCCAATTGATGAACGAACAAGAGGGAAAAAGCATCCCCCAAAGGGCAGGGAGCTATTGATTTATAACACTGGAGCTAAATGGTGGCAGAAGGATGGGTACGGCAATTATCTGAAAGAAAAAAATAGAACGTTAGAATCAACTCCACAAGGTGTAAGAGTCACATGGAGTGATACTAGGGTCATTTCCTTCCACAGTCTCTGACACAGAGGAAGTATACTTCGGGTAAGGGTATGACACTATTCACGCTCTGACCCGTAGTTTCGAGAAACAATATCTGCTTGGTTCCTTGACGACTGGTGCATATGGTAATTATACTCAGCTGCACAGATTGATATAACATCATGGTGGAGGTATTGCATGAATTCGCAGACTAACGAGAGCAAAAAAACGCTATTTACAGCCGGATATGAAGGGAAAACCACGGCCGAATTCCTGGATTTGCTTGAGAAGAACTCAATCTATACGGTTATTGATGTAAGAGAGTATCCGCTAAGTAGGAAAAAAGGTTTTTCGAAGAAAGCATTAATGAAGTTATGTGAAGAGCATCATGTCCAATACTCACACTTCAAGGACTTAGGATCACCCAAGCCCCTGAGAGATAAAGTTAAGCAGGATGGAAACTGGGATTATTTCTTCCGACACTATGAATCACACTTAAAACTCGCTGAGGACACCATTGAATTTGTAGCTTCCCTTCTCAAAAGCTCCACCATTCTTCTTCTTTGCTACGAAAGTGAACCGTCTTTATGTCATCGTAGTATTGTTGCGAGTTGGTTGAATAACCAAACTCAAAGCGAAGTCATCCATTTATGAGTAAATGGAAGAAGGAAGAAATTTTCATTGTTGGGAAAACTTATCCTGTCCCTGAGGGTCACACTTTAGATACTGTATGTACGGGTGGCATAACTAGGGATGGTCAGTGGATTAGGTTGTGGCCCATCACCTATAGATATTTGGGGGAAGATCAAAGATATAGGATTTATTCTTGGATAGAGGCCAAAATAACAAAAAGTTCTAAAGACCCGAGACATGAGACCTATTCGCCCAGAGAGGACTCAATAAGGATTCTCGAAGAAATAAATGATTGGGGGGAGAAAAAGCGGATTATTGAGCCCCTAGCAGTTAATTCATTTGAGGAATTGATTGAGATGAATAAAGCAGAACCCATGGCGATTTCAATGGGCCTGATAGAAGCGGAATACCTTGATTTTTTTTGGGAGGAAACAGAAAGAGATTGGTCACGGGAACAGCTTGAAGTAATGAGCCAAAAAACAATGCTTAGCCCCGAAAGAAAACCGCTTGAAAAAATGCCTTTCAAATTGAAATTACGCTTCCGATGTAAAAACAACCCATTGTGTGAGACTCATAGCCGTACTATCTTCTGTTGGGAGCACAACCAGACATTCAGAAGCTGGCGAAGAAACAAGAAATATAAGGACGAAATTGAAGTACTAGAGGCGATGAAGGAATCATTTGAAGGTGAGCTCTTTAATTCTAGTAGAGACTTATACCTAGAGATGGGGACTTTACGTAATCACCCCACAACTTGGATTCTAGGTGGCATGTTTTATCCCCCGAACAATACTGCTATCCAGGAAAAATTATTCTAGGGATAGCTCTAAACAGTGGTCCAAAACTGCTACTCTCCCCTCACTTCCACCCCGGTCTCTAACACCGAGGGTTCTCAGATCCCATACTGCCACTACAGGTCTCACAACTGACTTTCAACCTTCTCATCGAAGACATTGGCCTGCAGGGTGTGGACGAGGACACCTTCAAGTTAGAGATCAGGTACTCCGATGGTGTGCCATACGACCCGATCCACATGTATGACAAGATCACCATCCAGGGCGGTAACATTGTGGTTCACGATGCGCTGAAGAAATAGTCGCAACGACATTATCGTGTAAGGAAAAAGGGGGGGCTGTTGTTTAACAGCCCCACCTTCTTTTGGAAATATCGTGTTCGATTTCAGGTGGTTTTGTGTGGGACTTTGTGTGGGACTTTTCCTGTAAAATCAGCAAAAGCTGCCTAAAACTGCCAAAAATGTAACAGGTGTGTTTCCTTTGTTTTCAATAACTTCCACGTTTTGAGGAGGTTAGGAAGCTCGGCAGTTCTAACTCTTAATCAGTAGGTTGATGGTT
>SDBT01005218.1_pt1 | contig 21901 bp, 17 predicted proteins | sample 2277101 | NCBI WGS metagenome assembly SDBT01 (sample SAMN10404973, study PRJNA504765) | marine sediment metagenome | isolation source: marine sediment core GS10_PC15, 103 cmbsf | place: Arctic Ocean: Southern Knipovich Ridge | collected 2010 | reverse complement strand
GTCTTGTCCTGTGATAGGTTGTCACATTTATAAAGTTGCTAACTTATCATAGGAGACTAAAATGAGGCAAAGAACAGTAATTCGTTACAGTGTGTGTTTTAAACAGCAGGTTGTGTCGGAACTTGAACGGGCGGCGTCTAATTAACTTGGATGGATACGGAGATACGAGTAATGTAATTTTCCCACGTGGGTGTGCTGAGGGTGACCTTGCTGATTTTCTCCCTGACCCCAAAGATACTGGCGGAAGCTATACCACCTTTGTAGAACTCACGTTGTATGGTTAGGCAAAGATAAAGCGTTCCTCGCGTATGCAACCCAGGGTAAAACCCTGGGCTAAATACGAACGCCCAGACGGCGGGCGTTAAAGGGTAAAGCGAACCTAGCGTGGGAAGAAAAGAAAAGCGTTCCTCGCGTATGCAACCCCGCCCAAAGGACGGGGCTAAATACGCCGCTGGCAAAGCCAGCGGTTTTGGGTGGGCTAACCCCAGTGAGATAAGCTTTCGCTATCTCACGGGGTAAAAAATACCTGAATAGACCGTAAAAGTCAAATGAAATATAGCGTATAGCGTATAGCGTATAGCGGACAGAAGAAGGCGAAAAGCGGAAAAGGAAAAGCGTATCTTGCAGAGGAATTAAGGCGAGATAGGGGGTAGTTTTGGTCAGGAGTTGGGTACTGGCCGGGAGAGGTAACCCATTTGTTAGCGTCCTTGCCTGGCCTACATAAATTCCGCCCGAAGAGTTTTCCCCGTGATTACACACCCTCTAATATGAACACTTGCGTTCTCATTTTGTAGCTGTCGCCCAGATATTCATAAACATTTCAAAATACCCAAAGCGCAAATTGTCTTTCGAAAAGTTTGCTTCCTGGAGTATTTCCGAAATCTTTGAAGGAGTGTAGGTGTCTTTATGCTCTTGAATTTCAATAGGGCTTACCAGACGCAACTTGGCCATAAGTCTGAGTATTTTGTCCACCCAAGATGCCGGTGTTGTCATGATGTACATACCACCAGGCTTTAAAACCCGGCGAATCTCTCGTAATATTTTCACTAAATGCGCAGGCTCAATATGTTCAAACACCGCCAGCATTGTGAGAACATCAAAGTATTCGCTTTCATAGGGTAGCACCTCTTCCTTTTCAATATTATAATTGGTTATAAGAACCCCCTGGCATTCAAGTGCTTTGACCTCATTTGACGGAACAATTTTATCCAAACCGTGTTTCTCACGAAAATCACAGCTTTTCAGGAAAAAGGGGTATGTACCACAGCCGATATCCAATATCCGTTCCTTATTGTGGGATGAACGTATCAAACGGCTGGCAACCTTTGCCCTTTGGCTTGCTAAGAATCCCTCTAAAAGACCGTATCCTCTTGTTACCTTTGGCTGAGACATTCTTACTTAATAATGGTTCGGCTCTGTGCAAACTGACTTATACACTGTTAGCTTCATTTGGTCCTGACAGCTCGATAAAACAAATCTCCTAAGAATCTTCTCTCGTGCTTATTATAACGAGGAGACAGTTGAAAGCCAGCTTTTCTCATGTACTCGCGTGAAAGAGCTGTCCCTCTCGCACCCACTTTTGAGCGTCATTTTAATCTTCCGCCGTAATTCTGCGGGTTTTAACCCGTAGATGGAAGCGTCCGCTGTCTTCCGTTATAATTACGTGCATGGATTACAACAAGCAAGGACACAGCGTATATTATACACGGTATCACTTGGTAATGTCGACCAAATACCGTAGAAAGATTTTGCGAGACGGTTTTGGCCGATATCTCAAGAATATGATAATCGGTATAGGAAAGCAGAGCCCTGAAATAGAGATAATCGAAGTAAATACGGATGTTGACCATGTTCATATTTTGCTTTCAATACCTCCGAGCTAATTATGTGGAGTTCACTATTATCATTATCCTGCTAAAGGTTCTTAATCGTTGACATACCTTGGTTGGCCTAATACGCTTCATACTCTCGTTTATCCAGCAAAGTTTTTTGCGGCGTTTGCTTTGTATAAAGAGGAAGATTATGCAAAAACAAACAAGAAGGGAATTTTTGAAGACGATTGGATTTGCAGCGGCATCGGCGGGAGCAGTTTCGCTATTGCCAAGCTGCGCCGGTGTACGCCGAATTGTGGGGACAGAAAGGGAGCAGCCTAACATCATCTTTATAATGACAGACGACCACGCCTCGCACGCCGTAAGCTGCTATGGCAGCAAGCTCAACAAGACACCAAACCTTGACCGGCTTGCTAAAGAGGGGATGCGCTTCAATAACTGCTTCTGCACCAATTCCATCTGTGCGCCGAGCCGGGCGGTGATTCTGACCGGTAAATACAGCCATATCAATGACGTCATCGACAATAGTGTGAGATTCGACGGCAGTCAGCAGACTTTCCCGAAGTTGCTGCAGGAGGCCGGTTATAAGACGGCTATGATAGGCAAGTGGCACCTCAAGACCAGAGCCCGACCGGCTTTGACTACTGGAACATCCTGCCAGGGCAAGGGCTGTATTACAATCCGGTGTTCATTGAGATGGGCTGGCGCAAAAAGCACGAAGGTTACGTGACCGACATCATTACCGACTTTTGTCTGAATTGGCTCAAAGGGCGCGAGGGCGATACGCCATTCTGCCTGATGTACCATCACAAGGCCCCACACCGCGAGTGGGAGCCGGGCCATAAACACCTGAAGATGTATGACGATGTTACTATTGCGGAACCGGAAACCCTGTTCGACGATTACTCCAACCGTGGAGAAGCCTCCAAGCAGCAGGATATGAGTATCGAAAAGACGATGAACGAGAGAGACCTAAAACTCGTGGCTCCGACGAACCTGACGGCTGAGCAGAAGAATCTCTGGGACGCAGCATACGCAGCTAAAAACGAAGCTTTCCTTAAAGCAAATCTCCAGAGCAAGGAACTGGTGCGCTGGAAATATCAGCGCTACATCAAGGATTATCTTCGTTGTGTGGCGTCTGTGGACGACAACGTAGGTCGGCTGCTGGATTATCTCGACGAGTCGGGCCTGGCCGAGAACACGGTCGTGGTCTACACCTCCGACCAAGGCTTCTACTTGGGCGACCATGGCTGGTTCGATAAGCGGTTTATGTACGAACAGTCGCTGCGGATGCCGCTACTGGTGCGCTACCCGAAGGAGGTCAAGGCCGGCTCGGTCAGTGAGGAGATGGTTATGAACCTGGATTTTGCTGCGACTTTCCTTGACTTTGCCGGTATGGCCAAGCCCACCGATATGCAGGGGCGAAGCCTGCGAGCGATTCTGGAAGGCAGCCCACCACAGGATTGGCGCAAGTCGATTTACTATCACTACTACGAGTATCCGGCCGTACATATGGTAAAACGGCACTATGGGATACGAACCCTGCGATATAAGCTTATCCACTTTTATTATGACATCGACGCCTGGGAATTATATGACCTGCAGAAAGACCCGAACGAGTTGAACAACCTCTACAATGACCCGGCTTATGCCGGCGTCGTAAAAGAGCTCAAGGCCGAGCTCAAGCGTCTGAGGAAGCAATATGGCGACTCAAATGAGCTGACGCAAGGATTTCTGAAGGAGTACCTGAGCAAACACCATCAACAACATAAGGGTGTATTTTGAATTATGGCAGTCTTTTTGGTGCAGAAAATACGAATTTTATGGAGGCAAGTGGAAAGCCGGCGGTGTTTTTTGTCGATAAAACTCAAGCTGAATAAAAACATTAGCCTGCCAAGCGAACATCGGCCCAATTTGTGGTATATAATAAATGAAAGCCTGGAGCACCAAGCAGGATTCGGCGTATCCTAATGGATTGACAGGCTTGTCAAATGTGGTATAATGTATTCAGACTAACGGATTTTGAAAAAACCGGTCGGTCCAAAGGAGTCAGGAGAGAGGAGTCCGAATAAGCATTTAGAGGCAGAAATTCGGTTTTTATTTGATTTTGTGAGGCAAAAAGATGTTTGAGCGTTTTACAGACCGAGCACGTAAGGTTATGGCACTGGCCAACCAGGAGGCCCAGCGGTTTAACCACGAATATATAGGTACCGAACATGTCTTGCTGGGCTTAGTTAAAGAAGGCAGCGGGGTTGGTGCTACGGTTCTGAAGAACCTGGATGTTGATATAAAGAAGCTGCGTCTGGAGGTGGAGAAGCTGGTCAAGAGCGGGCCTGATATGGTTACGATGGGAAAGCTGCCTCAGACGCCCCGAGCCAAGAAGGTTATCGAATATGCAATTGAGGAGGCTCGGTCGCTTAATCATAATTATGTAGGTACGGAACATATCCTGCTGGGTCTGCTGCGAGAGAGCGAAGGTATAGCGGCTCAGGTTCTTATGAATCTGGGTTTGAAACTTGAGGATGTTCGTCAGGAGGTGTTGAATTTACTTGGAGCGGGTGTGGACAGCGGAGCTATGGATCTGGGAATGAAGATGGGTCCGGCCATAGGCCGAAAGCCGAAGAGTAAGACACCGGCACTGGATAGTTTCGGCAGAGACCTTACAGAATTAGCGGTCAACAACGAGCTTGACCCGGTGATAGGCAGAAAGAAGGAGATTGAGCGATTAGTGCAGATACTCTGCAGACGGACGAAAAACAATCCGGTTCTGTTGGGCGAAGCAGGGGTTGGCAAGACCGCTATTGTCGAGGGTCTGAGCCAGCAGATGGTCGCCAAAGAGGTGCCTGAAATTCTCAAAGGCAAGCGAATTGTGGTGCTGGATTTGGCGATGATGGTCGCGGGGACAAAATACCGGGGTCAATTTGAAGAGCGAATAAAGGCGGTCATTAACGAGGTTAAAAGGGCTAAGAACGTTGTTCTGTTCATTGATGAGCTTCATACGTTAGTGGGAGCCGGCGGGGCTGAGGGCGCTATCGATGCGTCAAATGTGCTGAAACCTGCCCTTGCGAGGGGTGAGGTTCAGTGCATCGGAGCCACCACATTAGATGAGTACAGAAAGTATATTGAGAAAGACGGCGCGCTAGAGAGGCGGTTCCAGACGATAATTGTTGAGCCGCCTTCAAAGGAAGAGACTTTGGATATACTTAGAGGACTTCAGGACCGTTATGAGGCCCACCATAGAGTTTGCTTTACTGACGAGGCACTTTATCAGGCGGTAGAGCTGTCGACCAGATACATTAGCGGCAGGTGTCTTCCTGATAAGGCGATAGACGTGGTTGATGAATCTGGTGCAAGAATTCGCATTAGGAATATGACTCCCCCGCTGAATTTGACCGAAACCGAAGAGAAGATTGTGAAACTGCAAAAAGAAAAAGACGAGGCGGTTAAAAGCGCTGACTATGAGCGTGCGGCGGCACTGCGTGACGAGGCTCAACAGCTTCTAGATGAGAAGACTCGGCTGCAGAAGAAATGGTACGAGGAGAATAAAGAAGCGACCGGTGTAGTTGACGCTGAAGTTATTGCAGAGGTTGTCAGCAATATGACTGGTGTTCCGCTGACCCGGCTGGAGAAGAAGGAGACCCAGCGGCTTCTGGAACTCGAATCTGAACTGCACAAGCGTGTTGTTTCTCAGGATGAGCCGATAAATGCCGTGGCCAAGGCGGTGAGGCGCAGCAGAAGCGGTTTGAAAGACCCGAATCGTCCGATGGGCTGCTTCATTTTCTTAGGGCCGAGCGGCGTAGGAAAGACACTGCTTGCAAGAGCTCTTGCGGAGTTTATGTTCGGCGATGAAAATTGCCTTATACAGATAGATATGAGCGAATTTATGGAGAAGCACAACGTGAGCAGACTGGTCGGTGCCCCTCCTGGTTATGTTGGCTACGAAGAAGGCGGCCAATTGACGGAAAGGATCAGGCGTCGGCCCTACGCTGTGCTGCTTCTGGATGAAATAGAAAAGGCCCATCCGGACGTTTACAATATGTTGTTGCAGATTATGGACGAGGGTCGGTTGACGGATAGCTTCGGGCGGCACGTTGACTTCAAAAACGTCATTCTTATTATGACCAGCAATATCGGTGCGGACCTGATCAAGAGTCAATCCGGCTTTGGTTTTGGCAAGAAGACCGCTGAGGCAAATTATGAGAAGATGAAAGAGATGCTGAATAAGGAGGTTGAGCGTCACTTCAGGCCGGAGTTCTTAAACCGCGTTGACGACACGATAGTCTTCAGGGCACTAACAAGAGAAGATTTGCAAACTATTGTTAATTACGAGCTTGCGAAGGTGTTCAAGCGGCTCACAGAGCACGGTTTGAAGCTGGAACTCACTGAGCGGGCCAAGTCATTTCTCATCGACAAAGGTTACAATCCTGAATTTGGGGCAAGGCCATTGCGAAGGGCTATCGAGCGCTATATAGAAGACCCGCTTTCAGAAGCTCTGCTGCGAGGTGAATTCAAGGGTAAAAACGTTATAAAGATTGACGTTCAGGACGAGGAGCATATGAAGCTGGAGGGCTTCGATGTGAAGGAGCCGGAGAAAAGCAAAAAAGCCGTCGCACAATCAGAGTAGAAAGAGTTGCGGTTGGTTTTTCTGTGTGGTGAGTTTTCCGCTATCGCTCAAGCTATCCTGGTGCCATAAATCTGAACAGTGGCTAAAGAATTTTTTCTTTGGGCTGATAAGATTAAAGAACGAGGGGGTGAAACCTATTCCAACCGCCGCAGTATTTCAATTTCTGCCTGGGTTTGCTGCTTAGTTAACAGTGTCTCGAACTCTTTCTTACCCATCCACTCTATGTGTCCATCCAGGCGAAGAACCACGTATCCCCTGCCGAGCACTAAGGAGCGATAATTTTTTTCAGCGTAAGCCAAAATCTCATCGGGTGTAGATTCAAAGTCAATCCATCGGGCTCTATAGTGCAACTGGCCGAGACGAGCGTGTCCCGGCAAATCCTCTTTGATGTTATCAATATAGGATTGAGGTGGGACCAGGCCATAGTTTTTTCGGTACTGCAAGACTGTTCGGCCGAGCTGTTCCATTGCCCGCATTGCTTCTGAGCGATTGACCCAATCTTTGAGGTTAATCATTGCCACGACCGCAATTGCCGTAACGACCATTATGGCTATAAACTCTATCAAGATGGCTTTTTGCCGTTTGTTCACAGCTCAGGTTATCAGGGTATCAGGCAGTGGGAATCAGGATATCAGGGCAAACTCACCTGATGTTCTGATATCTTTCATCCTGATGTCCTGATATTCTGGTCTCCTTTCTTTTTTCGCTTTATTTTTATTTTGCCTTCCTGAACGAGTAATCTGTCTTCTGCGAAGAGTGTTATGGCCTGTGGATATGCGATACACTCCTGCTCAAAGACCCTTGCGGCGAGTGTTTCTGAGGTATCGTTGTCTTTAACTTCACAGGTTCGCTGGACAATTACGGGGCCTTTATCATATTCGTTCGTGCAGAAATGGACTGTGCAGCCGCTTATTTTACAGCCCGCTTCAAGAACGGCCTCGTGGACGTGATGTCCCCACATACCTTTTCCACCGAAGCTCGGCAGCAAGGCCGGGTGTATGTTCATCACACGGTTGGTATAGCTTTGAGGTATTTTCCAGAGGCAGAGCCAGCCGCCCTGGACGACAAGGTCAACGCCTGCGGTGACGAGTTCTTCTTCGATGCGTTTGCTGAATTCGTTGGTGTCCGGATAATCCCTTTTGCGGATGATTTTAACGTTCAGCCCTTCGGCTTTTGCTTTTTCGACTCCGGCTGCGGTTGAGCGAGAACTTATTACGACTGCGACTTCGGCGTTTAGTCGTCCTTTTTTGATATGTTCGAGGATATTCATCAATGTTGTTCCGCCGCCGCTGATTAGTACGCCGAGCCGAATCGCGGTTTTATTGGATGCGACGGCTGCGGAGCTACCTTCAACGTCCTGTTCGAGATTTAAAGCCTGGTTTACAAGTTTGTCGGCTTCTTTGTTTTTCTCTCTGGGAACAAATTGAACCTTCCAGCTTTCGAACTCATTAAGCAGCTTGACGGCTTGCCAGAAAAAGGGCCTGATTAGCTCGCTCTTTACCTTGTATTGGCCATTAATCTGTTTGACGAGCAATTCGCTATCACTGAAAATCGTTATCTGTTTGGCACCGATTTGTTCTGCGGCCTGGAGGGCTTTCACAATGGCGGTATATTCGGCTACGTTGTTGGTAGTTTGCCCCAGAAATAAGGCCTTGGCCTGTAACTGAACTCCACCGGAGTCGGTTAAGATGAAGGCTGCAGCGGCCGGGCCTGGGTTGCCTCTGCTGCCACCATCTATGTAAACGACGATTTCATCCGGCAATCTATCAACTCCTTAATATAAGTTCATAGTTCATAAACCACAAACTAACTAAGAGTAAGTATTCGTGTGCAGTTGGGACAGCGGATTAAATCATCCTTGGTTATAAGCAAATTGACCGTCTCAGCGGTGATTCCCATAAAGCAGCCGCCACAGCTATAGGTCTCTGTTTTGCCCCCCTGTCGCTCAACCACTGCCACAGCCTGGCCATCATATGTTTCGGCGACGCGTTTGAAAACCTGTAGTGGTTCGGCTGGTACGGTCTGCGCGACCCGATTCCATTCGTCCTGGATTTCTTCGATTTCGGCTTCATACTTAGCTGCGAGCAGCTTGGCTTCTTTGCGGATTTGCTCGAGGTTTTTTTTCTGCGCACTTATATGGTTTTGTATTTCTTCGCACTCGGATTCGTCAGTCTCGATATCCTTCATCAGCTCCAATATCTGATTTTCGATTTTGGAATTGTCGGCTTTGGTTGTATTAAGCTGGGTTAGCACCAAGGCATATTCCTTATTTGTTTTTGCAGTGTTGAGGGAGGCTCTTAATTTGGTTATTGCTTCATCTCTGGTTCTGAGTTCCAACTCCAGGCGGTCGGACTGAAGCTTGGTTAGTTGAATTTCTTCTTTTTTGGCTTCGAGGCTGTTTGTGAGGTTTCTGACTTGATTTTCCTGGATAATTACGTTTCTTCTACATCTTGCAAGTTTTGCTTTTGCTGCTCGGAGGCGGTTCTCAACGCTTTGAAGTTTTATCAACCCATTCAATACAGGTCCCATTTATGCTCCTTTGCGCTGGTTCTAAATTTTAAACCCTTCATTATGCTCACTTATGTTTTAATCTGCAACAAAAATTTTTATATTTTTTCTTTTGTGGCGGTGTGATTGTATAATTGCTCTACTATGAAAAAGCTTTTAAGAGAACTGATTCAAGCTGAGAGCACCGCTGAGAAGGGAGAATTGGCTGCGGCAGGTATAATTTCGGACGAACTCGGCCGGTCAGGGATAGATTCTCAGATAGAGAGCTGGGAGACAAGCAGGGCAAATATTATCGCACGGGTGCAATCATCCGGGCGCAAGGGAGCGATTTTATTTGCCTGTCATCTTGATGTTGTGCCGGCGGGCGAGGCGAGCTGGAAATATCCAGCTTTTGCAGGGCTCGAGAGCGACGGCAAAATCCACGGCAGAGGCTCGGCGGATATGAAGGGCGGAATTGCCGCTGTAGTTACAGCAGTCAGGCAATTGAGCGATTCCGGAGTAAAATTACAGGGCGATATTATTCTCGTCGCTGCTGCGGGCGAAGAGACTGATAGCTGCGGGACGAAGCGATTTGTTCGCGACTGGAATGGGAAATTGCCGCAGTTATCAGGTGTGGTTATTCCTGAGCCAACGGACTTTGAGGTTGTCACCGCGCATCGCGGACTGCTCTGGCTTAAAGTTACCACCAAGGGCAGAGCCGCTCACGGCTCAACGCCACAATTAGGGATAAATGCGATAGCTTCAATGAGGACTCTGTTGGAGCAATTGGAGAATGTGAAGATTCGATTTGAGCCACACAAGTTATTGGGCGAGTGCTCTATGAGTATCAATACAATCGCCGGTGGTGAAGCGATTAATGTAGTCCCGGATAAATGTAGTATCGGGATAGATATTCGCACGCTGCCCGGGCAAAATCATCAGGATATTATCGACGATTTTCAAGAAATCTTTGTGAAATTAAAGACAAAAAATTCTCAATTTGAGGCTTCGGTTTCCATTGTGAGAAGTGTAAGGGCATTGGAGACAGATTCGGACTGTGAGTTTGTCAGAAGTTTCTGCTCAGTTGTTGGAATCGATGAACCCAGGGCTGTCGGTTTCACCACGGATGGGCCTCATCTCGCTGCGTTGGGTGCACCTGTGGTCATCTTTGGCCCTGGCAAGCCGCAGCTTGCCCATAAGCTGGATGAATATATTGATATTGCTGATGTAGAAAAAGCGGTCGAGTATTACAAGAATATCATTTTGAAATTTTTGGCTTGATTTTCACACGCGGCGCAAAAGCCGATAAAGCTTTGCTGCCAGCGGACTGGGATAAAAAAAGATGGTGCCAAAAAATATCAAACTTAGAAATGATCAAATCCTGATAATCAGGGAAGCAGAAAAAAAGGATGCCCCTCAGGTTCTTGAATACGTTAATAAAATAGCGGGAGAGACAGACTACTTAACTTTTGGCCCTGGCGAATTTAACTTATCTATCGAACAGGAAGAGGAGTTCATTGAGGACCATCTGGTTTCAGATAATAAACTTTTTATTATCGCAGAAGTAGATGAAATACTCGCAGGCGCTCTTACATTTGCAGGCGGAAATCGGAAAAGAATTCAACATACAGGTGAATTTGGGTGTTCTGTGTTAGAAAAATATTGGGGATTGGGAATCGCCACTAAACTGGTTGAAGCTTTAGTTAAATGGGCCGAATTATCAGGGGTAATTAAGAAAATCAACTTAAAGGTTAGAGCAGACAATATGCGTGCTATTAACCTTTATAAACGTCTTGGATTTTGTCAGGAGGGATTTATAACCAGAGAACATCATACTTCTGGTCAGTTTTATGATAGCCTTTTTATGGGGCTACAAATTGATTAGCAGGAAAAGGTGAAACACTCTAACTAATCGCTGCGGTTGCAGTGCATTTGCGAACAGGTTAGTTTTGTTGTTGGGAGTTCGAGGATAAGAGGTTATGCTAAGAATTTTTTCGGTTGAGGCAGAACAAGATATTGAGTTGGTTAAAGACCTTTTCATTGAATACGCTGATTCTTTGGGATTTGACCTGTGTTTTCAAAATTTTGAGCAGGAGTTGGCTAATCTTTCAAGCGATTACGCCCCACCCACCGGCTGCCTGCTCCTTGCCAAGTATAAAGGCCAAGTAGCCGGTTGCATCGCCCTAAGAAAGCTAAGCGACGGCGTGTGTGAAATGAAAAGACTGTATGTAAGACCACAGTTTAGAGGTTTGAAAATTGGGAGAAAGTTAACAGAAACTATCATTGCTGAGGCCCGAAAAATCGGCTACGCTCGTATGCGTCTGGACACGGTTCCGTCAATGGAGGTTGCAAGAGCGCTATACGTGTCTCTGGGGTTTAAGGAAACCAGTCCCTATAGACACAATCCGATAGAAGGTGCGGTATTCATGGAGTTAGCACTGGCGTGAATACGCTGATGGAAAGAATATTTAGAATTTAAATTGGTCTTTGAAGACGGTTTTGAAATCATAAACATCATTGAAATCGTCGATTGAATCGGTCGGCTGGGCGCTCATCCATTTGTGTTTTATCATTAGATAGACGATTTCGCCGAAATCCCGCGTTGTTTTAATGCCCCAGTTATTTAGTACTAACATTGCCAGTCTGCCCCATTTTTCGAGAGATAGTTTCTTTAGTCCCTTGCAGAGGGTTTGGCCACTGATGTGGCTGGGCTCAGTGATGACTTTCTTTGCGGTGTAACCGAGTCCCTCATAGACGAACTTAATCGCCTGTGGGCTGAATCGGCTATTTTCTCCGGCAATTTCTTCGAGTCTTTTCTTCATTTTAGTTCGTGGTTCATAGCTTTTGAAGTCTGTGAACTATGAACTCATTCAACTAACTTTTTGTCCGAGTTTTGCACCGTCATCGGCTGAGAGGATAAAGATATCTTTTCCGCCGGTGCCGGATGCCAGAATCATACCCTCAGAAATGCCGAACCTCATCTTTCTTGGCTTTAGATTGGCTAAATAAATTACGATTTTGCCGATGAGCTCTTCAGGTTTGTATGCCTGGGCTATGGCGGCAAGAACTTCTCTTTGCAGGCCGGCCAAATCCAATTTCAATCGCAACAGTTTATCAGCACCTTCGACTTTCTCTGCTGCTACAACTTTTGCGATTCGCAAATCAATTTTTTCGAAGTCCTCAATCGAACATTCCGGCTTGATAGGCTCGGCGGGGCCTGCCGCCGTCGTTTCGGGGCTTTGAGTTTCTTTACTCTCTTCCATCATTGCATTCACCTGTTTTCTGTCAATTCTTTCAACCAATCGTTCAAAATCGTTTATCCTGTGATTCTGCAGCAGCGTTTCAACATCGGCAAACTGAAGGTCATCGACGTTGAGGAATTTTTCTACTTTTTTGGCATAGCCTGGCAGAATAGGTTTTAAGTAAATCGTCAGGATGCGTACGGCATTAATTACGGCGGTTAAAGTGGTTCGTGTTTTTTTCAAATCGGTTTTTACAGTCACCCACGGCTGATTCTGTTCGACATATCGGTTTGCCTCGTCGGCCAGAGCGATAATTTTTCTAACGAGGGCGGCATAGTTAAGGTCCTCGTAGTTCTGGATAATATAGTCTTTTGCAGCTGTGAGCTTGTTAATCAATTGCCTTGCGTGCTCATCTAACTGGCCAAGCCGGGCGTCCATTTTTTTTGTCAGCATCGGGCCTGAACGTGAGGCAAGGTTTGCAAGCTTTCCGACCAGATTGGAGTTAATCTTGTTTATAAAATCGTCTGTGTTCAAATCAATGTCATCGATACCTGCGGTTAGTTTGCTTGCGTAGTAGTATCGCAGGTATTCGGGGTCAAGGTGCCTGTGGTAGGTGGCTGCTTTTATGAAAGTTCCGCGTGATTTGCTCATTTTTTCGCCATTTACGGTCAAGAAGCCGTGAACGAAAAGTTTGTCGGCGGTTCCGAAACCGGCGCCAATGAGCATTGCGGGCCAGAAGAGTGCGTGAAAATACATAATGTCTTTGCCGATGAAGTGATAGAGCTCGTATTCGTTGTCTTTACCTTTGGCTCCGGGCAAGTGGGGTCCCGGCCAGAGTTTGTCAAAATCGAGGTTGTTTTTATCGCAGTAGTTCTTTGCTGAGGCCATATACCCGATGGGCGCATCGAGCCAGACATAGAAAAACTTGTTCTCTTCTTCGGGTATTTTGAAGCCGAAATAGGGTCCGTCTCGGGATATGTCCCAATCCTCCAGGCCAGTTTTGAACCATTCATCGAGTTTGTTCGCCACCGATTTTTGAGTATGCCCTCCAGCGATAAGGTTACTTAGTTGTTGTTCGTAATCGGCGAGCTTGAAAAAGTAGTGCTCAGATATTTGGTAGGTTGGTTTTTCACGGCAAGTTGCACAATAAGGATTAATCAAATCAGTGGTCTGATAAGTTGCGCTACAAACTTCACAGGAATCTCCATACTGGTCTTCGGCTTTGCACCGTGGGCAGGTTCCTCGAACATATCTATCAGGCAGTGACATTTTGCAATTTTCACAGTACGCCTGTTCAACGTTTCGTTTGACGATTGAGCCGGCTTCGTTCAGACGGTTAAAGATAAGTTCGCTGAAATATTTATTTTCGGGCGAATGGGTTGTGTAATAATTATCGAACTCGATTAAAAAGTCGTCGAAGTCTTCTCTGTGCTCTTTATGTACGCGTTCGATTAGCTCTTCGGGGCTTATGCCGGCGGCGTTTGCAGTTATCATAACGGGGGTGCCGTGTGTATCATCGGCGCAAAAGTACAGGCACTGGCTGCCACACATTTTATGGAAGCGAACCCAGATATCGGTCTGGAGATACTCAACGAGGTGTCCCATGTGTATCGGGCCGTTCGCATAAGGCAGCGCCGATGTTACAACGATTTTGCGAGGCATATTTTTCCCTTAATGATTACTGCTTTTTATTTTCCGTATTGTCCCGGCTTTCGTTATCAGATGCACTGTCCTGTTCCTTATCTGTGGTTTTAGCAGAGGAAATTACTTCAAGTTCCTCAACGGCAACAGCGAGCTTTGTTCCATCCTCGTGCTCGACCACAACAAGCTGCGTCAATATCTGGGAGTCTATAACTTTGCCTTCGCCGTGTTTGGTTTTTACCTTGGCGTTCTTTTTTGGCAGGTGTTCCTTAAGTTCGGTGTAAGTTTTGTCTTCATATCGCAGGCAGCATTTCAATCTGCCGCAGTAGCCGGAGATTTTTGAAGGGTCAAGGGTTGCCTTTTGCATTTTTGCCATTCGCATATTAACCGGCTTTAAGGCTCTAAGAAACCTTTTGCAGCAGCATTGCTGTCCACAGCTTTCCACATCGCCAAGTATTCTGGCTTCATCCCGTGAACCTATCTGTCGCATTTCGATTCTTGTCTGGTACTCCTGTGCGAGTTTTTTGACGAGCTGGCGGAAATCCACTCGGCTTTCAGACATAAAATAAAAGAGGACTCTCTCGCCGCCAAATATGTGTTCTGCGTCGACTATTTTCATGGGCAGGTTCAATTCCTTAACAAAGCTTCTGCAACATTGCAGCTCTTCTTCCGTGATTTTTTGCAGGTGCCTTTCTTCGCTTATGTCCGTTGCGGTTGCGTATCGGACGAACCTGCCGGTCTGGTCGCAGGATAATTCGATACCGCTTTCGTTAAAATATTTTTTGATTTGGTCCCTGCTTAGTTTAAATTGTCCTGCCCTGTAGGGGCAAAGCTGGCCCACGATCTGGCCCAGTTCGAGGCCTCTGTCGGTTTTTATAACGACGCGGGCAGCGACTTTTGGTATCTGTGTTTCGCGGTGCTCGAAGAAGCCGATAGCGTCCATACGGCCGTAGCGAACCAACATATACTTTTTGCTTTTTGCCTGCTTGGGCTTTGTTGCCGCAGTTTTCGGCATGTAGGTCACCTAAATTAATAACCTGTGTTAATGGACCCCCATTTTACAATCTACGCAAAATGGGAACCCAGCTGTAGTATTGCTAAAACTTTATTGTATCAGAAATAGTGAGGTTTAACAATAGCTGCTCGAAAATAAGCTTTTCGTTAACGGAGGCGTCAATCCAACGTATCGTTTTGCAGGCATCGGCGATTTTTTCTGCCGATTTCTCGGGGTCAAAGCGATTTGCCAATCTTTTTATCTGCTCTTTCTGGTCGAAATTGATAGAGTCGTTGCCGCCCGTGACATTTAGTTTCATTGCATCGTGCAAGGCTGATATGATTACCCGGACAAGGGTTTTTGCAGCTCTTCGGTTGATGTCTGTTTTGCTGGTGGTTCTGTCGAGGTCTGCCCAGACGGCGGCGATTCTTTTACTCTCTCCCAAAAGCCATTGGGCCAAGTCCAGGGTACCGGCAAATTCGCAGCTGGCCAGCGAGTCTATCAACCCTTTCTTGGTTTGGTAAAGGTTTGCATCGGCAAGTTCGAGTTGGGCCCACTGAGAGGCTGTACCTAAACTGCCCTGGGCGAGGCGGGCAAAATACCGGGCCTTTTTTCCATTGATGCCGGTTTCTTCCAATTTTTCGATTATTCTGTCTTCGGCGACAGGTCCGAAACGTATTACCTGGCATCTTGATTTGGTAGTGGGAAGAAGCCTTTCCATGCGGGTGCAGAGCAGGATGATAGAGCAGTATTCGGGCGGCTCTTCTAAAACTTTCAAGAGCGCGTTCTGGGATTCAGTGTTTAGTTTTTCGGCTTCGCTGAGAACAAAAACTTTCCGTTGCGATAGGGTCGGTCTGTTAGAGACCTTGTCGATTACAAATTCTCGAACGACATCAATTGGGAATTTGACCGGAGTTTTTCTGTCCTTACCTTCTTTAGTAAATTCCACCAACTCTTTATAGATGTGATGAAAGTCGGCATGCGAGCCGGCTTCGAAGAGCCGGCAGGACCGGCACGAACCGCAGCTATCGGCGTACTCGGTTGTTTCTATTTTTTCTTTAACGGGATTTTTGCAAAGCAGAAGCTTTGCCCATTCTCGGGCGGTTTTGAACCTTCCGACGCCCTCCGGGCCTGCAAAGATATATGCGTGCGGAACTTTGTCTGCGGCAAAGGCCCTTTGCAAAACAGCAATTGCTTTATCCTGACAGAAAATTTCTTTGAGTGACATAGTAAGAAAATCAAATGCGGCTAAAACATTTTTTCAATTGTCTCTATTACTTTTTTATGTACTGTGTTAATATTTTGCGTTGCGTTTATGACGAAGAAGTTTTTTTGCTGCCGGGCCAGTTTCAGAAAGCCCTCACGGACCTTTTGGTGGTACTGATGCGGTTTTGCTTCCATTCTGTCGGGCTGGTCGGAGAGCCGATTAGCTCCAGTTTCCAAATCGACATCAAGAATAATAGTCAAATCGGGCCAGGGCCTTTCGAGAGAGTCAGTTGCGATTTTTATAGCTTTATCCATACCAAATCCGCCGGCACAGCCTTGATAGGCGCAGGTGCTTGAGAGCCATCTATCGAGCACCACGCACTTATTTTTTTCTAACGTCGGCGCTATTTTTTCCTGCCATAGTTGGACTCTTGCGGCCATATAGAGCAATACTTCTGTCGGCGTGCTCATTGCGATATGTTCTGGGTTGAGCAGGATTTGGCGAATTTTTTCGCCGATATCGGTATCACCGGGGTCGCGGAAGATTTCGACCTCAACACCCTGCCGCTCAAGCCATTGAGCCAAAAGTTTCGTCTGCGTAGTTTTTCCGCAGCCGTCCGGCCCATCAAGAACTATGAACTTGCCTGAAAAATTGTTTTTCAAAACCGTTTTTCTCTTTTAATCCTTAAAAATTGTAACTGCTAATTCAACAAATCCTGTTATTACACCTAAAAAATCTTATCTTGTGAGCTGGAAGTTTTCGGGGCCGACGAGTTGTCTCATTTTTCTGCAGAAGTCAAGGTCGGGGTTGACGGACAAGCTCCTGTCGGCGGTTGCATAGACCCTGCCCTTATCGGTTTTTACCGCTACATAAAGATGGCTTCTGCCCCTGTGGTGCTGGCAGATGCTTCTTATGGCCACTACTTTCTCTTTGGTGACGTCTTTAGCATCGAGTTTTATTTTTACTCTGGCGGCTAATTTTTCAGTTACTTCGTCCAGAGTTATCAGTTCCACAGCCAGGATGTTCGGTCTTTCTCTTCTGTAATCGAGTTTGCCCTTTACAAAGACAATTGTATCTTTGATTAGCGAACCTGCAAACCTGTTCAGCACATCGGGGAACATAACCACCTCGACCTGGCCCTGCAGGTCCTCAAGGTTAAAGACGGCCATTTTTGAGCCGGCATTTCTACCGGTCTTCGTCAAATTGAACCTTATTTTTGTTATCATTCCGCTGATGACGATTTGCCGGTCCCGGGTGGCATCGGCCAGTTGTGAGCTGTTGACGGTTGAATAGAGGCTTATTGTCTCTGCGTGGTGGCTGAGCGGGTTGCTTGTTACATAGAAGCCGAGTACCTGTTTTTCGTAGGCGAGCATCTGGGGCTCTGGCCAAGGGTCGACTTTCGGCAGGCGCTGCGCATCCTTTGAATAGTCGTTTTCTTCTGCCTTTTGGCCAAAGAAGTTCATCTGGCCGGTTTGCCTGTCGGCCTGAAGCTCTGCGCCGACTTGCATTGCTTTTTCGAGGCCAGCCATCATCTGGGCACGGTTTCCGCCGAGCCTGTCAAAGGCACCGGCTTTTATCAGGGCCTCGGCGACCTGTTTGTTGACAGCTCTTAAATCGACATTTTCGCAGAAATGGAAGAGGCTCTGGAATCGTCCGATTTTTTTGCGTGCGTTGATGATTTGTTCGACGGCCTTTTCGCCGACCCCTTTGACGGCGGCCAGACCGAAACGGATTACACCCTTTTTACCATCATCCTGTCCTTTGTAGAGGGGCGTAAAATCGACGAGGCTCTCGTTGATGTCCGGTGCCAGTACTTTGATACCCATTTTGGCACATTCGGCGATATAATCGACGACCTTGTCGGTGTTGTCCATTTCGTAGGTCAGAAGTGCAGCCATAAATTCGATAGGCCAATGTGTCTTCATATAAGCGGTCTGGTATGCGATGATGGCATAGCGGGTTGAGTGACTTTTGTTGAAGCCATAGCCGGCGAATCGTTCGATGAGTTCGAAAATCTGCCGGGCCTGGTTTCGAGTTAAGCCTTTATCGAGACAGCCAACTATGAACCTTTCCCTTTCCTTGGCGATGGTCCTGGCTTTTTTCTTGCTTATCGCCTTGATTAGTGCGTAAGCTTCCCGCAGCGGTATATCGCCGAGGCGATTACAGATTCGCATTACCTGTTCCTGATAGACCATAATGCCGTAAGTTTCTTCGAGGATTTCTTTCATAATGGGGTGGGGTAGCTCCCATTTTGCGCCGTGCTTTCGGTCGATGTAATCGGGAATTAATATCATAGGGCCTGGGCGAAAGAGGGCATTTGCGGCGATAAGGTCTTCGATTCGGTCAGGCTTCATTTTCATCAGTAAGTCCTGCATACCGACAGACTCGAATTGAAAAATTCCTTTTGTTTTTCCGCTGGAGAACAGCTCAAAAACTTTCTGGTCGGTAAGGTCGAGTTTTTCCAGGTCGATATTCCGGTGGTGGATATTTTTGACCGATTGTCGGGCCTGCTCGAGGACGCTGAGGGTCTTCAGGCCCAAAAAGTCCATTTTCAGCAGTCCGATTTTTTCGACCACAGGTCCTTCGTACTGGGTTATGACATCATCGGAGCCGGGCGCCTTATAGAGGGGCAGAAAATTGGTCAACGGCTCATCGGCGATGACGACGCCGGCAGCGTGCACGGATGCGTGGCGGGCAAGGCCTTCGAGCCTTTTGCAGATGTCAATTACCTTTCTTGTCCGGTCGCTTTGTTCGTAAGCCTGTTTTAACTGCGGTTCGGTTTTTAAGGCCCTGTCGAGTGTCATATCAACAGAGGCGGTGACAAGCTTTGCTAATCTGTCGGCCTCCGGCAGCGGTATGCCGAGCACTCGACAGACGTCGCGGATGACCGCTCTGGGTTTCATCGTTCCGAAGGTTATGATTTGTGCGACGTGGCCGTATTTTCGGCGAACATAGTTGATGATTTCCGCCCGGTGAGCCTGACAGATATCGATATCAACATCCGGCATTTCGTTGCGGTCCGGGTCCATAAATCGCTCGAAAAGCAGGTCGTATCGAATGGGGTCAACATCGCACAATCCGAGACAGTACCCAACGACTGTTCCTACTGCACTGCCCCTGGCGCCTACGGGGATATTATTTTGGTGTGCGTAGTTGCAAAAGTCCCAGACGATAAGAAAATAGCTGGCGAAGCCCTTTGATTCGATTACGTCCAGTTCTCTGTCGAGTCGGCTCTTTATCTGCTCAGTAATTTTGCCGTATCGCTGCTCTGCTCCCTTAAGCGCAAGCTTGGTTAGAAACTCTTCTGCGGTTGTTCCGTCGGCTGGTTTAAAGCCAGGTGCGTGGCGGGTTTTTAAGTCAAGCTCCACGTTACAGCGCTCGGCAATGGCCAAGGTGTTATCGCAGGCCTCGGGAACATCGTTAAATAGCTGTCGCATTTGCTCGGGGCTTTTCAGAAAAACATCCTTCGGATAAATCATTCTGCCGGGGTCGTCGGCATTCTTGCCGGTGCTTATACAGCATAAACAATTGTGAGCTTCGTGGTCATCTTCGTGAAGGAAGTGCACGTCATTTGTTACCACCAGCGGCAGGCCCATTTTATTGGCAAGATTCATCAGCCCCTGGCGGACGTCAGCAATTTCCGATTTCCGATTTCCGATTTCCGATTTTTGATTTTCAACTGGTGATTGATTGTGGTCCTGGAGTTCGATGAAGAATCTCTCGGGGCCGAATATCTTCAAATAGCTTTCTGCGGCGGCAACGGCTCCGGTTTCATCGCCGTTGCTCAGCAGGGTGGCAATCTCGCCCTTGAGACAGGATGAGGTACATATAAGGCCTTCGTTCAGCTCGGCGAGGATATCTTTATCAATCCTGGGTCGATAGTAAAACCCTTCGGTGAAACCGGCGCTTGCCAGCTTTAAGAGATTTTGGTAGCCGGTATTGTTTTCGGCCAAAAGTATCAGATGAAAAGCGGCATCGGTGATAGTGCTTTTTGCCCTCTCGAACCTGCTGCGTGGGGCGATATATGCTTCGATGCCAAGGATTGGCTTGACGTGTGCGTGCAGTGCCTTTGTATAGAATTCGACGGCGCCGAACATATTGCCGTGGTCGGTAACGGCAACGGCGTCCATTTGCAATTGTTTGCAGCATTTGAGCAGTTTGTCGAAGGCTATTGCGCCATCGAGCAGCGAATACTGACTGTGTAGATGAAGATGCGTAAATCCCTTATTTGCCATAACTTAAGCCATCCTTCTGGTCTCTGATATTAACGTTTGTATCATAGGTTAAAAACTTTCTTATGTCAATGAATGGCTTGAAGGTTTGTTGACAAAATCGTAAAAAAATTCTTGTGAGCTTGTCCCCGAGAGCTGCCATCTTGGTTTTGCTACAGGGGATCAATCGAAAAGTCATTCCCGCGTAGGGGCAACCCCATGTGGTTGCCCGAATATTCGCCCCTTCGATATTCGACATTCCTTGTTGGATATTCGATATTTCCTCTGACTTCCCTTCGATGTTCGACATTCCTTGTTCGATATTCGATATTCTTTTTTTCCTTTGCCTTTTCCCTTCCTTTGTGTTATTTTCTGTCCCTAAAGGCGTGATGCATCTGCGAGCGTAATACTTCTTTGAATCGTCCGTTTGTCATTCCCGCGCAGGGTCTGTCCTGAGCTGGGTAGGGTGTGCAACTTGTTTTCACACGCGGGATATGTATAATCATTTTTAAGTGCAAAGAGAAGATAGGATCGTTTGTTTAAAATGCCCTATAAGGTGATTTATACCTTAATATGGAATTGATGCCCAAACAGTTGATTATTGATAAAAATGTGTTTCAAGGTACTGGAACCAAACAACTTTGCCAGTTTGTTAAAAACCATCTTCTAATCCTTCCTGAAGTCCTGTTCTATGAATGTGCTACTGACAAAGAAGATACTGAGGAAAAGTTACTCTATCGTATTAGAGATGTTATGCTGGCCGGAGGATATACATGTCCCAACAGTAGTCATATCGTAAGAAAGGAGGGGCGGACATTACAGCCATATGGTTATTTACCTGATCTTGGTGAAACATTAGCGATTCGTAAGGAGTTTGAGAAATATACAAAAGTATCTAAATCCCCCAGTATCAAAAATATTCAACGTGATGCAATGTCTTCAGCACAGACACTTTGTGATTTAGCCAAAAGGGTAACCAGCATAATTGCTTCTAAGGAACCGGAAGCCTCCAAAGCAGCAAGAAGCTCAGAGTCAACTAGGTTGGAGCGTTTTGGATGGTGGGCAAATATGACCAACAATGAAGATATTCATAAATTGATGATTGATAAAGGTAGGGATCTTACGAATTCACCGGACAAATATTGTTTGTCGTCCGACTGGGCAAGTTGGCATTATTTACGCCTAATCTCTGTAGTTTGTTCAGAAAATATCTTCTTAGCAGGGAAAAGTGGGGATATATATATTGAGCATGCAGAGCATGACCTACAAGATCTCGAATACGTGTTATTGCTAAGTAGGGCTGATGGATTATTAACCCGTGATGATGGATGTGCTTGCTTAGCGAAAACCACGTTTCCTGATAAAGATGTATTCCCTAATATCGCTAAAGTACCAAACGAATATGTGTGTCATTGGAGTTAGCTCCGGTAGGGTTTACAACTTGTTTGCACACGCGGAATCATTCAATGAAGGAAGTTGAGCAGAAAAGCAAGAAGCAACGGGAACGAGTTATAAGGCAGATACAAAATGGAAGAACAAAAAAAAGCAGGTATTCAAGAGAAATTGATATGGACGATGCTGTTGATTGGAATTGGGTTTTTTGTTGGGTATTTTATCGGTGACAGAAAAGCATCCCGGCTATGGTTCGATATAGGTTATCGTG
>SDBT01005217.1_pt1 | contig 21906 bp, 19 predicted proteins | sample 2277101 | NCBI WGS metagenome assembly SDBT01 (sample SAMN10404973, study PRJNA504765) | marine sediment metagenome | isolation source: marine sediment core GS10_PC15, 103 cmbsf | place: Arctic Ocean: Southern Knipovich Ridge | collected 2010 | reverse complement strand
CTGGTCGTCGACGCATAGCTCAGGGCCGGAGCGGATCGCTACTCCTTACTCCGCAGAGGACTTGTCTTCAACACCCGAAGGCTCACCTCCTGCTCCATGCCGGTTTTGACCGGCGCTTTCCCAACGTCCCCCTTTCTCACTAATCACCCAATATATAGGGCGCATAATTGGCTAAGCCGCAAGATATTGTGTTCAGTTCCAAAAAATCCTTGACAACCCGGGAGAAATGGGCATATGATCAAATTTGATCATATGCCCAATTGATTTCTGCAAAATTATGAATGACCTTACAAGCTTACAAGAACGATGTTTCCTTGCCATAATCAGATACATTGAAGCGAATGAAAAGCCCCCAACGCGACGGGAGCTGAAACAGCTGTTAGGCCAGAAAAGCACTAACGGGGTGAATCAAATCGTGGGGGCGCTCGTGAAAAAGGGCTACATCAAGCTCGACCCTCCTGGAAAGAAAAGAAATATTGTAGTGCTGAACAAGCCATCAAAGCAGCTTTCTCTTATCGAAGACCATTCCCAGGCCTGAATTGACCAAAAGGATAGGCGGCTCGCTACCAAATTGATTAGAGTAACAGGTCAAAACCAGAATGTGGCAACGTTTTCTGGAGAAATAACCAAGATATTATTCTGTAGTAGTGGGCAGTGAATGTCTTATGAAGAGCAATATGAATCCCAGGAACTCGTTGCTCAGCCAGCTTATCCACAAAGTCGTCAGACGATATGCGCCAGGCAGGGACTGTGATCTCTGTTGTGCTGATATCTACTTCGAAGAAGTGCGGCTTCATTCCCCCCATGATCCAACGTCGGGGCCATACATAATGCCAATCGCAACCTTGCGAACTGGACCCTGTAGCTGGAGTACTGTGCAAGGCTGTACCATGTGCGGTTATTGTCACGGGGCCAGTTTGGTTCCACCTGATAACTCCCAATTGGTTGCCCAAACAAAAAACGTCATTGGTAGGCTGGATCCTCAAACCTACCCTGTCATCGTTTTCACCTCAAACGGGAGCTTCTTGGACCCAACAGAGGTGTCTGACAACATGCGGCCAGTCTTGCTCGGCATGCTTCGCGAGGCCGGGTTCCAATTCGTTGTCGTGGAAAGCCGGTTGGAATACATTACTCCCTCTAGATTACAAGCCATGGTCCACGCGTTTTGTCCCGACACCCTAAATGGCAAGCGGAAGCATCGCTTGTCCGTCTCTGTGGGATTGGAAAGCTCCAATGATTTCATCCTGCAGCATTGCATTAACAAGGGTCACGCCCAGGAAGACTACGTCAAAACCTTTGAATTGCTGCGACGGGAAGCCTTTTCCTTCGATTGTTATGTTTTGCTTGGGAAGCCATTCTTGACCGCCAAGGAGGATATTTCGGACGCAATAGAGACAATACGTTTCGCGGCGGAACAGGGCGCGGAATATGTATTCGTAATGGTCCTGAACCTGATGCACGGCACTCTCACGGCCCACATGGCTGAGCAGGGGTACTATGAACTTCCGAGTCTCTGGCGCGCGGTTCAGCTCTTGGAAGGCTTGCCTCATGACTTACGACGATACGTTCAGGTGAAGGCGTTCGAGCATGCCCCAGTTTTTCCAGATGCGTTCGCGACAACATGTACGATGTGTGAGCGCGAGGTCAGAGGCGGACTAAACTTCTGGAACCAGACGGGCGATTTTCAGCATATCAATGACCTGCCGAGATGTGAGTGCCGGAAACGGTTCGTCGCCCACGAACTGGAAAGAAAAAATGATGCGCCGCTCTACGACCGGGTTGGCAAGATACTCCAGGCCATGGCTCACGAATTGGCCACAGCCGCTCCTGATAGATCGGGCATGCTGACTGGAGGGCAATTTGCTGAATAGTAGCCAACTCACGAAAGAACCAGATATTTCGTCGCTTGAAAAAGATCTTAAGGCGCTCACAAGGAAACTAAGGCAGAAAGGGCGAGCGACGAGAACCCGCAAGACACTATCCCTGGACCGGCCTGACATTTTCCTGGAATGGTCGCCTGAGGGTCCTTACCCCGTCATTGCTTATCGTACACGACCTTGTAGCCGCTCAGCCATGGGACTATGCACCCCTTGCGGCTACTCCTCCGAACTCGTTCAGTCCGACTTCGATGCAGACGCATTGGAAAAATCCCTGGATCGGCAAACAGATTGGATACTGAAAGAATTCCCCCACCTTTTCCCCAGCAAACAGTCATCCGATGGGTTTGCAGATTGGGTCCGTCCGGGCAGACGACGTCAGTTCTATGTCGTCGAGCTGTCCGGGCCTGGCAGCTTCTTTCACGACTACGAGATACCTCCAGCATTACGACGTCGAATACTGCAACGTTTTGCCGAATTCCAGAAACAACAAGAGATTGACCTCTGCGTGATGTTGGAATGCAGGCCAGAGGATCTGCTTGCTGCTGGCGACTCAGGAGAACTAGAAGATCTGCGTAATTTGTTTGAGTCCCTGAGCGTGGTCGTGAATATGGGGCTGGAGGACGCGGATGAGTTCCTGCGAAACACGGTGTACGCCAAAGACCTTACACTTTCCAACTTCGAACGTGCGACTGAAATGGCGAAGCGGTACGGACTGGATCCCGGGGCATTCATATTTGCGGGAGCGTTCATCCTTACTCCAGCAGAAGCGCTAAACGCGGTAAAAAGCACTTTGAAATACTGTCAGACGCAGGGGCTATTCGCCAACGTGATGCTGCCAAATATCCAACCTTATACGGTCCCGGCCGTACTCTTCGAGTTTGAGCGATACGCCCTTCCCGAACCGTTCTTTCTTCTTGATATTTCCGATCTCTTGCTGACATACCGACCGAAACGTGAGACAAGAACACTGTTCCATTGGTTTATCGGAGGTCTCGTGGCTCATCCAAGGCCGTGGGCCACCATTTTGAGCAACCCCAAAAAACATACGACCAACGAAACGACAAGAAGCATCTATGAGGCGGTGCGCCAATTGATGGAAACACTGGATCACGACCAGTTTCGTACAACTGCCAAAAGCTTGCGAAGCGGAGGTGAATATGATTATTATCTCGAGACTTTGCATCTGGACGACTCGCTCCCGTGGCCCATGAGGTTCCGTGATACGATTGACTTCGCCAAAGGTGCAATTGAGGAATACGATGCGAGGCAGAAATGCACTCCGTCCAAAGAGTTGAGAGGGGTAACTACTCATGAGGAATTACGCGCATACTTCAAACACGAATGTGCCTCTATGGTGTAACGACCTGCAAGCGGAAATGTTCGCGGCTGGCCACTTGAGCCATATCATGGAGTCCCCAACTCACTGGGCAGAAACGCCGGTAGCGGACACGCTTTCGTTGAGGTCTGTGACCAGCGACGTCTGTCCTTCTGGAAACGGATTACGCGTGTACTTTTCAAGCGGCTTGACTGGCTCACCAAAGAGGATGGTCTACTCCCCCGAAGACTGGCGGGAAACAGTCCTTCACCGAGCGGAATGCCTTTCCGAGTTGGGCATCGGGCCTGGTGATACCGTGGCCGTGTTGGTCTCGTTCGGCCCCTGGTTTTCCGGTGACAACATTGTTGAAGCAGTAGTGAGTCTGGGGGCGCGAGCAGTGCCCACAGGAATCCACTCAGCCCATCTGTCCGGCATCCACAATTTGGCACAAAGGTTGGGCGTAACTGCAGTTGTCACAACTCCAAGCGTTGCGTTGTCGCTGGCGGATTGTGGCGCGATTCCTTCGGTGAAGAAGCTAATTCTCATTGGAGAACATGCTAGTCCTCCGCTCCGTCAAAGAATCCAATCGGCATTTGATGCCGCGACTCTCGGTTTGTTTGCTTCCACTGAAGCTATCCTTGGCTACGAAGACCCTGAATCGCCGGGAATCTTTCGGTGGAATCCAGAAAAACTGTACCTGGAAGTACTACACGAAGACGGGACAATAGGCGATCAAGGAACTGGCGAGCTACTTGTGACCAAAAGGTATGGAAAAACCATGCAAGTCATACGGTATCGCCTCGGAGATCGAGCGGAAATTCTCTCCGGGCATAACGGTCTTCCTGGATTCCGTTTTCTGGGAAGACTGGGGCATGCCTTCACATTGGCGTCCGGAGTGAAGGTCAGCAGGGCACAAGTAGAGTCATTTCTGGATTCCCTTGTTTTGCCTCTCAGCCGAGTTTCGTTTGATGTTCACCACGGTGCTGACGGCAGGGACAACCTAAACATCCTTCTGCAGACTCCCGGCCCTAAAACGAGAATCGACGTGCAGGAAGTGCAACGGCGTTTTGAAACATGCAATTTTGAAATCGAGGATGTGGTCAACTGTGGATATTTGAAAACAAACGTCCGAGTCGAGTCCGGAGTCCTTTCTGTCAAAAGATGGGTGTCTTTTAATGAAGGCCCGTGGGTTCTTTAAAGACGCCACGACGCCGTGTTTGAGCACAAAAAAGGCGACCTGAATGCAAAGCACGAATTCAAGCTGGACTCCTGAAAAACCTAAATCGTCGCTGCCTGAGATGCTGACATGCGAGGATCTGCTCCGGCATGCTTCAACATGCCCCATGTATACCGGATGGAACATCCTTCCGGAAGCCGATGTTTATCCTGACTTCTGGGCATCTCTACCCACCATCTCCCCAGATGGCCTTCGCAAATGCGCCGAGTGTTCCAGTGACCGGTGCAGCAAAACCGGAGAAATCGTTTATTTCACCAGCGGTACGACAGATCACCCGAAAATTGTCAGAATGGCGCCAGACGATCTTTTGCGCATTGGTTCCCTGTGCGCCCGCTTCTCACACATGGAGGGCATAACGAGCGACTCCCGCATTATGGTTCTTCTCCCCATGGGCCTTTGGACAGTTGGCAAGATAACGGTGCTGGGCCATGTCCGGTTGGGTGCTCAGGTTTTCCCTGTGGACCTCCACGGCGGCGTCGCCATGTGGGGGCGAATGGCGAAGGAAATCGAGCCTACGGTTATTTCAAGCACTCCCAGTGTACTAGCATCATTTGCTCCGCATTATTCCGGTCCACCATTGGAGCGGATTGAGACAACAGGCGAACCCCTTCTCGAAACCGAACGTCAATTGATCGAAGAGGCTTTCGGCGGACCTGTTTATGATGCCTACGGGCTCTCCGAATGCGTTGTCGGTGTAGAGTGTTGCGAGCACGAGGGCTACCATTTCTGGCCTGATGCGGTAAGAGTGGAGATTCTTGATCCGGAATCGCAAGAACAGGTCCCGGAAGGCCAGAGCGGCGAAATCGTAGTGACGAGCCTTATGCAGGCGCACATGCCGATCGTCCGCTATCGGTCCGGGGACAGAGGACATCTTGAAACGTCTTTTTGTCAGTGTGGTGTCAATCTGCCTCGGGTCTTCTATGAAGGCCGCTTATCGCCCTCGCTTGAAATGCCACGGGGCGTGCAGATTCCCCGCGATGAAATGGCGAAGGCACTTCGAGGCTGTGGAGTTTCTGACACTTTTGTTTGGAAGGGCAGTGTTGGCAGTGCTGCACAACTCTATACTTCCTCTGGTTTTGTTCCAACGTTGCAGGTCGAAGTCCCGCAGACCGACAGGCCCATGTTGCTGCGCAAACTGCGTTCCGCGTTCCCGGATTTTTCCGAGCTGGTTTTTGAGAAAGAGGTAAAGATCGTTTTCACTGAACCTCGGATAGGGCGCTGAAAGGCAAGTAAGTAGGAGCCCTTGCATACTATGTCAGCAAACAGTCAAGAGAACGACAAAAAGTACAGCTTGGAGGTCTCATTGCCGGGCTTGTTGCCACCGTCTGAGAATAATCTGCTGCGCTCCGGATTTGCCTACTTGCTGAGATCCAGCCTCAGCATGGTTGATCTCTACCCATGGCTTGGCCAACTGCTCTTCAGATCGAAGGCGGTCGAGACGGATCAATTAGACAATCTGACGGGAAGCCCTGATTCATCGGTGAATGTCGTTGGGGTCTTTGTGGATGACAGTTGGAAGGTAATGCGGTTCAACTTGGCGAAAGGCTTAAACGTGGAAGATGATAAAAAGATGGTAAAGCGCCATCTCCTTGATTATGCGCCCATGGCTGCATGGATGGATACGTTCGGTTCCTTTGGAGCCGACAGTTCATTAGAAAAACCAGACCCGGACGGCTGGTTTTCGCAGAGCATCCCTGGCGCAGGCAACCCCATGAGGATGTTCAGATTCGTGCGCGAAATCTACGAGAAAGAGAGTGAAGGGAAGGTCAACGTTTTTCTGCTGAGCTCCTTAAGCAATCTATCCCGTAATATCGGGTTGCCAGAAACCGTCGCTTTCTTAACCGCTGTTTTGAATGAGGTGATCTGGAATCCCCTGCCGGATTCTGGTGAATCATCTTCAGAAGGCGAAACAAAGCCTAAGCCGATAAAGATGCGGGACGGGGTCTTTGTAGCAGTTCTTCAAGAGGGCGTTCTCCGGGAAGATGAGGCAAGTTCCGTTGAGTCTTTCTTTGATGGCATTATACGTTTCGAAATGCACCCACGTCGCGACCCGCAGAACAACTCGAAAGCCACAAGCCCAGAGATTCCCTTTTTGTTGCCCAGCTTTGAAGTTCAACGGCTTCCCGGAGTTACATTCAGTCAGGAGGCGCCAAGGCGATGCATCTACATTCCCGCAAATGCCAAGAAAATTAAGAATCCCGTCCTGGACGGAATTCGGTATGTGCCTTCATCGAAAGAAGACAAACATGGAGATTTCATAAAGGTCTACGAGCCGCGGTATGAAACTGGACCCACGGGAAATGGACAGAAGGCTCCCATAAAGGCGAGTTATTAAGGTGAACATACTTGGCATCAATAGTGCTTATCACGAAAGCTCCGCTTGCTTGATTCGCAACGGAAACATTGTTGCAGCCGTCGAGGAGGAGCGGTTTTCAGGGAAAAAGCACGGAAAGGAAGTCCGCGTAGACAATGCTGACGAAATTCCCATCCATGCGGTGCAGTACTGTATGCGGGAAGGGGGAGTTTCATGGGAAGAATTGTCTGCCGTAGCGTTCTCGCTTGATCCTGAGCTGCGACGAGAACTGGCGTGTCTTGGCTTCGAGCCACCCCCTGAGAGGTTCGGCCACCCAGTGGGTGAATTGCAATTTCAGACAAGCCTACAACGTGCGAAGGCCTTCTTCGACAGTAGAACCTCCGCTCCTTTTTTCTTCGTCCCTCACCACCTTGCCCATGCGTATTACGCCCTTGGGACTTCGCCGTTTGATCATGCCGCTATTCTTGTAGTCGACGGCATCGGCGAGGGCGCCAGCGTCTCCCTCGGACGCGGGGATCGAGGCCGGATCTTGATCGACCGGCAGTGCCTGTTTCCACGGTCGGTAGGTCTGGCCTGGGAGAAAATGGCCCGTTTCCTTGGCCTCACCGAGTACGACGCATGCAAGGTCATGGCCCTGGCAGGGCTGGATCCGTCGTTGCGGGACGACACATTTGACGCCCACCTGTGTTGGGGAGATAAAGGGCTGGAGGTCAGCAAGGCGGTATTCGATCTGGAACATCCCAGAGACTTCTCTGGCCTGGAACGACTGTTTGATTGCCAGCGTTCAGATGCATCCGGAGACACCGACATCCGTATACGTATCGCGGCCGCCCTTCAACAGACCACCGAAAAGGTACTCCTGGACATCGCCGGACAACTGCATGCACAGACCGGCGAGGATGCATTGGTCTATGCCGGAGGTGTGGCCCTGAACTGCCGGGCCAATGCCGAATTGGCGGAGCGGGGCCCGTTCTCGCACCTGCACATCGGTCCCGCCGCCCACGACGCGGGCACGGCCGTGGGTGCCGCCTGGCAGGTCTACACAACCCTCACCGGACGGCCCATACCGCATTCTTCAACGAACGATGTGGCCGGTGTTGGCCCGCTTCCATGCTCACTCCCCCCAGATCGGATGGGCGCTTGGCAGCCAAAAGCTGCCCCCGATCCTCTCGCTACCGTGGCTGGGTGGTTAGCCGATGGCGTGACAGTGGGCTGGGTGGACGGGCGCTGCGAGTTCGGACCGCGGGCCTTGGGTCGGCGCTCCCTGCTGGCCTCGCCTCTGGTCCGCGACGCAGTAGAACGGATCAACCGTCTGAAGGGACGATACTGGTTCGAACCTTTGGCCCTGGCGGTACCGGCGGATCGTGCGGACGAGATATTCGTCATTCCGCCCTCCGGGCGTGGGCTCACCCCCTACATGCTCATGACGGTGCGTCCCCGCCCTGCGTGGCTGAGACAGCTCGCCCACCTTCTTCATGGAGACGGCACGGTGCGGGCGCAGACCGTAGCCAAGGAGGATCATCCTCGTTTCTACGCGTTGCTGCAAAGAGTCGATGCGGAAAGCGGCATCCCCTTGCTCATCAACACCTCGTTCAACCCCCGTGGCCGACCCATGCCGGCCACCACGGAACAGGCGTTGCCGCTGGCCCGTGAACTGGGTATCCGCCACTTGGCGATTGATGGAGTGTGTTGGGCCAGATCGGAGGCGACGGCTGGAGAGCGGGTGGAGCCTGCCGGTCTGTGCCTGCCGGAGTTTGCGCGCGCGGGATAGGCAGATAGCAGGAGGCGGAATGGACGAAAACGGCAAGTCGAACGGTGTTGGAGAATCCAAGTCCGGCATTCCAAGCGGCAACACCATCGCGGTGGTGGGGGACCCTGGTACCGGCAAAACCACCTTTCTTCTGAACTATCTCACCCACGGTACGGTAACGACTGGCAAGGACGATAAAGAACGCCGGTGCGGTGTGGTTTGCCTTCAACCCAGCGACCCGAAACAGAAGGCTGTATTCACGGCGTTGAATGAATTATTTCGACCGGCGCGTGTGCCAAGAATAGAGACAAAGAAAGGCAAGAAGGCAAAGGCGGCAGCTAAGACACATAAGACGGTGCGCTGTTTCGTTTCCTTGGAGAACAACTTGGCCCGTGTCCTCGACAATCACTCGGGCCTGTTGAAGTCCTGGATCGACTCCGGAGAACTGAACCAGTTTGTGTTCGTGGATGCCACTGCCTTCCTGAGCGGGCGATTGGAGGACAAGCTGCGCTATCCAAAGCTCTCGGGCATTGGCGAGCGGCCTGGTGGAGACTGGGAAGACAACACCCACAATTTCACCCTGGGCGGTTACAAATTGGACGAAGATGCGCACTTCGGTCTCTATTATCAAGTCGAAAACCAGGAACCCAAGCGCATAGAGCAACTGGATAAGAAATCCATACCATTTTTGCTGGAGAGTGATAATCCCACTTATAGGGCCTTCAACCTCATCACTCGGCCCATTGCCGATCCGCTGCAGCGTGTGAGACTGCTAAAAGATCTGTTGGCCGAGATCTTCGTCTGCTTCTCTGAAAAAAAATACGAGCATAGGCTGCTGGCCATCGACTCCTTGAGTGCCCTCATGAACCCCTTTGGCAAGAATGACGTATCCGCTGCAGCGTCCCCCGCACGGCGTCTGCACATGCTCAACCTGGTGCGCTGGCTGGAGGAATACGGCGTAACCACCTTCCTGGCCTGCGAGGCCGAGCCCGACCCAGGAAGGACCTGGGGCGGGCAGCCCCTTTTTTTGGGCACCGATGAGCGTTACCTCACCTCCGGGGTTATTCAGCTCAACTACCACGACTACCCCTCGGGCGACATCGTTCGCTACCTGCGGGTGTTGAAAATGCGCGGCGCGGCCCATGATATGCGGCCCTTCGCATACGATCTGGACAAGAACGGCATCGCCTGGGTAGAACCCCTGTTCGGCGAAGCAGGGAAGACGGTATGACAAAGAACAGCAAAGGTAAGGGGCCCTATACTGCAATCGTGGTGGGTAGCGGTTGCTCGGTGGAGCTGGGCGTTCCCGTGATGGCAGGCTTCCTGGACACCCTTATCGACAAACTGGCGAAAAAAGCCGATTCGAAGTCGAAGGCAAGCCTGACCGCAATCCAGGCTTTCATAACCCGGGTAAAGGGGGCCGCCGCCTACGTCAAGGCCGACCTGCTCAACATTGAGGAACTTTACGGCATGGCCGATATGGACCAGGACCTATGGCAAGCCACCGATGAGCTTAAGAATATCTGGTATAGATGCAGACTGTCTACGCACGCTGGCCTCAATCCGATAGGGGTAAAACAAGCACTTAACCGCGCTATTTTTTCCATCGCCGAGCCGGCGGGCAAGGAGTTCATTACCGACCCAGATCGATTCCCCGGCGACCTCCAGCAGTTAGAAGAGGTGAAACGGGAAAGCGCAACGGAAATGCCCTTGCATCGCAACCGGGGTACCCGCTGGACCAATCTCCTTGCATATCTTTGCCTGGCGTCTTTCCAGGACCGAGATGGAACTCACCCGCTGTTCATCCAGTTCAATTGGGACTTGGCATTGGATCGGGCGCTATTCTACTTTTGGAATTGGCGACATCCCATGCAAAATACGACCATAGAGCCTTTGCCCGAAAGGTGTTGGTTGCATTGGTATGGATGCGAGGCCAACGGTACAATCGACTACGCAACATGTCCGCGTTTGGCTCGGCCACACGGGGGGATCAACTGGATAAATGTTGATTCAATGAAGGATGATAAAAAAACACTCGAAAAACTATGTTACCCGTTATATCCACCTAAAGATAGCCATATTTGGATTGATACCGCCCCCGTCTATAAACCTTCCCTATCCAAGGCAAAATGGCAACGTGGTGAATTCATGGCGATTGTCCCCCCTACGTGGCGCAAACAGGCTACCGAGCCTGCCTATAAGGCCCAGTGGGGACACATTAACCAAGGGCTGCGAGGTGTCCGCCGAATTGTCTTTGTCGGTTATAGCCTACCTAAAACAGATTTGTATTTCCGTCACTTCCTGGCCTTGGCTCTGGCAGATAACCCCCACCTGCCCAAGGTCTACGTAATCAACCCCCATATCGACGAAGAGGGTGGGGTCCGCGACAATTTCCTCGACCTGTTCGCACCACTAGCACGGGAAGGACGGCTCTTGGGCATCAAAGGCCGCTTCGGAGATCCAGCCCTGTTCGATCTGCACCGGGCGTTGAGCATAGCAAAGCAAATCAATCCTTGACGGAGGATCTTCCAGGATGGTGACCACAAACAACAATCCTGTTGGTGCCAGGATCTTCGTATCTTATGCGCACGATGATCATGATCGATTGAAGCGCCTACTTGCTGCCCTGAAACCTCTGGAAGACGAAGGGCTGATCCAGGTACGGTATGACGGCTACCTTGATCCGGGCGACCCATGGGAGCCGCGTCTCGAACAAGGAATTGAAGGCCACTTCAGTGATCTTGGAATGCGTGACCTAAACCCCGTTCTCTGAAAGGCGAAGGTGCTTTCTACTGGAATGTGGGTGGGAACGGTGAGGGGCTATTGTATTAAAACGGCGGCTACGGCGACTGAAAAGCAGTCCTTATCTTCCGGGGAGCGAGCTTGGGCTGACGCAAGCAGGATTTCTTTGACCGCCAACGACCTCATTCCCATCGATTCCTGACACATACTTCGGACAATTGTCCTTGCTTCATCCTCATCAGAAGGGATAGCGATCTCCATAACTACGCCAATCTCGTCAGGGCGTTCCGGCAATGCCACCCCAACAGCAGCTGATACTGGTTGGTCACCATGTTTTACCGTCCCATGGGCGAAAGCGCAGTGGACGATGGAACCGGGGTTGAGAAACGCTTCGGGGGGTGCCTCTTCTCTCCTGCAATTGGGCGGTACGATGGAGGATACCTTGACCAGGTTGAAGTTGCCGATTCCGGCATTTAGAACAGCCGCATCGAAGGCTGTCAGAGCTGTATCCCCCGTGCCTGCACCTGACACCATCCAAAATCGTTTGGGTTTAGATGGTTGGCTTTGATTCATAGCTCGCAATATTGCACTATCGGATACACATCAACAAGCCTTTTTTGTAGTCCATCTTCAATCATAATCTCCCACATCGGAACACAAATCATCCCACCAAGCTGAGGCTTGAGCTAGGGCCGCCGCTGAGTATTCCCGGATGCCACAACGCATATCGTGCCATATGGACCTAAGCCTAGCCCTGTCTTTAATGATATAGTACTCAAGGTCCTTGACAACGTTTTCCTGTTCTTCGCGTCGCTTTTCCGTGAGTTTGTCCCTTTTCAGGTTGTATATCTCAACCGACTCTTCGCCTTTATCTGTGACTCCTGCCACAGTCCCGACGCTAGGCGGGAAATACAAATGTTGTGCGGGGTCGTGATCGTAAGGGTGGAGCAGCAGTGGTTCTTCACTGCCAAGGTCTTCCTGATGGCTATAAACGCGAGTCTCCTTAACGGGGAAGTGATTCTTCTTGCCACGGGCGCGATTGCATTTTTCGCAGGATGGGAGAAGGTTCGAGGTATTGTAAGCCATCCAATAATAACCCTGGTGCAACGGAACTTTGGTGACCTTTTTCTTGGGCCTGTAGTGTTCGACATCTCCCGAGGCCACGTGTAGGACCTTTGATTCGCAATAGGCACACTTCCCATCAAAGATTTCAAAGAGATGCAACTTTAGTTCGGACCAAATGGATGATTTGAATTCGGGCTTGTTGCCGCTTTCGATTGACTCAATAGCCTCCCGCGTGGCTTCTTCTGCTTTTGCCTTCCACACTTCGAAGTCATACTCTCGTATGGAGACGATAGTGTAGCCCCTCTTCTCCAATTGGCGACGAAGTTCATCTTCTGAGTCAGCATGAGCCAACCATTCGTACTCTTCGCCGTCCTCCCCAATTACCTTACATTTGAAATTCGGTTCCTTGAATGTCCTTTGAATCATGTCGGCCTCCGGGACCCCGTAATCACTTCCTGCAACTGCACCTGTACTTCATCGAGAATGCTCTTGCGCTTTTCGGGTGGCATGGCCTTCCACTGCTCCTTCAAAGCGCGCTGAATCATTTCGGAGGCTTCACGGGCTTCCTTTCGCTCCGCAGATGAGGGGAGTCTCATCTTTAGAGTCTGCGCCGCAACTTTAAGCTCTTGCTCTTCGTCAGGTGTACGATCTGTTTTGGCGGAAAGTTCCGTGTATCGCATGAGGGTTTTCTGTGTTTCTGCGTCCCGAGAGCTTTGCAGGCCGAAAAGCGAACTCGTGAGAATTTGATCTGCCCGCCAACCCTGTAATGGCTCCTCTGGCCTCTCAACGAGAACCCGGCCAGGATTCTCCTCATCCCGTCTGAGTAGAAAGACCTCTCGAGGCTCTCTGCTCCCCACAATCAAAGGTGAGTGTGTCGTTGTTACGAATTGAACGTTTGGAAACAGTTCCATGAGATTAGGGATAAGAGACTGCTGCCATTCTGGATGCATATGGGCATCGATTTCGTCCATCAGGACCAAGGCATATCGCTCTCTGGGTCGATCCCTTTCGCCGTAAATCTCGTAAAGACGTTGCAGCAGGATGCCTATCCAGCCGATTAAAGATGCTGTCCCTTGACTCAAAGCCTCAAGGGGTACTTCGCCGTCATCCGTAACCACTGTAATCCGGTTTGTCTGTGGGTCTATTCCCTTGAATTGGATTTTCACACCTTCGGTCAGGTGATCCACTATTCGGAAAAACTCCCTTAGAAGCTGGTCATAACGGTTTTCTCCGGACTTCCTATCACGCTCATCTTTCATCCAGTAGTCGAGGTTCACGATCCATTGCTTTAGGCTGTCCACCCGCGGGTCGGGCTCGCCCTTGACGAGGGGAAGTACATCCTGGGAAGTAGGTCTGAGCTTACCAGTCTCTATTTCGGGACCTTTTGGTTGCTCCCAAGTTCCTGCACGCAACGGCGGAAATCCCAAGGCAAGCCAACCTTCCGTTTCTAAGGGTCGTGCCGGCACAGACCTGACTTGTGCTTCGCCGCTCGTTAGGGAGATTTTTGTTAGATATTCATTGCCGCGAGAGGTCTCCAGAACGATTTTCCCGCTGGTATGACCAGACTTAATCAATCGGCCGGCATACGGCTGAGCATCTTTTCCGCAGATTGCCACGGCAATGGCCTTTAGGATGGTCGATTTGCCAACCCCGTTGTCCCCGAGGAGGATATTCCAATTTCGATCCAATTCGAGGTCCAGATTGTCGAAAGGCCCAATGTTTTCCAGACGGATTCGCCTTAGTGACGCCTGCGGCGGAAGTCCCTCTTCTTCAGCCTTTTTGTCGTGTCTCTTTGTCTTTTCTGCGAGTTGCGTTAGGAACTCCAACACTTCGGAATGGTCATCCGTTGACGTGTACGGAAGGATGCGAATTCTGTGACGCCTCCAAAGCAGCTCCGCTTTGGCTTCCCAAGCCTCTCCGCCAACAGAGACCAAGGCATAGTGCTGGCGACTAGATCCGCGGAGCTTAATGCCTTCCAGATAGGCTTGAATGCCATTGAGACTGGAACCAACGAACAAGAGCGTCCTTGAAACAAACAAGCTGTCCATGAACTCTGAAAAGGCAAGGTTCCCCACAATGGCATCTTCGTATTGTGCTGGCGCGACCAGGACTGTTTCCGGCCGATCAAGTATGCCGTAAAGCTTCAAAATAAAGAACGCCCTTTTACTCAGCGCCTCAAGGAGCGGCTCGGTGTCCTGCGGGGTGTAGACTCGGTTAGCTGCCTGCTCAAAGGTGCGCTCCAGAAGACGGTCGAAATTTGTGGTCAAGATGGCAGAAAAGCCTATTTCCCTTATAATGTGATGGGCTTCCGTTAGGTTTTGAGAGGGTTCCAAAAAAAGCTGCTGAAGATAATTGTTGAGCTTTCGCACACGGTCTTTGTCTTCCAGTGCCCCCAAAATGCTGTCCGCGGCAATATTCGATTCTCCTGATTCGATAGCCTTTTTCAGAGATTCACCAAAAGAGGGATCGATGAACTTCTGCTCCACGGCCCAGGACAGGAGGTCATTCACAAAGGGGTTCCAGGTGGGGAGGCCAGCTGACGCGCTAAGGCCGGAACCGACATAGAGTACGCAGTTACCTTCCAGGCAAGCTTTTACTAGGTCTTCGGGCGGCTCTGGTCGAGGTAACCGGGGGGCAAATCCACGGGTAATAGCTTTCTGTAAGCGATTCCATCCATCTTCTTCAAAAAGGTCGACCCAGGTCAGTCTTCTTAGATTGTCGGGTACTTCGCAGGGCTCCAGCCGCACAGGAATCAGAAAGGTTGTGCCTTCTGGTTTACCTCCCCAAGTCTGAAGTGCTGTGCCGATTTCCATCCTAAAAGAGTCACTGCTAGCAGAATTGGTTGAAAGAAGGGCTAGGAAGAAGTCGGAGTGGCGAACAGCGTTACGTATACTCGATTCCCATGGTTCTCCTGGCAGCAGATCCTGTTTGTCTATCCATGGCTCAAACCCTGCGTTCGACAGTTTTTCATAAAGCTCTAAAGCGTGTTTTTCATCCTCGCGTGCATAGCTTAAATAGATCTGAGGCTTTGCTTTCATTGCGATGCTCCTGTTTGCTTGTCAACTTTTTGATTTGCTGGCTTGAAACTCGGACTCAAGCGAGACAAATCCATTCGTTTTGATGTTCTGGCATGCAGTCCCTGAACGTGATTCAGCGTTCCAGCGCTGAATCCCCGTACCTGGCAATCACCTCGGCACGTTCTTGACCCCCAGCGCTTTTTCCATCAGAAGCCAATCATCGTTTGGGACAAGCTTCTTGGAACGATGGTCCCAGCGCATTGGGAGATTACCTGCGGCAAATGGTGGATATCAGAGATTTCGTAATCGCCTATTGCCCGACGCGTGGCTCATATCTATGAAGGCCTGGCGCGAGATGAGCGTTTCTTAGCATGACTCGTTTTATGCAGATGAACCTTCCAGGCATCCACCGTGCTTGCAAAGAGCATGTGCTGGGCTTGATTCGCCTCCCTTTCGGGGCGATTTGGGGATATCGCTTTGATCAATGAACTGGCTAGTCTTTCCAGCTCTTTCGCATGTTTGGAACCCTTGAGACGAGAGGCGAGGAAGCCTGCCTCTAGCAGTAGTTTCGCGCGGGAGACACCCTCAATGCTCGGCTCTTTCAGGAAGGCCAGCAATGGATCTCTTTCATATTCTTCCGAGACAGGTCCTTTTGAAGCGGCGGCACTGGTCACGTAGATGCCGAACACACCCATTTTGCCAAATTCAAAGGTCTGGGGTAGCGAGATACCTCCGGCCCATAGAACATTGATGCCCCATCTGGAGGCTAGCCTGTCGATTTCTCGGATCTGAACTGGTTTCAGTAGTCCTTTGGGATCACTTTTGGTTCGCAGCAAGCGCCATCCGTTGGATTTGTCAACCGTATCGATGAGTACCACTGGGACTTTGTGGTATTTCATTATTTTGAGCCATTCTTTTAGTCCGGCGACGACCTCATCTCCGACATAGATTTTCTCGGCACTCACAACGCCTTGGTCCACGAAAAATACCGGTGCTGCAGTCCAATCCTTAAACCAGCGCTGAACCTTGCCGATCACTTCGTTGCATTCCTCCAGTGTTAGCGGAAAGGTACCGTATTTGCCTAGCTCCAGACCCATATGTCGAGCAGAATTGAGAGCGCTCCACACACCCCTTGCGACGGTATCCGGGTCTACAGAATTTTTCGGACGGACCCGAATTCCTTTCGCCTTGGCCCGACGAAGAATTGGACTAACCAAACCGGATGACAAGTATTTTAGCAGGCCAGGTAAAGAGACTTTCTCGTCCGCCTCTTTGCTTACAACACCATCAATCGCCACTTCATCGAGGCCGGCTGCGCTTGCCAAGTTAATTGCTAGTAGCGAAGCGTCGCGGCCTTTATAGCCAAAGCCGATCCGCATCTGAAATCCGAGCCGGTGAACCTTGGGGTCGGCGATTTTGCCATTCGCTACGAATCTGGCTAGCTTCCGCAACATGGATGCCCTATCTTTGAAGGTGCGGCGAGACTCGCGGTCGAATTCGATATACACCATGAGCGGACGGGGCCTTCCGTCAGGCGTATGCAAGAAAGGGGCAAACGCTTCCTTCAGCTCATTCTTGGCAATACGCAGCGCTACCCTGGCCGATCCCTTCTGTATGGTGACCACTGGATATCGCTTGTAATAGCGCAAATTCAGTTGCGTGCCGACGTTCGTCGACGTAAGAATACGGTCAATACACTCGAGCCGGATATTAGCGTACTCTTCCGGACCGACCGGCACCTCCCCGATAGCACCTAGCCTTTCCGCATCATGCGCCACCCCAACGACTATAGGCGCAGCGGTTCCGATGACTTGCATCTTCGCGGACTCCAAGGCGGCCTTGCGAATAATGTGAGCTGCACTGCCCTCATCGCTGATGCCAAGGTACGGGCCGTACTTGTTATGATCGTAATCCTTCAACGATACCGAACGCGGGTCTCCCGCCCCTCCTAAATAGAGAATGGCATCCCGTCCGAGTGAAGCCAGTTTCTTCTGCTGTGCTTGTGTGGGTCTGTGCTTTTTGGGTAAATGCTCAGGCAAAGTGTCCTGATACATCCGCAACACAGCACGGTAGTGGCTGGCCAATTGTCGATCCTCTGACTCCGTGCGTGAGGTGATTTTTCGCAGCGCTGAGATATACGACTCGAGCTTCCTCAGCAGTTTCACATTCGAGCTTGAAAGCATGGTCATCCTCCAGTTAACATCTCCGGGTTTTGCCGATCGGTTCGCGGTCAATGTTCACCGCTTCTTTTGATCGGTGCGCACCCGCGACACTTCTTCCCCGCCATCCTTCTTACGCAAATCCCACAAAAGCAGATCATCATTGCGCACGTAACATTTCAGACGATTATCCCATTTCTTGGGTAGCTCCTTGTTCAGGTTCTCCAGGAATGGCAGCAAGGGACGTTTCAACCGCAGGCTGTCTTCCCTGTCGTCCAAGGGAATTTTCTTCCAGCCGAATTGTTTTTGATACTTGGAGAAACCAAATCCGTCGAAAAAGCTCTCTCCGCCCACCAGTGGCATGTACCAGAGACTGGGGATTCCCTGCGGGTTCTCCTTAATAGGGACGTCAGTTATCAACTGATCCAAAAGCTTAGTTCCCCCGGCATCGTTCTTCAGATGCTCTTTCAGCTCGGCGAGGGTCGGAAAGACAATCTGGGGACTGACGAAGAACACGGGTTTTCTCTGCCCCCTGCAAAGTACGATTTCGTGGACGGTTCCGACACTGTAAATGTTCGTTGGAACATAAGCTATCGTGAAATCGCTTGTATCAACCATCCTCAGGTCGATATGAAGAGTTTCCCAAAAATTCCCAGAGCAATATGCACGAGCCTCAGCGCCTTTGGGTGAATTCTCAAATTTCCAGTGATTTCTCAGCTTAGTCGTGTCCACATCTTCCTGCCCATACTCATAAAAGCCACGCGCCTCCGGCTTGTTCCACGGATCGAAGACCGTGACCCCAAAATAGCGGAGAAATTCGCCTACCCGGTTTCTCCAACCATACTTCTTTTCGGCGGCACGAGAGGCTACGAAATCCATTGGACCCGATAGGTAGACACGAACGCCGCGAAGCAACCCGGATTGCCGTCTCATCTTCTTCACGCCCATATTTCACCTCTCCTTGTTAATCGAACTGGTTGAGACCCGATTCGACATTACTTCTTTCGCTCCATCCATCAATCCGACGACTAAACATGAAGTAGCGTCGGCCGCCTGTCGGTGTCCATGACAGAGATTCAGCTGCCCCCAGACAATCCCCGGGCCTAGCCTCCTGAAACAAGACTTCCTGGGGCCGCGGGATTTCATATGGCATAGTATCCCAGAGTGCCTCTTCTCGCGCGACAAAGCCTGCCTTGACCAGAGCACACAGTTGGTCAGGATGTTTGTACGATCGACGACCGCGAGCGACTGTGGCGACGAATTCTCCACCCAAGGTCGATACTAGGGTAAGGTAGGCCCGCAGGACAGAATCACCTATCGCATTCGTTGCGCGCAAATCGCGCGTTGTGCACCAGTGCTCCCAGACCGTCCCTCCCCCCTGCTCATTCGTCCTTGGGGCAGGCTCGAAAGCCTGGCGAGGCCAAGAATTAAATGCGTCTGGCGGATCCTGCACGTTGCGGGCGGAGATGTGCCCGAGGGAGGTACCTTCGACATATCCTAAAAGGTTAGCTTGATTCAGGAGGTTGCGTCCCTCACTGGAGTCGAGCTCGACCGTCCGAACCGTCCTGTCCGTTTCCCAGGCAGAAACAGTGGCCAGATACTTGTCCTCATCCCCTGCGTGTGTAATCGCTACCCAAAGGTATCCAGTGCCCGATTGGTATACACCAGCTCCGGCAGCCAGATGACAGAGGCAGTGCCAACCCCCGGAATCGAAATCGCCCGGGCGCCCAGGTCCCCAGCGCTCCGAGATGATCTCGCCATCCCGAAAAAGTCTTCTCGCAAGGTCGACATTCTCAGTGCTATTGACTATGTTTCCATTGGCTTGAACGGCGAATTGATAGGTTCCTCGATTTGGCATGTTGAATTCCCCCTTCCTGACCCGTCCGTCTTGGTCGTTGAAAGTTGGTAACCAGGATGGATAGTGCGAATTGTTAACCAAGGTGGAGTGTGCATTATCCTCTAGGGTTTTGAGAAACTCGTTATAGCGTTTCTTGATGGCATCAACAATGTCGATGTGAGAGAAACAACTTAGAAACCAGGTCAATAGTTCATAAGAAGCTTTGGTGCATTGTCACTCCCCTTTTTTCGCAATGGCGTAACATCCTACAGTCACCCCACTTCAGATTTGAGAAGAAACGTTTAGCCAGCAATTACAAGTCCAATGTGACATAGGGAGGATGATGGTCCGTGCCTCTCATTCTTCTATGTTTCGAGGGTAACCCTGGAACCCTTGGCTTCTTGTGCAAGATACCGGTGCTATCCTGAACAACGGAATCCTTGAGTTCCGGAGAGACCAAGATATGGTCTATCCAAGACCTAAGCTCTGCGGGCTGACCGTAGCGAGAAGACTTCAGTGGATTGACAACTCGGTCTCGGAAGTCGATCGTCCAGCGGTCCTTTTTTGGAAAAGTGGTATGAGTGTTGTAAAAGATACGGCCCTGATCCCAGATGCTTCCCATCAGCGGCTCCAGGAAGGAGCCGCCCAACAGTGCGGAATAGATGTCGAATTCCGGGCCGTCATTCATGTCGCCCAACACTACTACTCTTCCACTTCCATCTTCACTAACCAGTTCGTCGAGTCTTTTTCGAATCGCTTTGGCTTGTGCACGTTGCTTCATTCGGTTAGCCTTGGAGAGCCTCTCGTAGGCAAAAAGGTCCCCAGGTATGAAAGCACCTTTGGACTTAGCATGAATGAGGACAAATTTAGTTGGGGCACTAATGTCTTGTCCCGAAAGGTTAGCCTCCAACGGAACTCGATTCCACCAACTGTAATGTTCCTTAATGCCATCGCCATCAGCGTCAAATTTATCCAATTTGAAATCCCTGAGACTCTCGGCCTTCGTCCTAATTGTCACGTCGATATCAAGGCTGTCCCTGATCAGAAAAGCAAGGCCCAGGGTTCCTCTCTTTTCACCGTGGTAGACTTTGTACGAGTTCTGGCCAACAAACTGATCAATAAACTTCTCAGTACGGGCATGGTCGGGCGGGGCCTCAACTAGACCAATGATGTCTGAATCGACCTCCTTTATCATTGCTGCTAGTAGCTTAGCTCGCCAGAAGTGCTCAGTATTCTGGCCCGGAATACTTAAATCCTTGTGAACGAGGTCTATCATGTCAGCCCCGTTTAAGCTGAGAATCTTTAATTGGGCCATTGCATTCCTCCTTTTTTAGTTATTTCGTCTAATAATGAGTGAAATCGGGGTCACATCTTCATTTGTCATTTATTGTATGCCGCAGACCCACTAGGATCAGCTCATAGTTTGTGGCTCCCCAGACGAATGGCCTTCGGATTCCACCCCAGTATGATAGGCCCTACCTATGAAAAAGGGGGACGTTCATCACTCTATAAGTTTTTCTCTTTGGATAGCATCCTTCTTATAAGCTTATGAAGGTCCCCTTTGTCCCTACGCCCAATTACTCACTTCAACCATTGTGTGGGAAAAAACGTTATTACTAGTGCAATGACGATGCCAAGAAGGGCTTCTCCTGATGAACTGTAACTCTCTGTAATCCAAGTTTAATTCTTGGTGTGGAAATGAATCGAGAATTTCATTGTAACAAAACGCTACAAACTTTGGGGCTTGCCGTACTGCTTTGGTGTTACCATTCTACACACAAGAAAAGAAAAAGGCTTTGGAACCAACAGTATGGAGCAGGAGATAGCCGTTCCATGGGGTCGAATCATTGTTCTTGTCAGATGACCCCATTTTCCTAACAACACATGGATAAATCCCAGAACCCAACGCCCAGGACCTGTTACCACGTCACTGCCTGAATGCCAGCGATCAAGTGGTCAACAGTGAAGACGATCTGACCCAACCTCAATGCACCATTAACCAATAGAGCCATAGAAAAGAGAGCATACAGCGGGAACAATGGAGAGAGCCTCAACGAAGAGAACACGTGAATGAGCTTCAGCTTAGAACTGAACTGTCGGTGGAACATGCCTAATTTGGGATCTGATCCCCGGTACCACAAGTTCTTCGTAAAGGCAACACTCTTTTTTTGCGGGGAACATGCGGATGAAAATTGGGTATTCTTGTGTGGATGATAGGTGGGAAGTGGGTCTTCGGTTACTGGGTCCTGGTTACTGGTTCTTGGTTCTTGGTGGCTGGTTCAGCGAAGCCATGGGAGGGAAGGTTTGCGGCAGTTAGACCGTATCTGGAAAAATAAGGTGTTTGTTTTTAGAAAATAGGGTGTTTGCCCCATTTACTTTCGCCATTAAGCATTGGAAAGTCTACACTGACCTTAACGCTAACTGTTGAACCGGCCACCTGCCTGTGAATCACTCTTAGATGAAGGATCGTCTCAGGCAGACTCCCTTATTCCGGCCTTCAATCCCCTTATCGGAAGGAGGTTTCCCATGGCAAAAGATGAAAAGACCCTGACCACCAACTTCGGCGCACCGGTTGATGATGACCAAAACA
>SDBT01005216.1_pt1 | contig 21907 bp, 11 predicted proteins | sample 2277101 | NCBI WGS metagenome assembly SDBT01 (sample SAMN10404973, study PRJNA504765) | marine sediment metagenome | isolation source: marine sediment core GS10_PC15, 103 cmbsf | place: Arctic Ocean: Southern Knipovich Ridge | collected 2010 | reverse complement strand
TTCAAGATTATCCGATGTGTGATGTTCTTTCTGATTATTAATGTATTTGACCAATCGTGGTAAATCACCTCTTGAGATAGACATTGCTCCATATCCACCTTGCCAGCGGAAACCACAATCAGGGTGGATCTTATTAGAAATCATGAAAGATGAATATCCCTTGATCTCACCTACGATCGTAGCAATACTTACGGCTGGATGAAGGTTGAGAAGAAGATGAATATGATCGCTTGTACATCCAAAAGCTATTAATATGCTTTTATTCTCGATGATTTTGTCATTGATAAGATTCCTAAGATCAGGCTCCAATTCCTCAGCAATCATATCCATACGTTTAAAGGTTGCCCATACTAAATGGAAATAAATATCTAGATAGGATGAGCTCATTATTTCCCCCTTGTGGTTAATTGAATATTTTCATTCTACATCATGAGAAGCCCCTCTTCTAGAGGGGCTTGTGTTTATTAGGCCGCGGATTTATTCGCTGGCAATAGATTTAAATCAAGGTCTCGATTTTAAGGACCTGGCCCCTGTCCTGTGCGCCATATTATACGCAATGGTATGAATATTGCACTATTGCAGTGTGAACTTGAGATTAATATCAGAAGATAGGCTGGTTTAACCTAAAAAAAGGTTGCTGCTATGTTCAAATTAGAAAAATTGCTCTTATTCCTGTTGATATGTGTCTGTTTGGTAGTCACTGTTGTGCTGCTCGATGCAGTGATCGGTCCCTCCAATTTTATCAACACTGTTTATGCCCGGCTGAATGATTCACCTCTGCCTGTTCAGGAGGATATTTACATTCCTGAACTCGTCGATAATGAGGTTGAAATCTTTCAGGAAGCTGTGCAAGAAATATCGGTTCTGGTTGAATCCGGTTGGGATGTTTTTAGAAATGAGGGATTTGCCTTTGAAATTCAGTTCCCAAAAGAAGTCGTTCAGAAATCAATCCTGAACCAGGATGTTATTAATTCTGGCATTGGCCTGGCCCCCGAAGCACCGGTCTGGCAGTTCCGGGTTGACAACCCAATCTATTACCAGGGAACAAACCTGATCGACGCTTCCCTCTTTATCCACGTGCTGGAAGGGGAGGCTCAGGAAGAAGCCTGCCTGGCTTTTAAGCAGGGCAGTATTTACCAGACACCCAACCACAAGCGGGATTCATTGATCAGTATAGATATTAATGGCATTCCTTTTTCCAGGGACGAAGTCCTTGAAGGCGGCATGGGTGAGTTTTTTCACCGGATCAGCTACCGCACTTTTGTGAAGGGAGCTTGTTATGAGCTGACCCAGATGCTTCAGTATCGCAACTTGGCAGGCCAGGTTGGAACAGAGATCACAGAATTTGACCAAGAAGCAGTCATTAACGAACTTGATCAGGTTATGTCAACCTTTATTTTCCTTGATGTCGAACCAACTTTCCCTGAACAATCCTATCCTGTGCCCAAAACCATGAGCACGGCAGTATCCAAATCTGCTTCAGAATATGTTGATGGCCTGGACGTGTCTCACTGGCAGGGCACCATCAATTGGAACCAGGTGGCAGATGCTGGATATGTCTTTACTTTTGCCAAAGGTACCGAGGGAGTAGGTTGGACGGATGTGAAATTCCACGAAAACATGGAGAGCGGGAATGATGCTGGAGTGATGATGGGTGTCTACCATTTTGCCCGCCCCAACTTTGGGAATACCGGAGAAGAGGAAGCCGATTATTTCCTGAGTGTGGCTGGCGATTACCTCAAGAGCGGGTACCTCAGACCAGTTCTGGACCTTGAAGTTGGCTCTTCTCTGGGTAAAACAGCTCTTACAAACTGGGTCCTGGAATGGATGGAGACCGTAAAAAACCGGACCGGTATTGAACCTTTGCTCTACACCAATTTGAATTTCATCAATTATTTCCTGACTGAGGCAGTCACAGAATATGATATCTGGATTGCCTACTGGACCTGCGAACCTGAACCAAGTTACGATATTCCACGAACTGGAAGTTATCGTGATTGGGCTTTCTGGCAGTACTATGGACCAGGTGGCTGCGGCGGAAATGCCGGATATGTTCCTGGAATTTCGACCAACATCGATTTGAATATCTTTAATGGTGTGGAAGAGGGTCTGGCCGAATATGATTCCGCGTCCCATCTCTTTGTGTCGTTGACCAGTGACAGTTATTTTGAACCGGTCCCATATTATGCGGATATGACTGGCAATGTTAATGGTGATACTGTTGGCCTGATCAACTTTGCATTCTGGTGGGATTGCGCTGCCCTGGAGGCAGATATTAGTCTCGTAGAAGGAGTTTGTGGAGAATTGCCCGACCCGTCCGAGGGCGAATGTGTTGAGAATGATAATGGCATGTTTTGCCTTGGCGTTGAAAATGAAATTCAGATCGCGGAGAATACCTACACCGAGATCGGGGATTATACACCCAAAGTGATAGTAGAGCGGGGTGGAGCAGCTCCCGCCGAAGACCGCTATAAGATCAGCACTTATAATCCGATCCGATATTTCACAGCGGATCCTGTATCACCTACGGAAGGAGATACAAACCTTGGTTTAGAGATCAGCGGTATCGTTGATATCCACACCACCTTGGAAGGAGTTCTTCAAGTTGATTTGGCAGATCCTGTCAGTGGTGAGGTTTTTATTTCCGATTGCATGACAGTTAATCATGATGACAAGGCTCAAAAGCCGTACTCATTGAATTTGAATGAAACGGATTCAGGGCAGGTTATATATCAGATCTCAGCCCGGTATCGAGCCTGGGGTGATTGCCCGGTGGAAAATACACACGAAAATGATATCCCAGTGATTTATATTGTTGATTGGGTGAATGATAATCCTATCCTCGTGATCACTTCAGAAGAAGGAGAACCGCTTTTTTCTGGCACTTCGATCGATCTGGGTGACCTGGAACCATTTCAGGCTGTCACACTAAATTATGATATTAGCAACCCTTCAACATCAATTGATTTTGAGGTCTCTGAAGTGACGTATGATAATCTTGTGAATGTTTCAGATCCACTCATTACATTAGACACTCCTTTCTCTGTTGGACCTGGTGAAGTTGTGCCTGTTTCAGTGAATTTTGAGATTGCCACAACTGGCCCGTTCCTGATCGAGGTTGACTTCAATCATACTGCCATCAATCCATCACCATTCAGCTTTACCATCGAGGGTACTGCAAGCCTGGCAAGCAATCCAATTCTATCAATCAATTCTGTGCCTGGATCACCGGGACAAACTCCGGTGAATGATCATTATGCGATGCAAATTAATGTTGAGCTTAACGCGCCGGTTGAAGGAGTACTTGGAGTAAGCATATTGAACTCTGAAGGCACATCTGTGGTTGATGCGATATGTTTGGATATAAACAGCGCTGGTCTGGCTGTTCACAATTTTGATTTTTCCTGGACAGAAACTGAGGTAAGGATTCAAGATTATACGATTTGGGCTCGCTACCGCATGCTGGGAGGATGTCCAATTATTGATGCTCAAATAGATGACCTTTCCCAAGCCTACCAGATAGATTGGCAGGGGGATAATCCTGTCCTTGAGATCCAGGACAGTGCAAATAATGTAATACCAGATGGTGGGACAGTGAATCTGGGAGATCTAGAAGCCTTTCAGACGATTGCCGGCGAGTTTCTGATTTTGAATACATCAGAAACCAGCTTCCTGGTATCAGATGTGACTTTTGAAGATCTTGTGAATGTAATCAATCCTCAGGTAGATCCTCCAGCATCATTCGAGGTTGGCCCTGGTGAACAAGTCACGATAATTGGCAGTTTTGAAATACAATCGCTGGGTGATTTCACACTAACGGTATTTTTGGATCATACTGCCTCAAATCCAACACCCTTTTCTTTCACCATCCAGGGCAGGGGTGTATTAACCCAAAACCCGCTGCAATCCATCAGTCCTGCTCCAGCTGCTCCTGGGCATAACTTAATAGGCCAACCTTATGATCTGGAACTGGAAGTTAATATCGATCCGCCGGTTTCCGGAGCCTTGAAAGTGGAATTATTAGATGGGGTTGGTAATTCATTTACGGAAACTGATTGTCTGGTAATTCCCTCTCCAGACGCTGTTGTAAAAACAGCTAATTTCTCCTGGATCACAGAAGATCCAGGACTGGAAAACTACACGATCAGAGCCCGATATTACGCTGAAGATAGTTGTCAAACCGGCGGCAGCCATATTTCTGAATTTACAATGGCTTACCAGGTTGAATGGCAGGGAGAAAGTCCAGTTTTGGAATTACAGGATTTAGACGGTAATTTGCTGGCGGATGGTGAAACAGTCAATCTTGGCCAATTTGAATATTACCAGGATCTAATTTTTGCCTATCTATTACACAATACCTCAACAACAAATTCGCTTTCTATCACAGGATTGAGCGTGGAAAATCTTACTAACCTTACCCAGGTAAGGTTGGACCCCGCAGGGCAGTCAGATATAACTCCGGGTGGATCCCTCAATCTGGAAATCGCATTTCTGGTTGATCACACTGGTGCTTTTTCATTCGATCTCGTGATCGATCACCAGGGGAGCAACCCAACTCCCTACCGGGTAACTTTCCAGGGCAGTGGGGTAATGACAGAAAATCCCCTTAAATTTGTTGTCCCGATGCCAGCTTCACCCGTTAACTCCTGGATAGGTGATCCTTTCACGCTCAGAGTTGAGGTGGGGATTGATGCTCCTGGTGTGGGAACTCTTCAGGTTAGTTTGATCGAATCTGGAACCGAAGTTACCAGCAGTCAGGAATGCCTGGTCCTCGATGATAACCTGAATCAAGCCAGAACCTTTAACTTGATCTGGACCAGATCAACACCTGGAAGTCAGGAATATACCCTGTGGACCAGGTACCGCGCAAAGGGTGGATGCCCGATTGAGGATACCAGTGAATTTGATCTCTCTCAGACTTATACAGTAAATTGGGAAGAAGATTATCCGGAACTTGAAGTTCGGGATCTAAGTGATAATCTCATCTCTTACGGAAGCAGTCTTGATCTAGGACAGAGAGAATTCTATCAGGAAGTTGAGCTCCTTTATACACTTGTAAACCCCTCAATTACCAGCAATTTGGAGATCAGTTCCATCGATGTTGAGGATTTGATTAATCTCTCCCAGGTTAATATCACTCCTGGTGGACCAATCACTCTTAGTCCAGAAAGTGAACAGGGATTTAATATTTCATTCCTGGTCAACGAACAAGGCTTGTTTGGATTTGATTTGATTATCAACCATGACGCTGCCAATCTTTCTCCCTACCGGATTGGCTTTACCGGAAATGGTGTTATGACGAATAACCCGATCCTGTCCCTGGAAGCAGTTCCTGGATCCCCGGGATCATCCCTAGTAACAGAGCCATATCAACTTCAAATCATTTCTGAACTTGATCCTCCGGCTCCTGGAATCCTGGAAATCAGCCTGGAGGACCAGAATTTCGAGATGGTAGTTGATCCTGTATGTTTAGAGATCTCTGCTGAGCAATATTCCCTTCACACAGCGGAATTTTCCTGGGAAGCAATCGAATCCGGCGACCAGGATTACTTGGTACGAGCTTTATATCAGGCTGATGCAAGCTGTCCGCTTGAGGGAACACCAGACGCTGAGTTATCCTTACCTTATCAGGTAAATTGGCAGATCCTGAGCCCGGTGCTGATCGTAAATCGTCCGGAAGGAGTAACAATATTTGATGGTGCCATTGATTATGTTGGTGAGCACGACTTCTTCAGATTTGTTGAGGTTACTTATGTGATCGATAACGACCCTGATGCCAGTACCTTAATTGTGGATAATATCCTGATTGAGAATCTGGAAAATCTCAAAGAGGTCTTGATCGATCCAGCTCTGCCATTTGAAGTAGCTCCAGGTGAGTCCCAGGTTGTAAAGATCAATTTCCAGGTTTTGATGCTGGAACCGTTTTCATTCGACCTGGTTTGGGAACATAATGGATCTAATCCATCTCCATACCAGACCAGCATTCAGGGTGATGCAAAACTCAACCTGGGAGAGATTACGGTGGAATCCTGGTTGTATAAATTCCTGGATAATCTGATCAGATCAGGTTTCTTCTTGAAATTGCCTATCTTTGGATTATTTGTTCTTCGAAGAAAGAAAGTATTTGCATTGAAAACTGACACTTAATGGATGATTAGCTGCATACTCCATCTTCACGATAACTTTTAAACGACCCTGTTGGAATGGAGTGCACCCCCTAAAAGTGGATAAATAAATTAAACCCCTCTCATGGGCAAATATACACACTGACGTCTGAATTCCAATGGCGTCAGTTTTGTTTTTGATGTAGTTAAGTCTGATATCTTGAGTTCAATTGATCTCCTTTTCGAGAGGGAATGAAATCCTCCCTCAGGGCTAGCGCCGAGTGTACCTCAAGGGGCACTTATTGGATCCGTTATCAGACTAATTTTAGGAAGATCTTACGCGTCCCTGCAGAGGGACGCTTGGCGCGCGCCTGTCCTGAGCCTAGACGAAGGGCCAGCAGGAGGGATTTCAATCCTGTAAAAAAAAATCGGTTCACACCGGTGCTCAATACGCCCATTCTTGGGCGCAATCGGAAATCTCTCCTCTCCGGGGACGGGTGAGAGAGCATCTCAAACGAACACAGCTCCTGTATTCATCACCAGGTGGTGTGTTTATTATTTGTCCTGTTTTTTGGATTCAGTCCAGGAAAAGAAGGTCGTTTTTCGTACTTTTTATACAACTGGCATAACTTGATCGAGTCAATATGCCAGGTTGATAATTGGATAAGCTAACAATATAATACTTGAAGAGTATTGCTAGGATAGTTCGTTTTCATCTATAATGAGCCTAATCACAAAGTTGCTCAATAATTATTATGGTTATGAAATACAAAAATACACTTCTTGCGATAATTTTAATACTTCTGGTCCTTTCTGTTCTGTTTGTGCCGCAGATGGCTAAAGCGGATGGAGATCCACACAGATTTAAAATCATCGAGGTAGTTTATACGGAGTATGAATGGTGGTTGGTGTATTGGCAGGATGGAACTTTGGCATGCAATCTGAACCTAGATCATGACCAAACACCATCCGCGAGCGAAATCTTTAACCAATGTGGTGTAAAGATTTTTGAGCTCTGGATGGAGTCTACGCCCTGTTTAAAGGCAGATAGTAATCAATCAGAATTATGTTCGGGTATGTATTTATTTCAGGCCGGGTCACAAAACACAATGCGGGAAATTAAGATTGAGCTGCCAACTCCCCGGGTATGGATTGAGCTTAAGGATTGTATATCTGTTCGAGGAACTGAACTATGCGCCGAAATTCCCTCATTGTTGATTATTGCAAATGAACCTCTGCCGAATGAAAGGATTGGAAAAATACAGGGAACGATCAATGAAAATCCTTTTTTGTGTTTTAGCAACACATGTGAACTTCCTTTACAGATAACCGAAGAAAACGGTGTGTCAATTGAGTTCTGGGCAGATTCAAGTTTTGGCGACAGCACAAGCCATTACAGTGGGAAAATCAGGGTGGCTGAAAGCATTAACGAAATTCCGTTCACATATGGTTGGCGGGTTGATATTGTCAGCGATATGATTGAGTTAAATACAATGAGTGGTTGTGCCCAGATTTGGGAATCGTTTCCACCCCTGGGATCACCACCGGACTGGTTGACAAACCCACAACAAACCTTTTTGTTAGAAACAGATCAACCATATACTTTTTTAGCTGGACAGTTGATTCAGAAAGGTTATGTTGATACCAGCGATTGTGGTTACTATGGTTTGCTGCCTAATGGATATGCTTCTCCATGTGGATTGGAAAAATCCCGGGCTGCGGTTAAACTCTGGCAAAATACATTTGATAGTTATATTATTAAGTCTTCCCAGGACACAGGCATTCCTTCTCAGCTTTTGAAACGGATATTTGCCAAAGAATCCCAATTTTGGCCGGCAACTATTAAAAACGCTTATTATGAATTTGGCCCCGGGCATATAAATGAATTGGGAGCTGATACGACTCTGTTTTGGAATCGAAGTTTCTTCACCCAGTTTTGTCCATTGGTTCTGGATAAAGGAATTTGCGAGCAGGGATACTCTCGTTTGGATGATTGGAGCCAGGTGCTGCTGCGGGGAGCATTTTTATCAGAACTTGAAATCGATCTTCCAGATCGTGATCAAAGAGTAGACCCAGTACAAGCCCAAGCCAGTGTTTCTTTGTTTGCCGAGACTATTTTAGGTAATTGTTCACAGGTGCGACAAATTCTTACTAATGAAATGGATGAGATCCCGGGAGAAATTATCAGTTACGAAGATCTCTGGAAGTTTACGCTAGTAAATTATCATGCCGGTTCGGGTTGTCTTGCTGAAGCAGTGATAGATGTGAATGACAAGGGCAAGAAATTAAACTGGGATAACCTGGCTATCTCTTTGGGAATTATCTGTCCCTACGCACTGGACTATGTGGACGAAATTAGTTATTGACACGTTTAGTACTTTTTCTATTCCCTTCTATTCTCCTCTAAATCTACTATAATAGAACACGGTTTATTGTTAATTTTGGAGGACCATTGACCTACGATGTTGTGGTGATCGGAGCTTCTTCAGCAGGATTGTTTGCTGCTCAGCTCCTGGCGAAAGAGGGAAAGAAAGTAATACTGTTTGAACGTGACCCGGTATTAACTCCTGGTATCAGGACATATATTATTACTCCAGGGTTGTTCAAAATCATGCCGGATTTTCCTCAGGAATTGTTCCGCCATAAAATTGGAACAATACAAATTCAGTGTGGTGAGCAATCTACCGAAATTCAATTAGGTTCTCCAGATATTATTGTCGATCGAGGCCAGTTAATTCAAAGGTTATTGGTCGCGGCAAAAGATGCAGGAGTTGAGGTGGTCACCGGGGGAGAGTTTATAGGTTTTGATAAAACTGATCTTGGAGCAGAACTGATAATACGAATAAACGGGGATGATACTAATATCACAACAAAATACCTGATTGGTGCGGATGGGGTAAACAGCCAGGTGAGATCTAACGCTGGACTGAAGGATATCGAACAGGTGCCTTTGCTGCAAGCTGAAATTCAGTTGCCAGAGAATTGGGATGTGGATATCACTACAGTCTGGTTTGATCCTGAAACTACACAGTATTTTTATTGGCTGATACCTGACAAGAACAATAAAGCTGTAGTCGGATTAATATCTTCCCGTGGCAATAATATACGCCAACTGTTGGATGAATTTACAAGGGTGCATGGTTTTAAACCGCTTGGTTATCAATCTGGCCTGACCGCAATGTACTCCCAATCATCAATCCATGAAACCACAGTGGGAAATGTCAGGATTATGCTGGTTGGGGATGCAGCCGGTCAGGTAAAAGCCACGACCGTGGGAGGAACTGTTACTGGTTTTGATGGGGCTGTAGCTGTTGCAGAAGCGATTCTTCATGATCGATCTTACCAGTCCACTCTCAAGAATGTAAGGAGAGAGTTGTATCTTCATCTTATGATCCGCCAACTGCTGGATAATATGACCGGTCGAGATTACCAGAAACTAATTAAATACATTTCACCTGCTGTAAAAACATTTTTGCAGCGATATAACCGGGATGAGATGCGCCGGCATTTTTGGAAATTGGTTTTCCTGCAGCCCCGATTCATTCTACTGGGATTAAAGTTGCTGAGTCGAGTTATTATATCTAAGATGGATTCAAAAGTTATTGCGCATAGCGAATAAACATTATTGATTCTTTATCATGATAGGGAACAAATCATAGCATTATGCCGTCAAGTTTATGGCAGAGAACATCATTTATGACTTCAAAGTCAAATCAGAATACAATGAATAATAAAAACTTAAAAATCCTAAAAATATCTATCTTGAGTTTAGCAGGAATGACCATCTTAGTTGGGGTTGGGTATCTTTTTCTTACCTGGAATCAACCCTTGAATGCTCCTTTGAACCTGCCAACTGAACCACAAGCGCCAATCCAGGAGACGGAAACACCCGGGGCTGTGGTAGCTGAAACAGAAGGGCCAACAATTACACCAAGTCCAACGATAGAACCGGTTTGTGGTGGCCCAACATCGATGAATATTCTTGTATCTGGAGTGGCATCTAACAGCTATTTGTATGGATTGGCTGATGCTGTCAGGATTGTTAGGGTTGATTTTCAGAATCCTGGTGTTTCGGTTGTAGCTTTACCGCGGGATTTGTGGGTGACGATTCCAGGTTTAGAGAACAGGGGCATCAATGCTGGAAAGTTGAACCAGGCTTATTTTTACGGTACTGAGGGCATGGGTTATTACAACGGATCAGGTTTCGGTTCAGGTTTGCTGGCAGAAACAATCATGTTTAATTATGGCTATAGGGCTGACCGGTATCTGGCAGTCAACTTGAATAGTTTCCGGATAATTATTGATACCCTGGGTGGGATCGATGTTTATCTTGCGGGTGATGTTAATAAAAAGGTAAATGGAGAACCTGAAATATATCTCAAGGCTGGGTCACATCATTTAACAGGGAAAGAGGCAGAGATGCTGGCCAGGCATCGGATAACGATAGGAGATCTTGGAAGAATTAATAACCAAACCGTAATATTAAAAGCAGTGGCAACAAAGCTGATTTCACCGTCTGGTATCACGGCTCTACCTGCTTTGATTGAGCAACTAAAAAACAATGTCAAAACTGATCTAAGTCCAGCAGATATCACGCAATTAATATGCCTGACAGGTATGATAGATTATCAGGAAGATCTGGAATTTCTGACCCTGCCGGATGAAACAATGGTTCAACAAACGGTCTTTGACCCCGCCCGGGGGATAAATACGTCAGCTCTGATCGGAGATGAAGAAAAGATCAGGTCTCTCATGTTAGATTTCCAGAATGGCATCTTGCCTTAAAACACGATCAGTTTTCAGATATATTATTGTTCTCACACAATTTGCTTTAGTCTATTTGTGTAAAATATGGTTTTCCTTGTCGGGGTATACCCTTTATGATAAGATACCTCGAGGTTAAATACACTAAAATTCAGGAAAAAACATGCTTGAATCATTAAGGCAATCGCCACTAAAGTTAGGGATCATCATTGTTATTTTGATCTCCTTAAATGTTGTTGGATGGTATGCATATCTGAATTGGGATACTCCGCTTGGAGAACCTTTAAACCTGCCAACGGTGACTGACAAACCACTCACTGACCCCACCCAGACAGAGACTCCAGCGATTGTTACAACAGAGGTGATATCAGCAACTGAAACTCCGCAAATTGTGTATACTTCGACAATTGAACCTGTCTGTGGAGATGATCTTTCCCTGACAATACTTGTCACGGGAATTGACTCAACAGGATATTTGTTTGGCTTGGCGGATTCCATCCGGATAGTCAGACTGGATTTCCAAACCAGAAAAGTGACGGTGCTGGCTTTCCCAAGGGATTTATGGGTAAATATTCCAGGGACGTCCCAGCATGGAATAACCCAGGGAAAACTCAACCAGGCGTACTTTTATGGAACTGAGGGGATGGGGTTTTATGATGGATCTAGTTATGGTTCAGGCCTCTTAGCCCTCACTTTACAGCAGAATTATGGTTTGCATATTGATCATTACCTGTCTGTAAACATGTATGCTTTTCGTGAAATCGTCGATGCGCTTGGCGGATTAAATGTTTATTTTCCTGAAGATGTATATATCAAACATTTTAATCAGCCAAAACTATATTTAGAAGCAGGAACCCGACATCTGGATGGCAGACAGGCAGAACAAGTTGTACGAGCCCGAATTGAGATTGGAGATTTTGGGCGTATTAAAAATCAGAACCTGGTGTTGAAAGCCCTGGTTTTGCAGATGCTGACCCCAAATGGTATTAAACAGCTCCCGGATCTGATTAACAGGTTATTGGCATACGTTTTGACGGATTTCAGCCCGGCTGATATCAGTAAAATGATATGTCTTGCTGCCCTGATAGATACTAAGGAAGATATTATTTATAAAATGATCATCACGGACCAGGAAGAAGCCCAGATCGGTCAATGGGTCCTCGATGAATACCAGGGATTTCAAGTCTATGCTCTGATGTTTGATAATGAGTTGCTTACCCAACGTCTGGCGGATTTCCAGAATGGCATTTGGCCCTAGATTTAATCTGAAGAAGGGCGTAAACAAACAGTTTTTTATTTACACTGGATCCAATCAAATTTAGTCCTAGGGTGTGGCCCTTTGTTGGGGATTACCCTTTATGATAAGATGTCCCGAAGTTAAAATACTCAATCATTAGGAATAGATTATGCTGGAATCACTAAGGAAATCACCCCTAAAACTAGGGATCATCATTGTTGTTTTTGCATTATTAAACGTTGTTGGCTGGTATGCCTATCTCAATTGGGATACTCCTCTGGGAGAACCACTTAATCTTCCCACAGCGACTGATCAACCACTGGCAGGACTCACTTTAACAGAGACGCCTTTGGTTGCATCAACTGAAGAAATCTCAGCTACTGAAACTCCAGAAATAGTATTTACACCAACCATTGGACCTGTTTGTGGTAATAGACCTTCAATGACGATATTAATTGCTGGAATAGATTCAAAAAGTTATTTATTCGGTTTAGCGGATTCCATCAGAATTGTCAGGTTTGATTTTCAAAACAAGAAAGTAACAGTTTTAGCAATCCCAAGAGATCTTTGGGTAGATATTCCAGTAGAGCCTAAGTATGGTGTAGATCAGGGCAAAATCAACCAAGCCTACTTTTATGGATCTGAGGGAATGGGATTTTACGACGGTACTGGATATGGGTCAGGACTCCTGGCGAGCACATTAATGGAAAATTTTGGTCTGTATATTGACCATTATCTGTCAGTCAATCTTCATGCTTTTGAAAATATAATCGACGCACTTGGTGGATTAAACATTTATCTTCCAGAGAATATATATATCAAACATTTTAACCAACCCAAATTATATTTACGAGCGGGTACCCATCATCTGACTGGAAAACAAGCTGAGCATGTTGTAAGAACTCGCATTGGAATTGGTGATTTTGGGAGAATAAAGAATCAAACAATGGTTCTAAACTCCCTGATATTGCAGATGATAACCCCAGCTGGAATTAAGAAACTTCCAGAGATAATTGAAAGTCTTATAGCAAATACATTTACCGATTTAAGCCCGGAAGATATCACTAAAATGTTATGTCTGGCCGCCCGGATTGACAATAAGGAAGATATCATTTATCAAAACGTCATTTCTAATCATGAAGAAGAGGAGTCTGGTCGGTGGGTCATGGATGAGTTTCAGGGATTCAAGGTCTTTGCTCTGTTGATGGATAATGAGGTGCTTACTCAACGGTTGGCAGATTTCCAGACAGGGATTTGGCCTTAACAAGAAGGCAATCCTGATTAGAACTATCAAAACCGGATGCATGTGCTGCATCCGGTTTTTTTTTGTTCTAGGAAGGACAAATTTTCAACTTTTGATGGAATATTTTATGTTTGGCTGTTGGGTTGGTCAGTGTCTTCTTGGAGTAGTTCCTGATAAACGCCTGCCACGGCCCGAGATACTGATTTCCAACTGAAATTTTCTTCCACGTAAGAACGGGTGTTTTTTCTTAATTCCGCGTTCATGCCAGGTTGATCTAGAATGATCTTGATTTTTTCCGCTAGTTGAGGTGCACTCCTGGGTTCAAAGAGCGTGCCAACCTTATTCTCGATCACAGTTGATTTTAATCCCCCGACCCTGGAAGCGATTACGCTGCTTCCGCAAGCCATGGCTTCGATCGCTGTCATTCCAAAAGGTTCATAATAGGATGGTATTATGGTGACATCTGCGGCGCTGTAATATTTGGCTAATTCTTCCTGTGATTTTCCTCCCGTGAACGTGATCTGGTTTTCGATATTGTACTCATCTATCATGGCAATATATCTATTAAAGGGTTCGACAGATAAATCTTTCCTGCTTAAAAATGGTTTATCTGTGGGAGGACCGCCAACAATTACTGCCTGGATCCGGGGATCATCAGCCAGGTATATTGCCTCTAACAGGGTATCAATACCTTTCCTTTGCTCCAGACGACCGACATAGGTTATCAAAAAAATATCCGAAGAAAATGCGATTTCAACCCGGGATTCATCCTGTGCTAAGGGGATAAACAAATCCAAATTAACACCACATGGTATTACTGTGATTTTATCCGGGTCGGTTTGATAATAATCGATCAGGTCATCCTGTTCCTGAGGATTTGTTGCAATAATTCGGTCCGCGACCTGGCAAAGTTTCTTCTCGATTTGGATCCTGGCCTCAGGGCTTTGATCCTGGCTGCCAAGTGTTTCTCCTTTGATTACTCCCAAAGAATGGAATGTATGTACCAGGGGAGTTCCCCAGATATTTTTAAGATGGATGCCGACTGCCCCGCTTAAATAATAATGGCTGTGAACCAGCTGGTAATTCTTTCCGCTCTTAATTTGGTGTGTGGGTATCCAGGATGCAATATCCTTGAGCATTCCCAAGAGAATTTCTTTTTGAACAGCTTCCGGTGGACCGATCGGGATTCGAATAACCTGAGCGCCGCGGGAATATTTTTCCTGATCACTTTGATCAGAATTTTCCCAGCGGGAGTAAACATCAATATTCAATCCAAGAGCGCCCAAATAGCGGGATAACTCTTTTACATAAACGTTTTGTCCGCCATGGTGGGGTCCTCCCAACGGAGCAAGAGGATCTCCATGTATAGAAATGAATGAGATCTCCCAGGACATATCTTCCTCGAAATCCTAATTAAGCTTCTGTTTGCCGTTGATTTGATTATAAATCAGTTCCTTATTTATTAATCTATCAACATGGCCTACTTTTTGAAGTTTTAATGCAGCAATTTGATGTGCAAAACACACAGCCTCTTTCCAAGGTCTTCCATCCAGCCGTGCAACCAGCAAACCACCCCAGAAAGCATCACTTCCTCCAATCACGCTGTCAACCTTCACAAGTGGCAGGGGGCCTATGCGATCAACGGTCTTACCATCTGAGACTGTCACAATCCCACCACTGCGAGTAACGATAACTACCTCGGCACCCAACTCATGAAATCGCTCCAGGCAGGCAGCTTCCAGTTCAGATTCGTCCATGTTTGGATCAAATAATAACTTGGCATCGTTCAGTGAGGGTTTGATAATAGTTATATAGGGCATTATCTGGGCCAGCACTTCCCAGGCTTCAATTTTATCTGGCCAGATTCTGGGATTGTAGTTCGGATCAAGGGAGACGATTTTCCGATATTTTTTGGCTAACCTGAGAGTTCTGTATATAGCGGAACGGGCTGGTTCCCGTGATAGTGCAAAACACGAAGTATGAACTGCCCGGGAATGTTTAATCAGTTCTTCGGGTGTATCCCGGATAGTTAATAACGAGTCCGCTCCCCGGTTGACCTGGAAATCTGGCACTCCTGTTGTTTTTGTGACAAATACTGATGTTGTTGGTAACTGGTCTGTTTTTAATAGTGAGGATGTGTTCACCCCGTGGTATTGAAGTGACTCTTCCACAAACTCGCCAAAACGATCCTGCCCGATCTTGGATAATACTGCCGATCTTGAACCAAGTTTGGAAACATACACTGCTACATTGGCTGGTTGGCCACCCAGGAAACGTTGAAATTCCTCCGCTGTCCTGAGTGAAGTGGATTGGCTGGTAGCAATAAAATCCACCAGGGTTTCACCAACCCCTAACACCTCAAATTCAAGATAGAGTTCAATCAACTCATCCATTGTGAGATCGTTTTCAGGTTTTGGATCGGAAAAATAGGGGTGAATTGGAAGTTGTATCCCGAGTTTATGATTATTTTCATGGGCGTGTTTGAGGATATTAGCATATCCTTCTGCGGTTCTTTTCCAGCTGTAGCGAGAGTGTACCCGTTCATATCCAGCCTGGGCAAATTTATTCCATAACTCTGAATTTGATATCAGTTGAAATAAGACAGTACTGATTTCATCCTGATCTGTTGGATCAACTAGAACCCCAAATTCCTGATCTCCTTTGAGCAAGCTTTCGCTTGGTCCACCAAATTTTGTAACCACAGCAGGCATACCGGCGGCCATGGCTTCGAGTGGAGCAAGTCCAAAAGGTTCATATAATGCAGTCAGTGCGAAAATTGATCTCTTTCTAGAAAAATACCGATAGGCGGCACCAAGATGCCTTTGTCCCTGGATTGCGAACATAGATACCTGTCCGCGTAAATTTCGGTTATCAATCACATTTAATAAAGATTCCAGAACGGATTTTTCGGTAATTCCGGCGGTATCAAATCCATTCAGAGGATCTTCCAGATTGCCAGTTATGATGACCAGATTAGCTTTTTGGCGCAGTTCAGGGCTGGATGCGTAAGCCTCTACCAGGCCAAGGTGATTCTTTTTTGGATCCAGGCGGCTGGCTGCTACGATACAGGGAAAATCCATCCTCTCCTTGGATAAATCCCGTATCAGTTTATTATCAAGGAAATTATTCACATCATCTTCATCATCCAACCGGGAGTTTTTATCAAAGATCTCCAGATTTACACCGGGAGGAATAACTGCAAACGCGTTATTATCAGTCCAATCCACTGCACCCCGGTAAGCGTTGTGGCTGTATTGAATATGGCGTTCTTGTTCGGTGCTGGTGATGTTTACGATTGAGCGATTCATTGATAATCTTTCAGCTGCCAACCTGCGTCTGAAGAAAAAGTGATCCTCCAGTTCCTGAAGATTACTAGAGGAAAACTTAAGTTTATCCATTTTTTGGGCGCCAAGGGAATGGGCTGTAAATGAGAATGGAACTCCGGTAAGATTCTCTAAAAGAACACCACAAAGTCCCCCGTCCCCATAATGGGCTGAAAAATAATCTGGATTGACGCCATCGTTTTTGTAGAAATCAATGATATTAGGAACCCAGTCTTCTACCAAATAAGGCCAGAGCAATTCTTTCCGTAAAAATTTTTCAGGACCAGCCGGTAATCGAATAATACGAATATTCGGTGCGTCTGGATATCGATCTTGGGCATTGGCAAACTCGGGCCAGGCTGGATCATTTATCTGCCGGGTAAGAATATCTACTTGATGTCCTAGTTCTCCCAAAGCCAGGGCAACTTGCTTGACATAGACCAGCTGACCGCCAAAATCGGGATGTTCCGTCCAGTAACTGTCCGCTGGGTCGAAATTGCCTTGGGGATTAAGAAAAGCAATGTGCATAAAATGTCCTTGGAGTTTATCTTCTGGAAAAGTCAACAGTGTAGAACTTACGAGTCACACCATTGTATTCGTAATATATCACGCCCACACCTACCCGGTTATAATACTGCCCCAGGATGGTGCACTTGTGAGCATTACCGAGTGGACAAAACGGAGGATCCTCGGGGTGGTTCATCCACCAATTAAAAACTTGTTGTGGTGTGAGATAACTACCACCTCCATAAACAATTTCCCCGCAACAGCAACTGTTGCAATAGTTTGTGGAACCACTCATCGCAAGACCTATTCTATCCCAAGCTCTGGTTCCATCTGTAGAAGTATGACCGTAAGTGCCATTGCAGGTCATATCCCTGCCATGATCCCTGGCAGCATTTACGAGACGGTCGGTCCCACCCAGAAATGGCAAGCCCCGGGAAGCCCTGGCATTATTAATCAAATCAATTATTTGCTGTTCTTCAGACGCCAGAATTGAGGTGTATGAGCAATACATCGGTTCAGGTGTATGGCTGGGCAGGGGAGTATTACTTGGAATTGGAGTGTCACTGGGAATTGGTGTTTCAGAAGGCGGTAGTGGTGTGTTTGTGAATGTTGCTGGCGTTAAATTGGGAGTGTTGGTTGGCAGGGGTGTTTTTGGTGTTAATGTGGGTTTTGGTGTATTACTGGCAGGTGGAGTAGTTTTTTGAATGGTCGGCAGCATAGTATTAGTTGCCTTGGGAGTATCCTGCGCAGGGCTTGTATAAATATTCAGGTCTTTAAGATTGCCAGATGTTGTCGCATAATATCCCCAAAGCCAGCAATCTCGACCAGTTTTCCCAGGGTCTTTAATAATCCAATATGAATAATTTTTATCCCTGCCAATCAGAGCAGCAGCTTTTCCTGCTCGGAGAGGAGTCAATTTTGAATAAGAAATACCTGGTCCGGTCCGGCAGTTTGTTGAGAGAGATACTTTAACGGTTGGTTTATCAGAATCGTTTGGGTTTTGTTGTTTTGGAGTCGAAGTTTTGGGGGCTGTGGTTGGTGAGGGAATTGTTTGTTCTACCGTTGGAGTCTGGCTAGATTCAAGTGTCTCAGTAACTGTCGATGTAGCAGTTAAAGTTAGTGTGATCGTAGCTGTTTTGCTAGGTGTATATGTTGGAGGTGGCTCCTTGGTGGGAGTATAGGTTGATTTTTCATGAAAGGGAGTGTTTGTTGAGGTCCCATTCAGGGCAAACTTCTGCGACGGAGCAACTTGCCCGCAGGCGCTTAAAAGGCCGGTGAGCAGTAAGAAATAAATGATAATCTTGCCGGGTTTTATCTTGATCATTATCATTGTTCTCAATGATCAGCAGGTTGAGCTCATCGAGAATATCCCATAAACAACTAATCTATCCTGAATTTACTGTCTCCTGGGTTTAGTTTATTATATCGTCTAGATGTTGATCTACTCCTGTTAGTGAGAGAGAAGATTACTTAACAGAATTGAAAGGTTTTCCTGAAACTCAATTTTGAGGGCTTATTTTTTGGCCGCAATATCCAAAGAAAAACATTTTTGGTTAATAGATCTGCCCGACCTTTGATGGATAAAACGACGATGGTCTCCCAATCGTACTCTGCACAGCCTTTGCTTTCATGCCATGAATTTTCCCCAGGAACAAAAAATCGCCCAGCGCTATCTAGACAAGAAGAGCAGTGGATCCAAGACAGATATCACACCTGAATTATGGGTGTGATAGACTTTAATGGACCAAACAGGAAACAATTTTATTGGGAGACTGAAAATGTCAATGACTTCAAGGGAACGTGTCCTTACTGTTTTGGGCCATGAAGTTCCGGATCGAGTGCCGATAATTATTGGAGTAAGCAATGCTACTGGAATAAAAATGGCCGCTTATCAGGGTATTAAATCCCTCGCGGGAATTACTGCACCAGAAGAATATTTATATGAATGGCCTGAACTTGGCACAGCAAAAATTGACGAAGAAACCCTGCAACGTTTGCATTGTGATGTCCGTGGTGTGCTTGATATCCATCCGACTGAAACATTAGAAAGAAATAGGAAACGCGATCCACACTCTTCTTTTATTGATAGTTGGGGTAGCGGGCAGATGGAAATTGGTCCCGGCGAGTGGTTTCCGGGAGTTCATCCCTTATCTGATGCCACATCAATAGAAGATCTGGAATCTTATCCTGGTTGGCCGGACATGAAAGATCCTTCCAGGATAGCGCATGTTAAAGCGGCTGCTGAAGAACTGGCTGAACAAAATGAATATGCTATTATGGCGACACCCTGGTTGTTATTTCCACTGGAGAGAGCTTTTGCAATGCAGGGCATGGACATATTCTTATTGAATCTGGCAATTAATCCTGATTTTGCAATTGCCTTGCTTGAGAAAATAGCATCCTTATGCAAGGATCTAATGGAACCGTTCTTAGCTGAATTGGGGGATCAAGTAGATATTATCAAGATTGGTGATGATCTTGGCACTCAGGAAAGCCTGTTGATGTCACCTAAAATGTATCGTGAAATCCTGAAACCAATTCATACTGATTATATAGATTTCATCAAACAACGGACCAATGCGAAAGTATTTTTCCATACAGACGGAGATGTGGTGCCGTTAATTCCTGATTTCATTGAGATGGGTATCGATATTCTTAATCCTGTCCAGACCTCAGCTGGCAAGATGGCGGATTTGGCAAGTCTGAAGAAAGAGTTTGGAAAAAACATTCTCTTTTGTGGAGGAATAGACACTCAGCGGGTATTGCCAGGTGGAACGCAAGAAGAGGTACGCCAGGAAGTGAAAAGGGTTATCGAACTGCTGGGCGAAGATGGGGGTTATATGGTTGCATCAGTCCATACGATTATGAATGATGTGCCCCCAGAAAATGTCCTGGCGATGGTTGATGCTGTCGAAGAGTTTGGAAAGTATCCGCTTAATAGTTAAGAAAAGAAGAGCGCCGTTGGGCGCTCTTTTGTTTTAGAAATTGAGGATAAGGTTTCCAAGAGGGAAACCTTATCCTGTTTTTTATTGTTCTTTTTCATAAGGCTGTCCGTCTGCAGCAGGCATCTGTCCCCGACCAACCACACCAGCCAGGATAATCATGGTGGCTAAATAGGGGAACATCAGCATTATTTCTGAAGGGATAGGGACTTTTAGAATTGCTAATTTTGAAGCCAACGCATCAAAGAAACCAAACAACAGGCCTGCGCTGAAGGCGCCAAATGGGTTCCAATTTCCGAAAATCATAGCAGCCAGACCAATAAATCCTCTACCGGCTGTCATCAACTCATCAAATCTTCCTACAGAACCCAGGGTGAAATAAGCGCCTCCAAATCCTGCCATGAAACCACCCAGAATCACAGATAAGTAACGGGTCCGGAAGACATTGATACCGAGAGTGTCAGCAGCTTTGGGATGCTCTCCTACTGATCGGGTTCTCAATCCCCAGCGTGTATAGTACAAACCGACAGTTATTACGATCAGAAAGATGAATACCGCATACATAAACATGTTGTGTTGGAAAAAAATGGGTCCAAAAAACGGTATGTCTGATAAGAAAGGTATCTTAATGGTTGGGAATCTTCCCGGGTCATTTAATTCTTGATAAACCTGCAAAAAGCGAGCCGAAAGAAATGAAGTGATACCGGTTGCGAAGATGTTAATAATTGTACCGGCAATGATTTGGTCAGTTTTATATTTAATGGATAGAACAGCAAGTACAGCCGCAAGCAAGCCCCCCGCCAAGATTGCTGCGAATAAACCTATCCAAATATTGGTTAAGCTGCCAACTAATGCGCTTACAAATGCGCCAGTTAACATCATGCCTTCAATGGCTATGTTAACCACCCCAGAACGCTCACACAATATACCTGAGAGGGCTCCAATTGTGAGAGGTACAGCTTTAACCAGGGCGCTGCGAATCAGACCAGCCAGGTTCAGGCTGCCATCCGCGGTTGCCCAGGTCAGGAATGCAAAAATGAACATACCTCCGACTAACCCCAAGACCAGATTGGTCCGTTTTTTAAACCCCCGAGCTAATTGGTATCCACCTGCAACGAGACTTAAGCCCGCCATGATATTGAGCATCGGCAAACTGGAAAATACCCAGTTAGGGATCTCTTGTTTTGATCCACCAGGAACCATTCTAAAGGTTGTCTCTAAACCAGGTTCAATAGTTTGGGAAAACAGAAACCAGATCAGGGCTGCTATGGCCAGAAAAACAATACCCATTACCCGTCGCCTGGTTGGAGAGATCTGTTCTACGTTTTTTACAGTGTTTGTGTTTGATGTCATGATTAGTTTCCTCCCCAACCGCGTAAGGTAATGGCATCAATATCGATATCAGGCTCTTTCAACCGGTAGATGGTCCGGATGATTGCTGGAGCCGCGATAAAGGCCAGAATGAAGGCTTGGAGAATTGAGATTATATCGATTGGTATACCCGCTGAAAGTTGCATTTGAATGGCCCCATTTCTTAAGAAACCGAATAAAATTGCTGCAAGCACAACTCCAATGGGGTTGCTTTTCCCCAACAATGCCAGGGCTATTGCATCAAAACCATATCCGGAGGCAAAAGCTAAAGCCAGGTTGTGATTTACTCCGAGGACTTCATTTGCACCTGCTAACCCTGCCAAACCACCAGCGAGGAACATAGCAATCACAGTGCTTCGGACAATATTCATGCCGGCATATTTAGCGGCCCGGGGATTGGCTCCCACGGTTCGTAG